>CEVY01016009.1_pt1 | contig 12930 bp, 13 predicted proteins | sample 530681 | NCBI WGS metagenome assembly CEVY01 (sample SAMEA2620855, study PRJEB7988) | marine metagenome | biome: marine biome (ENVO:00000447); feature: surface water layer (ENVO:00002042); material: "saline water (ENVO:00002010), including plankton (ENVO:xxxxxxxx)" | depth 5 m | reverse complement strand
TTGCAAAATATAGTGGGGATGGTCTACCAACAAATGCTGATAAATCTTTATAAAACTCGTCTTTAAATTCAGGATTATCCTTGAGCTTGTTATAGGTTTGTTCCAACTCCTCAAGAGCATACATTAAAGTCTCTGGAACAAACTTTCCTCCATATTCTCCAAAAAAACCCATTTCATCTGGGAATTTTGATTTATCAATTGCCATTAAGCTCTAACCTTGTGAACGATTTCTTTAATTAAACTAATATCTTTTTTACCTGGGACAAATTCAACACCAGAGTTTATATCTAAACAAAAAACATCTTGATTTATAGCATTATCAATATTTTCTTGATTAATTCCACCTGCAAGAATAATTTTTTTATTAATTTTTATTGTTTCTGATAACAAATTCCAATTAAATTGATTACCAGTTCCGCCTTTAAGTTTAGAATCATGCGTATCAAATAAAATAGCATCTGCATCAGACCTCTCTAATTCATTAAGATCAATATTGTCTTTTATGCTAAAAACTTTCCAAAAAGGCTGTTTAAAAGATAAGCAAAAATTATTAGATTCATTGCCATGAAATTGAATTATTGGATTTTTAAAACATTCAATAACATTTCTAATTGTATCGGCATCACTATCTACAAATACACATACAGGTTTAGAATTTTTAAAGTCTACGTTTTTTAATTGCTCTAAAAGAATTTCAGAGCAATTTCTTGGACTAGGTTTGTAAAAAATAAAACCAATATAATCGATCTCAAGTTCAATTAATTGATGAACAATATCAATAGATGTATTGCCACAAATTTTAATTTTTTTATCCATAATTAATTAAAAAATTCTAATATATTTTTACTAGGAGTATTTAAACTAACAGATTGATCATAATGAGGTCCAAGAAAAAATAATCCCTGTGAGCTTAAAGTTCTCCCAGCCTGAGTTCTATCTTTGCTTAATATTATATCTTTTATGCTGTTAGTATTTTCACCCTTGCCTATATCTACTAATGTTCCTGCAATAATTCTAACCATATTTTGTAAAAAAGCATTAGCTGTGATATTTAAAAAGATATAGTTATCTCTTATAGACAAATTAATTTCTGAGATATTTTTAGTAGGGTTTTTTGAATTACAGTTTGCACTTCTGAATGCTGAAAAGTCATGCTCTCCTTTAAATGCAGTTATTTGATTCTGAATTTTTGTTATATCAATCTTTCTTTTTTCCCAATGCACATAATCTGCAAAAAAAATAGGCTTCTGATTTGAGTTATAAATACAGTAGGTATAGGATCTTGCAAGTGCGGAAAATCTTGAATGGAAATCATCATCAACCTTGATGATTTGAGTTACTAATAAACTATTGGGTAAATTTGAATTTAATCCTTTAATCCAATCCTTACAATCTCTCTCAATATTAGTGGTGAAATCAAATGTTTGAGAAAGTGCATGTACTCCGGCATCAGTTCTGCCTGCATAATTTATCTTGCAATCTTCTTGTGTAATTATATGCAAAGCATCTTCAATTACCTCTTGAATAGAAGGTGCATTATTTTGTCTTTGAAAGCCAGAGTAATCAGTGCCTTTGTACTGTATCAGGGCAGCTAATTTCACTATTCTTTAATTCTAGCAATAAGTGATATTGCTTGATTTCTAATGTCAGTATTTGAAGTTTCTCGTTTAAGCTTTTCAAGAATGTTGAGGGCTAAATCTATTTTACCCATCTCAAAATATGTAAAGGCTAAATCTAATTCCTGCTCATCTTTGTTATTTTCTACACTTAAGTTATCTGGTAAACCCTGAACTTTTGAATGATCATCCTTGGGCTCATCAAAATCATAAGCTACTTTTTTTGATTTATTGGTTTTAAGTTGAATATAAATTAAAGAAATTAATACACCACTTGCAACAGATATGGCTGCAACGAATAATAAATCCCAAATATTCAGACCGCTGTTCTTAGAAGTTCTATTTTCATCATCAGGTTTTTCAATCAGTTCTTCTATAGCATCATTTGTATTTCCAATAGAAATAGTTTTAGTGTTTTGCTCTATTATATTTTCTGGCTCAAGATCAGTATATTCTGCTTGAATAATTGATGGTTTTTCTTCTACTTCTACTGCACTTATATTATCTTGGCTGTCTGGCTTTTGAATTTTTGGTGCAGTTAATTTTAATAATGATTGCGATGCTTTTACAAAACTTTGCTGGTAGGATTGATTCATAGCTAAAATAGATTTTCTAGCATCTTGCTCTGAAATATTTTTAATAATACTTAATTTTGGAATTACTAAATCAATATCACTACGGACCCTGTTTATATTTTTATTAATAAATGAATCTTTATTCCCTAAATATATAGACCACATTACTTTATATATTGAAACTGAATTTTCAGATGCTATCTCAGATGCAATACTCCAAATAGTTGTTATTTCTTCTGCTTTAACAATTTTTAAAAAGCTATCCTCGGGCTTTTCTTTTGTTAATTCTTGCTGATCATTTACTTCGCTATCATCACTTATTTTTTTTGCAGGCAAAGGCTTTTTAACTAATGGTATTTTTTCTTTAATGGAAACATTAGGTTTCGCGGGTAAGAAAATAAAAATATCTTTTTTGTATTCGGATGAAATTTTTATAGTAAAACTAATATATTCATCCGTAAAATTTTCATTGAGAACCAGTTTGTATGATTGGTAGTTAGGAAATGTTTGCAATAATGAATATTCAACTATTCCAATTAATGGCTCTGTTGTTTTATAGCTAAATAATTCGATCTCACTCTCTTTAAGCTCTGCATTTCTGATTTTAAACTCAATAGTTCGCTGGTTTGTAGAATTTAAATCTACTATAGGTGAAGAAAGTTTTATATCAGCGTGTATAGCTAATGAAAAGAAGATAAAAAGAAAAATTTTACTTCTAATTTTGATCATACCTTATTTAACTTTACCAAGGCCTCAAGTATTTGGACAGCATTTAATGCAGCTCCTTTTCCATATACATTGTCTGCAACAATCCACATTGATACCCAGGTTTCATCTTTTATTTCTTGCACTCTTATTCTACCAACATAAACATCTTCGGTATCATTTGCGAACTCTCGAGGAGTTGGATATTCTAAATTAGCAGGATTGTCTACGACTGTAACACCTTTGTATTGACTAAGAAGTTCTATAATTTCTTCTTTTGAAGTTTTTTGCTCTACCCTAAAAAATACAGCTTCTGAGTGACCATTAAAAACTGGAACCCTTGCGCATGTAGCCTGAACTGAAATACTTGGATCAAGTATTTTGTTTGTTTCCCAAACTAATTTCATTTCTTCTTTTGTGAAATCATTTTCTAGAAAAACATCGCATTGAGGTATCACATTAAAAGCTATTGGTTTTGGATATATTTCAGGGTTAATTTCACTATCTGTTTGATTAGATTGAGTCTGTAACTCTTGCACTGCTTTCTTGCCAGTACCTGATACTGCTTGATATGTGGCAATGTTTAAAATATCTATATTAAATGCTTGATGAATAGAATCCAGAACCATTAATAGTTGAGAGGTAGAACAATTTGGATTTGAAATTAAAGATGGTTCATTAAGCTCCGCTAATTCTGCGCCATTAATTTCAGGAATAACTAATGGAACATCATCTTCATATCTATATTCGCTTGAAAGATCGATAACATAATTTCCAGCATTAACATATTGATGGGCATATGTTTTAGCTGCAGTTGATCCTGCTGCTAAAATCGCTACATCCGTTGATGATGCATCAAAGGAGCTTGGGTCTTGGATAGTATATTCAATATCATGGAATGTTATTATCTCGCCAACAGTAGTACTACCTAAAGGATAAAATTCTTCAAATGTGATTTTCTTCTTTTCTAGAATCTGTAGTATTTTTCTTCCAACAACGCCGGAGGCGCCTACAAGTGCAAGCTTCATCTTAACCCTCTTCAAGTATTTTAATAATTTCTTTTGCCACCTCAGATGTTTTCAAGGTTGGCTCTCCTTTTACTGCAATATCAACAGTTCTATAGCCTCTAGATACAAAGTTTTTAATTGCACTATCTAACTGTGAGGATATATTTTGCATGTCTAAAGAATAATTTAATGCCATAGATAAAGAACCAATCATAGCTAGAGGATTAGCAATATCTTGACCTGCTATATCTGGAGCACTTCCATGACATGGCTCATACATACCTTGCCCTTCTGCATTTAAAGAGGCTGATGGCAGCATACCAATTGACCCACTTAAAGTTGCAGCTATATCAGATAAAATATCTCCAAAGAGATTGCTTGATACAATTACATCAAACTGATTTGGGTCTAATACAAGCTGCATAGCTGCATTATCAACAAGCTGATGAGAAACCTCTACGTCTGGATATTCTTTTGCAATATCGTTTGTAATAGATCTCCAAAACTTAGAAACTTCTAAGACATTAGCCTTATCAACAGAACATAATTTTTTATTTCTTTTAGATGCAGCTTCAAAAGCCACTTTAAGAATTCTTGCAATCTCATCGTAGTTATAAACCATAGTATTAAAAGCCTTATCACTTTCAATAGATCTTGGCTCGCCAAAATAAATTCCGCCAGTTAACTCCCTTACAATTAAAATATCCAAACCTTGAATAATGCTATCTTTGATAGGCGATGCTGAAGCAAGCTCATTAAATAAATATGATGGCCTTAAATTTGCAAATAACTGAAGTTCTTTTCTCAGTCCTAATAGTGCATTTTCTGGTCTTTTATCCCATGGCAAATCATCATATTTTGGTCCACCAACAGCACCAAATAAAATAGCATCAGATGCTTTAGCCTCTTTTAAAACTTCTTCAGTTAATGGTTCTCCATATTTATCATAAGAAGCTCCACCTACATCGTTATAAGAAATTTCAATATCAAGATTATTCGCATCTACTAAATAATTTAATACCTCAACTGCTGATGCAGTGACTTCCTGTCCAATACCGTCACCAGGCAATACTAGTAATTTTTTAGACATCTTTAAAAATCTCCGGTCTTAATTCCTTTCGCATACTTTCAAAGCTCTTTATCTCATCTGCATCTTTAAGAGTAATATCAACATCATCAAGGTTAAAAATAATTCTATCTAGTAAACCCTGGTCAACCTTAAAATTACTTATTAAATCACCATCAGCTGATCTAATAGTCTTTTCTTCTAATGAGATAGATAATTCAAGAACACTATTAAGGGCATCTTTAAATAATACCTCGATTACATCAGCATCTAGTACGATTGGTAAAACCCCATTTTTAAAGCAATTGTTATAAAAAATATCCCCAAATGAGCTCGCAATAACTGCTTTGATACCAAAATCTCTTAATGCCCATACAGCGTGCTCTCTACTTGAACCACAACCAAAATTATCTCTTGTAAGTAATATAGTTGATTTAGAATATATCTCTTGATTCAGAATAAAGTCATCTATGAGAGCTCTAGTTTCTTTTTTTTGACCAAGTCTGCCCGTATCACTATATCTCCATCCATCGAATAAGTAATCTTCATATCCATATTTTTTAATAGACTTAAGGTATTCTGTAGGAATGATTTGATCTGTATCAATATTATTTCTGTCAATGTGGGCAACAACACCCTGAAAATCTGTTATTTTTTCATTCATATCAGCTTTCCATGAATTGCAACTAAAGCGGCTAATCTTGGACTCATCAAATGAGTCCTACCAAGGTTTCCCTGCCTTCCCTCAAAATTTCTATTAGATGTGGATGCACATCTCTCATACGGCTTCAATTGATCAGGATTCATACCAAGACACATTGAGCAACCAGGATCTTTCCAATTGAATCCAGCATTTATAAAAACTTTATCGAGACCTTCTTTTTCAGCGGCCTCCTTCACTAAACCTGAACCTGGAACTACCATTGCTTCTTTAATATCTTTAGATACTTTTTTGCCATCTACAACTTTTGCAGCTTCTCGAAGATCTTCAATTCTTGAATTAGTACATGAGCCAATAAAGACTTTATCAAAAGCTAAATCAAGTAAATTTTGATTATCTTCGATGCCCATATATTTTCTAGCTAATTCCATATTATTATTTTTAGCTACTGGAATATCAGCATCATAATCAATAACCATTTCTGGTGATGTTCCCCACGTAACCTGTGGTTTAATTAAACTAACATCTATTTTCAACTCTTTATCAAAAGAAGCATCGTCATCTGAATGAAGCGTTTGCCAATAAGTTTCAGCATTTTTAATCTCATTTTCATTTAGACGAGCAGCATTTTTAATATATGAAATAGTAGTTTCATCAACACCAACTAATCCAACTTTGGCACCAGCTTCGATGGACATATTACAAATAGTCATTCTAGCTTCCATGGATAAACTGCTAATATAGGATCCTGCAAATTCTATTGCAAAACCAGTACCTCCAGCAGTGCCTATTAGCCCAATAATATGCAAAATAATATCTTTAGATGATATGTTTTCATTAGGTATACCATCTATAAGCACTCTAAAGTTTTTAAGTTTAGAAATCTTTAAGGTTTGTGTGGCTAGAACGTGTTCTACTTCAGAAGTTCCGATACCCATTGCAAGACAACCGAAAGCACCATGAGTCGAGGTATGCGAATCACCACAAACAATTGTCATTCCTGGCAATGTATAGCCTAATTCCGGTCCTATGACATGGACGATACCTTGGTTTTTAGAGGTAATATCAAATTGCCTAATACCAAACTTGTTGCAATTTTTATCTAGCTCAATGACCTGTATTTTGGATATTTCATCATTAATTTCATTGGCTTTAAAATTTAAACCTCTATCTGTTGGTACATTATGATCAGGTGTTGCAACATTTGCAGACAAACGCCATGGCTTCAGACCTTTCTTATCAATACTTTCAAATGCTTGAGGCGATGTCACCTCGTGCAAATAATGTCTATCAATATATATTAGAGATTCGCCTGACTCGTAGGTCTTAATATGATGCTCTTCCCAAAGCTTATCGTATAAAGTAGGCATACTATTCAGTAAATGGTAACTTCTGCTCAATATCAAAATTTTGAGCTCTATTTCTTAGAATATGATCCATGAGAACTAGATTTACCATAGCCTCTGCAATAGGCACTGCCCTAATGCCAACACATGGATCATGTCTGCCTTTTACTTCTATATCAACCTCATCGCCTTCTTTATTGAGCGTCTGACCTTTTGCTTGAATGCTTGAAGTTGGTTTAATAATAAAACTTACATCAATTTCATCGCCATTTGATATCCCGCCAAGAATGCCGCCCGCATTATTAGATGCATACCCATCAGACCTTATATGATCTCTTAACTCTGATCCTCTAGAATCTAAAATATCATCTACATTGCCTATTGATACTGACTTAACAGCATTTATGCTCATAATGCCTTTAGCAATTTCAGCATCTAACTTATCAAAAACTGGTTCACCTAAACCTACTGGACAATTTTTAACCTTTACAGCCAATTTAGCTCCAACAGAGTTACCCTCTGCTATAAGCTCATTAAATAAACTATCTAAATCATTAATTTTATTTTTATCACCAAAAAAATACTTATTTTGATTAGCGAACTCAAGATCTAAACTTTCGGATTTTATGTTACCAATTTGAGCAACATAACCTTGAGTAGATATGCCAAGCTTGTTCAAGTATTTTTTAGCTACTGCGCCAGCTGCAACCCGCATTGCTGTTTCTCTGGCACTTGATCTACCTCCACCTCTATAGTCTCTATGGCCATATTTAGCTTGATAAGTTATGTCTGCATGGTTTGGTCTAAATACATCTTTAATATTAGAATAGTCCTTTGATCTTTGATCTTTATTGTAAATAACTAATGCAATTGGTGTTCCTGTAGTTTTTCCTTCAAAAACGCCGGATAAAATCTCAACCTTATCATCTTCTTTTCTCTGCGTTGTTACATCTGATTGACCTGGTTTTCTTCTATCAAGCTCATGCTGAATATCAGCTTCATCGATTTCAATTTGAGGCGGGCATCCATCAATAATGCAGCCCAAAGCAATCCCATGGCTTTCACCAAAGGTTGTTACTGTAAAATTTTTTCCAAATGTATTGCCTGACATGGTCGGAATTATAATCTAAATTACTAGATTAATTGAATATATGTGGTTTTTTAAGGCTTAGATATTATTAACTTTTTCTATTTCTTGCGAATTCTAATTCTTTTTGCCAATTATTTTTATTAGTTTGAGCTTCACCGCTTCCTTTTTGAGCAAGAATCACTCTTCCACCATCCATATCAATCCTTATAGAGTCAGTGGTTATCACCTCTCCATGACGACCAATAAAAATACCTGTTAACTCACCCTTGGTATCTTCAGGATGAAGCGATTCGATTAGTTCTATTAGCTCTTGCTTGGTCACAGAAATTAGAATGTATTATGTTCTTGTTTCAATAAATCTTGAAATTCAATAACGGACATATTATCAAGAGCTTCAGGATTAGATAATTTTGCATATATTTCATCAGCTTTATCTTTGGCAAAAACTGTATTCAAATTTTCTTTAAATTTGTTCAATAGAATTGGAATTCCCTCCTCTCTTCTTCTTTTATGCCCAATAGGATAATGAACCTCGACTTCTTCTGAGAATGAGCCGTCTTTAAATATAACCTTAAGTTTATTTGCAATAGATCTTTTATTTGAGTCTAGATAGTCTTCTGAATAACTTACATCTTCGGAGATCACCATTTTCTCTCTAAGGGCATCAATTCTAGGATCTGCAGCTACATCATCCTCATAATCTTCTGCAACGAGATTGCCTTTTAACAAACCAATTGCAATCATATATTGCAAGCAGTGATCTCTATCTGCTGGGTTATTTAAATCACCTACTTTAGAAATAATCCTTATAGCAGATTCATGAGTAGTAACCTCAATTTTTTCTATTTCATCAAGTCTGTTAATGACTTCTGGGTGAATTTTGACAGCAGCCTCTACTGCAGTTTGTGCATGAAATTCTGCTGGAAAACTAATTTTAAACAAAACATTTTCCATCACATATGAGCTGAATTCTTGTGGGATTGTTATTTGATTTCCATCAAAAAGCACATCTTGGAAACCCCACCCCTTAGCAGATAAAACACTTGGATATCCCATCTCACCAGAGAGGACCATTAAAGCAAGTCTTATTGCTCTTGAGGTAGCATCACCTGCTGCCCAGCTTTTTCTAGATCCTGCATTTGGTGCATGCCTATATGTTCTTAGACTTTGTCCATCAACCCATGCATTTGTAACAGCATCAATAATTTGATCGTAATTACCGCCTAGTATCTTTGTTGCAACTGCAGTAGATGCAACTTTTACTAAGACCACATGATCAAGACCAACTTTATTAAAACTATTATCTAATGCAATAACGCCTTGGATTTCATGAGCCATTATCATTGCTTTTAGAATATCTTTAACTTTAAGAGCTTCTTTGCCTTCATTCTCATTTTTTCTAGAAACATAATCACATGCAGATAAAATTGCGCCAAGATTATCAGAGGGATGCCCCCATTCAGCTGCTAACCAGGTATCGTTAAAGTCTAGCCATCTGATCATGCATCCAATATCAAAAGCACCTTTGACTGGATCTAATTCAAAGTTTGTTCCTGGAACAAGCACACCATTTGGAACTTTAGTACCTGGTACTATAGGCCCTAATAGTTTGGTACAAGCAGGAAAGTTTAAAGCTAAAAAACCGCAACCAAGAGTATCCATTAAACAATATCTAGCAGTATCCAAAGCTAGATCAGAGTTCATTTCATAAGAATCTACATAATCAGCAATCTTAACGATTAGCTCATCAGGCTCAGGTCTAATGTTTTGATCAAAATTTGAAGACATGAGATTATTCTCTATCTTCTATATTTATCCATTCAGCAGTTTCAACACCAGTATATTCTGCACTTGGTCTAATAATTCTATTATTTGCCCTTTGTTCCATGCAGTGCGCAGTCCATCCTGTAACTCGAGACATTACAAAAATTGGTGTAAATAGTTTTGTTGGAATGCCCATATAAAAATATGCAGGTGCATGGAAAAAGTCTGCATTAGCAAAAAGATTTTTTTCATCTTTCATAATTTGCTCAACTTCTTCAGCAACTTCATAAAGAGTGCTATCCCCATACTCTTCACCTAATTCTTTGGCAAATTCTTTAATAACTGCATTTCTAGGATCTCTGATTGAATATACTGCATGTCCAAAGCCCATAATCTTATCCTTGTTAGCAAGCATATTTAGAACATTGGTTTTTGCTTCATCTCTAGATTTCCAATTTTCTATCATCTCCATGGCTTTTTCATTAGCGCCCCCATGAAGTGGACCTCTTAATGATCCTATAGCAGCTACAACACAAGAATATATATCTGACATAGTGGATGCACAGACCCTTCCTGTAAAAGTAGATGCATTAAATTCATGTTCAGCATAAAGAATAAGAGATACATCCATTGTTTTTTTATGAAGCTCAGATGGTGATTTACCATGAAGGATATGTAAAAAATGCCCTGCCATTGTGTCTTCATCGTTGACGAGATCAATATCAATACCTTCATGTGAGTATTTATACCAATAAGTAACTATTGAAGGCATAGTGGCAACCATTCTATTAATTGAAGTCATTTGATTGGCAAAATCTCCTTCAGGCTCTAAGTTACCTAACATTGATGTTCCTGTTCTCATTACATCCATTGGGTGAGTGCTTGCAGGTATCATCTTTAAAACATCTTTTAATGCTTGAGGTAGATCTCTTAAAGATTTAAGCAATGACTTATATTCATCAAGTTCAGTTTGATTAGGAAGTTTGTTGTAAAGAATTAAATATGCAACTTCTTCAAAGGTAGCTTTTTCAGCTAGATCTTCAATTTTATGTCCTCGGTATGCCAAACCCTCTATTTGACCAACCGTAGATAATGAAGTTTCTCCAGCAACTTGGCCCCTTAATCCCGCGCCCTCAAGTTTTTTTGTCATTTAACTCTCCCTATCGTTTTCAGAAAATAGATCATCTAATTTTTTTTCAAAGCTATGATAATCCAAATTAGTATATAGCTCTTCTCGGGTCTGCATTATATCTAAGAGTCCCTCTTGTGTCCCGTCTTTAAGAATAGAAACGTAAATTTTTTCCGCAATTTTGCTCATAGCCCTAAATGCAGTTAATGGATAAAGCACCATTTCAATTCCTACATTTTGTAACTCAGTAGCAGTAAATAAAGGTGTTTTACCAAATTCGGTAATATTGGCAAGCACTGGAACATTAATAGATTCCTTAAATTCATTATATTCATCTATGCTTGTTGCAGCTTCAAAGAAAATACCATCTGCTCCTGCTTCTATATATGCGAGAGATCTTTCAATTGAAGCAGCCATACCTTCAGAGGCTAAAGCATCTGTTCTTGCCATTATAAAAAAATTCTCATCATTCCTTGCATCTGCAGCAGCTTTTAATCTATCTTGCATTTCTTCAGAACTTACAAGTGATTTATTTGGCCTATGACCACATCTTTTTTGAGAAACCTGATCTTCAATATGAACAGCAGCAACACCAGCTTTAATAAATTCCTTAATAGTTTTAGATATGTTAAAAGCTCCTCCCCATCCAGTATCTATGTCCACCAATAAGGGTAAATCACTGGCACTTGTAATTCTTTTAGCATCAGTTAAAACATCTTCCATGGAGGTTATACCTAGATCAGGTATGCCATATGAGGCTGCTGCAACACCTCCACCTGAGAGATATATAGCTTTATGATTAGATTTTTTTGCAAGAATTGCTGCGTAAGCGTTTATTACTCCAGGTATGATTAATGGTGAATTCTCTTGTATAGCTTCTCTAAATTTTTTTCCAGCACTCATAAAACTAACTATAAAATTTCACTCCCCTTATAATCCTATCTCTATTGTTCTTTTTTCTCCATCTATTTGTATCTCGCAAACTATAAACACATCCACAATACTCCTGTTGATAAAAATTTTCTTCTTTTGATATTTCTATCATTCTGGAAGAGCCGCCATCTTTTCTCCAATTAAAATCCCAATATTCAACTGTTTTATATCTTTGAGCAGCTCTTTTACCTGAATCATTAATTTGGTCCATATTTTTCCACCTAGATATACCTAAAGTTGTAGCAAAAACTTTGAAGTTATTTTCATGTGCATATAAAGCAGATCTCTCAAACCTCATATCAAAACATTGAGTGCACCTCGCACCTCTTTCAGGCTCATCTTCTAATCCCTTAATTCTTTCAAACCAATTATCCTTGTCATAGTCAGCATCAATGAATTTAAAGCCTAGCTTGTCGCAATATCGCTTATTTTCCTCTTTGCGAATTTCATATTCCTCAATAGGATGAATATTTGGATTATAAAAATAAACAGTTGTATCTATGTCAGATGCTGCAACTGCCTCCATAATTTCACCTGCACATGGCGCGCAACAACTGTGAAGAAGTAAACTATTTTCATTGCCAGGCATTTGAATAACTGGCCTTTCATAGTTTTTATGTTTTAAATCTTCTCTCATTTAATAAATATAGAATTTTCTACAAATGCATTATATAAGTCATCATAATTATTAAAAGATGGAATCTCAGGCATTGATTGTGCAATTTTGTCAGGTGCATTAATGAAAAAACCTTTTTCTGCAACTTCAAACATTTGAATATCATTAAAAGAATCTCCAGCTGCAAAACATCTGTATCCCATTTGTTGAAAGCCTAATATAGCTTGTTTTTTAGCAGTAACATGTCTTAATTGATATGACGAAATATTGTCATCATTATCTATTTCTAATGTATGGCATAGTAAAAGTGGATGACCAAGCTTATCCATTAATGGTTTTGCTATCTCATGAAAAGTATCAGAAAGGATTACAACTTGGAAATCCTCTCTTACCTTGTTAAGGAATTCTAATGCACCTGGCAA
>CEVY01084628.1_pt1 | contig 13373 bp, 12 predicted proteins | sample 530681 | NCBI WGS metagenome assembly CEVY01 (sample SAMEA2620855, study PRJEB7988) | marine metagenome | biome: marine biome (ENVO:00000447); feature: surface water layer (ENVO:00002042); material: "saline water (ENVO:00002010), including plankton (ENVO:xxxxxxxx)" | depth 5 m | reverse complement strand
CTGAACAGGATCTTCACATACGGGATAATCTTTAAACTGACGGGACACAGGCATACCTATTAGGTAAGCAAGAATTAGTTTACTTTTCAGACTTTTATTCGGTAAAATAACTTCATCAATCAATCTAGCTGCGTGAAGAGTCCCCTGACTATGAGACGCAATTATTATTTTTTTATTATTGTTTTCTTTGTCTAAATAGGTTAGAAATGCTCTCTTTATATCATTATAAGCTAAGTCAAAAGATTCTTTTGCGTATGACTTTAATTTGTTGTTTTCAAATGAAAAAAGTTCTAATGATTTATTAGAGTAAATAAGATCTTTATAATATTTAAAATTATTCTTGAGTTTAGGGTCTAAAGCAATATCTGTCAAAAGCTCATTGGTATTATGATAAACCAAACCATCATAAAATAGTTGTCTGTATAAAGGTGTGTATACATTAGTTATACCAGCAAAAACACTAGCCTGATTTTTTAGTGCAAGAGCATCTACCCTATTTATATGATCCTCACTTTCTGGGTTTGAATTCCAAAAATTTCCATTGTACCCCCCATAATATACTGTTGGGTATATATAGAATACATCTACTTTGTCTTTAAAATTTTCTAGGGAATCAACATAATTCGAAGGCAATGAAATTTCTTTTTTTGGAGATGATATCCAATTCTTCATATACTTATAATCTGGCGCTTTAGGAAACCCAGTATTTGAAACCAAATATTTTGTAGATGTACAACTAAATAGAAAAAGACTTATTAATAAAAAATAATTTATTCTCATATTTTTAATAAATTAATACTTATATATTTAATTAAATAACATAAACTCATAATATATAATGATAAGAATTAAAACTCTCTTATTGCTAGTAATAATTTCCATTAATTATTCTGCAATCTATGGACAAAAAACAGAAAAGTATACAAGAAAAATTTTTTTTCCTGACATAGATGGATACAAAACTTTACTAACTGATTTTCATCAGCATACTGTTTTTTCTGATGGGTCCGTTTGGCCTACAATCAGAGTGGAGGAAGCAATAAAAGATGGATTAGACGCAATATCTCTTACAGAACATCTAGAATATCAACCCTATTCAAAAGATATACCTAACCCAGATAGAAATAGAGCTTATAACATAGCAAAAAGTTTTGCAGAAAATAAAAACAAGTCATTAGACAGAAAACTAATTGTTATAAATGGACAAGAGATAACTAGATCGATGCCACCAGGACATATTAATGCTATTTTTCTAAATGACGCAAATAAACTTTTACATCCTAAAGACTCCTTAAAAGGAATTTTAGCAGCAAATAAACAAGATGCTTTTGTTTTCTGGAACCATCCTGCATGGCCAGCACAGAGAAGTGACGGGATTGCAAAATTAGATGAGTTTCATAAATATTTAATTGAAAAAAAATTACTTCACGGTATCGAAGTTGTTAATGAATTATATTATTCAGAAGAAGCATTAAGGCTCGCCTTGGAAAATGACTTAACTATTATGGGAACTTCCGATATACATGGTCTTGTTGACTGGTTATTCAAAGTTCCTGACGACAATGAAAGTTCAAATGGCACATTACCAGGTCATAGACCGGTAACCATTATTTTTTCTAAAGATAAATCTGAAGATGGTATTAAAGATGCATTATTTGCGGGAAAAACTGCTGTTTTTTATAATGAATTACTGATAGGAAAAGAGGAGAACCTTAAACCTTTAGTTGAAAAATGTCTTGTTATAAATAATATAAATGATTTAGAACTAGGATATTCAGAGGATGGAAAATCTACAATTAAAAAGGTTGAAATTAAAAATGTTTCAGACGCACCTTTTATCTTGAAGAATCTAAATTCATTCACGTTTGAAACAAACAGCGATATAATAAATATAATGCCAAATTCAATTCATTCTATCTCTGTTAAAACAAAAGGGGAACCTCTTAATGAATTAAAATTTGAGGTACTTAATGGAATAATTGCACCTAAAAAGTATCTAAACATAAGCCTACAAATAGCTAAATAATGGGATTAAATATTTCAAATGAAACAAATGATTTAGTTTCAGTTATATTAGGAATCGCTGATGAAATGGGGAAAAAACCATCTGCAGAAGACTGTATAGATCCAAAAACGAAATATCACATTATTAATAACTCCTACCCTAAAGAAGAAGACTGTAAAATTGAAATAGAAAATTTCAATAATATATTATTTAAAAATGGAGTAGAGGTTTTAAGGCCAAATAGCATACAAAATTTAGATCAAATTTTCACTAGAGATATTGCATTTGTAGTTGGTAATAAAATTTTTGTTCCTGAAATAATAGAATCAAGAAATAGAGAAAAGGATGGAATAAAATATTTTCTTGATAATCTAGAAACAAATGAAAAAGTGATAATTCCTGAAGAAATTAAAATTGAAGGAGGCGACATTATAATCCATAATGACTTTATTTTCATTGGATACTCAGATGATAATTCATATAAAGTTTCCAGAACATCACCAGAATCAATTCAATTTATACAAAAACATTTCCCGGATAAGGAAGTACTAGGTTTCAATCTTTTTAAAGATGACGACGACCCTTACAAAAGTGTTTTACACCTAGATTGTGCAATGCAACCAGTAGGGAAAGAAAATATAATTATATATGAAGAGGGTTTTAAAAATATAAATGAACTAGATAAGCTAAAGAAAATATTTGGAAAAAATAATATGATCCAAATTGATGAGAATGAAATGTACCAAGGATTCTCAAATATTTTTTCAATAAGTAATGATATTGTAGTTTCTGACTCTACATTTACAAGATTAAATAGTATTCTTAAAAGCTTAAATATAAAAGTTGAAGAAGTCTATTATAGAGAAATATCTAAATTTGGTGGATTATTCCGTTGTTCAACTTTACCAATTAATAGATCAGACTAAAAATAGCTTATTTGTCATTAATTGATTATTTTACAATAATTTTTTAGGATACAATTAAGGATACACTATTGAAAATTCAACTCTGGAAGAGAAAAAACTATAGTAAAAATAGATATAACTTATACATAAGATATAGGATAAGCCAGAATAAGGCTAAGGTAGAAAGTCTGAATTTATGGGAATGGATTTCTCCAAAAGGAAAAGTAGAAATAAAACACAACTATGACGTGAAGATTGCTTGTGATGAAATACTAAGAAGGACTAGAGATGACATAGAGAATGGAAGATCAAATATTAATATAGATCAAAGCAATGACTACTCATTTAAAAATGCATTTTTTAAATATTCAAAAATTAATAATACACAAGCTGTTTACAGATTTATAAAAAATCAAAAAGAAAATATAGACCTATTAAGCTTAGGAGATATTAATGAGAAGTTCCTAAATGAACTCAAAATATTAATAGAAAATAAAATAGCAGGGAATGATATTATGGGTAGTACAGCATCAAAATATTGGAACAATTTTAAGACAGTACTAATTAATATAAATAAAAATGGTCTATGTGAATACCCGAAAGTATCAGGAATTAAGTATTCAAAAAAGAAAAGAACAAATAAAGTATTTTCAAAAAGTGAAATTGAAAAATTGAGAAGAAATAAATCAAATAATAATTTAATAAATGCTTTCTTATTTACTTGCGCTACAGGAACCAAACTATCTATTATTAGAAAACTGAAGTGGGGTGAAATTAAAAGTAATAATAACCACAACTACTACATACGATTTAAATCTAAAAATAAAGAAAGAATAATACCTTTTGATTTAGAAACAAGACTATATCTTGGCAAGAGAAAAAAAGATAATACATATGTTTTTAACCTAGATAAAAATAAATCTAGCTTATCGAGACAATTCAAGAAGGAACTTATGAAAGCAAATATTGATGTTCATAAAAATTATGATGATGGCATAAACACTTATGCTAAAGACATGTATGCTAAAACAAAAAATATTTATCTAATATCTGCAAGTTTAGGACACAACTCCATTAATAAGACTAAAGAACACTATCCTTATATGGAAGAAAAAGATATTTTTAAAAATTATTTTGAAATTAAACCAAAAGAAGAGAAAAGTGTTAAAAGGAAAATTGGTAAAAAATTATTTAAAAAAGGAAATTTATTAGGCTATAAAAAGGATACACTATAGGATACACTATACAAAAAAGACCTCATTAGCACTAAGAATATAATAAATAAATAAAAAAAAGAATGAAACAAACAACTTCTAATCTTATAATGGTAAGACCAAAACACTTCAATTTCAACAAGGAAACTGCCGAAAACAATCATTTTCAAAAAGAAGAAAAAAATATCACAGCAATAGAAATTAGAGATAAAGCAATCAAAGAGTTTAATTCATTTTCTAAGCTTTTAACTAAGAAGGGCATTGAAGTCAAAATTTTTAATGATAGAGATGATATTATAACAACTGACAGTGTGTTCCCAAACAATTGGATATCGTTTCATGAAAATGGAGACGTTTTTTTATATCCGATGTATTCAAAGAATCGAAGAAAGGAGAGAAGATCAGACATAGTAAAGGAGTTAGTTAATATGGGCTACTATGTTAAATCAACTATTGACCTAACCCACTTTGAAAATGAAAATAAATTTCTTGAGGGCACCGGAAGTATGGTTCTTGACAGAGAAAATAAAATTTGTTATGCAGCAGTTTCAGAAAGGACTAATCATAATCTATTAATAGAGTTTTGCTCAAAAACTGAATATGAGCTCATATCGTTTAAATCTTATCAGTCCGTTGGAAATAAGAGAAAAGAAATATACCACACAAATGTAATTATGTGCATTGCAGATAAATACGCTATAATATGCCTTGAAAGCGTTGATAATAAGAAGGAAAAAGAAAAAATTATTGAAAAATTAAAGGATACAAACAAAAAAATAATAAAGATATCTGAAGATCAATGCAGTAAATTTGCAGGCAATATGCTTCAAGTAGAAAATGTAAAAAATGAAAAGTTTTTGATAATGAGTGAGTCTGCTTTTAATTCATTAGACGATAAACAATTAGCAACAATTAATGAATTTAATGAAATAATTTACTCAGATTTAAAAACCATTGAAAAGTTAGGGGGAGGAAGCGCAAGATGCATGATTGCTGAAAATTTTTTAAGAAAAAAATAAAATATTAAATTGTAAAAAAACACAAAACCATGAAAGAACCAATATTAACAAAGAATGCACCACAACCAATAGGACCATATAGTCAAGCTATAAAATATGATAATATGCTTTTCATTTCAGGTCAAATTCCTATGAATCCAGAAACTGAAAAATTAGTTGATTCGGGAATAGCTGATGAGACAACACAAGTTATGAAAAACTTAGAAGCTGTCCTTATAGAGTCTGGAATGTCATTTAAAGATGTTGTAAAGACAACTATTTTTCTTAAGAGTATGGATGATTTTGCATTTGTTAATTCGGAATATGGAAAAAGTTTTGAGGGTAGCACACCTCCCGCAAGAGAGACAGTTGAAGTATCTAAGTTGCCACTAAATGTCAATGTTGAAATTTCTTGTATTGCAATAAAGAAATAAATGTCAAAGGTAAGGTTAAGATTTGCGCCCAGTCCTACAGGACCCTTGCACATAGGGGGTCTCCGAACTGCGCTTTATAACTATTTAATTGCTAAAAGTCTACAAGGAAGCTTCATTTTAAGAATAGAGGATACTGACCAAAACAGATTTGATGAGCGTGCTGAGAGGCACATAACTGAATCCCTATTATGGTCAAAAATTATACCTGATGAAAGTCCTGAAAACCCTGGAAAATATGGACCATACAGACAATCTGAGAGAAAAGAAATATATCAAAAATATGTTCAAAGACTAATTGATGAGGGGAAAGCTTATTATGCTTTTGATAATAAAGAACAACTTGACAAGTTAAGATCAGAACACGAAAAAAAAGGGGAAACATTCGTATATAACTGGAAGAACAGAAGTCAACTACGAAATTCGATTTCATTAAATAAAGAGGAAGTAAAAAAAGAATTAGAAAAAGGAGATTACGTAGTTCGGTTTAATTCATACGAAGAAAAAAATAAAAATGAGTTCATAACTATTAAAGATGAAATAAGAGGAGAAATAAAAGTAGACTTAAAAATATTAGATGATAAGATAATTTTGAAAAATGATGGGATGCCGACTTATCATTTAGCAAATGTAGTTGATGACCACCTTATGGAAATATCACATGTTATAAGAGGTGAGGAATGGTTACCTTCATTAGCTCTCCATCAACTTTTATATAATGCTTTTCAGTGGAACAAACCTATTTTTGCTCACTTACCATTAATCTTGAAGCCAACTGGAAAAGGAAAATTAAGCAAAAGAGACGGAGAGAAATTTGGCATTCCAGTTTATCCTATTGAATGGAAAGAAAGTGAGAGTTTAACTTATAAAGGATTTAGAGAGATTGGCTTTGAAATTGAAGCTTTCATTAATTTTATCTGTATGATTGGTTGGAATCCAGGAACAGAAGATGAAATTTTTACATTAGAAACTTTAACTAAAATTTTTGATACCAAAAGAATAATAAAAAGCGGAGCAAAATATGATTACGAGAAAGCAAAATGGTTTAATCTTGAACATTTAAAAAAAATCGAAACAGATTCACTTAAAAAAGAATTTGAGAATAAAATATTAAAAGCAAATAAAGATTTTTTAGAGGAGAAAATGCTTGACAAGCTCATTGATTTAGCTAAGAATAGAATAAATTTCAGAAAGAATCTGGCTGAAGAAACAAATAAAATTCTTAGCTATGATGAAAACAAACTAAGAGATAATTTACTTAAAATAAATTTTAACAGTGGCTTGATAAAATTGATTGAATTTTTTCAAAAAGAAATTAAAACCACAAATAACCTTAAAGATCTAAAAGAAAAATATTTTCTTAAAATGAAGAATTTAAATATAAAAGTTGGAGACGGCATGAAAGGTTTAAGACTCTCTCTAACTTCAGAAATTAGTGGAGCTGACCTCTTCACAATTATTGAAATCTTGAATATTGAAATAATTAACTACAGACTAACTAATAGCTTAAAAATAATGTATGATAAAAGTAGGGATAACTAAAGAATATAAAATACCAAATGATTTTAGAACACCATTTACTCCTAAACAAAGTAAAATTATAGATGATTCCTCAAATTTCAGATTAGTATGTCAAAGAAGTGAAATACGATGTTATAAAGATGATGAGTATTTAGAAAACAAAATTTCACTTGTTGACAAATTAGATGATTGTGATGTTATTTTCGGAATAAAAGAAGTTCCTATTAGAAAGCTGATTGACAATAAAACATATTTCATGTTCTCTCATACAATCAAAAAACAAAAACAAAACAAAGAACTCCTTCAAAAAATAATTGAAAAAAAAATAAGATTAATTGACTACGAATGCTTAACTGAAAACAATCAAAGAATTATTGCATTTGGAAAATATGCTGGGATAGCAGGTTCATATAATGCATTAATTGCTTTCGGTCATAAATATAATTTTTTTGAACTCAAAAGACTTAGTCATTATAAAGACACAGAAGACCTTTATAGGTTCACAAATAAATTTAAAATTGATTCATCAATTAAAATAGTAGTTATTGGAGATGGCAGAGTTGCGCAAGGAGCAGTGGAATTACTAGAGTCTTTTAATATTAAAAAAGTTGCTGTAGATGATTATATAAATAAAAAATTCAATGGACCATGCTTTTGTCAGTTATCTGTTACTGATTATATAAGAAAGAAAGACAAAAAACCTTTTAAACAAGAGGAGTATTTTTCAAACCCTGAGGCTTTTCAGTCTAACTTTGATATGTTCAGTGACAAAACTGATATATTGATTAATGCTGCATATTGGGATCCTAGATCACCCAGACTTTTTGAGGAAGATGATATTAATGAAAACTTTAAGCCTAAAATAATAGGTGATATAAGCTGTGATATTAACGGAGCTATACCATGTACAAAAAAAGCATCAACAATCGAAAAGCCATTCTTTGATTATTGTATAAAAACAAAAAAAATAGAGGAGCCTTTTAATAAAGAAGACAATATAACAATAATGTCAATAGATAATTTGCCATCAGAACTACCAAGAGATTCATCTAGATACTTTGGAAATATTTTAGTCGAAAAAATTTTACCCTTATTAAGCTTAGAAGGAAATGAAATAATTGAAAATGCAACAATTACAAAAAACGGAGAATTAACAGAAAAATTTAAATATTTATCTGATTATATTATCTAAATATTCACAGAATTTAATAGTTTATAAAACTCATCTCTCTTGTTATAGATATTAAAGTCACCACCATACATTTCGGTTACAGTTGAGCTTGTATAATCTTTAATACCCCTTGATGAAACACACATGTGCTTCGCCTCAATAACAACCATTACACTATCTGTATCAAGAACGTTTTTTAGTTCATCATAAATCTGTTTTGTCAATCTCTCTTGAACTTGAGGTCTGTGAGAATAATATTGAACAATTCTGTTAAGCTTTGACAAACCAATTACCTTACCGCTAGATATGTAAGAAACATGTGCTTTTCCTGTGATAGGAAGAAAATGATGTTCACATGTTGAGTTTAAATTTATATTTTTTTCAATAAGCATTTTATTGTAGTTATACTTATTATCAAATAATGAAATCTTAGGTTTATTTTCTGGATCTAGTCCGCTGAAAATTTCTTTAACATACATCTTAGCAACTCTGTAAGGGGTGCCACTTATACTATCATCATTAAGGTCAAGCCCTAACTCATCAACTATTTTCGTGAAATGCTTTTCAATATTTTTGATTTTCTCATCATTAGATTTTACGAAGGCATCGTCTCTTAAAGGAGTTTCAAGAGAGAAGAGCTCATGGTTATCACCAATTAATTCAATTTTTTTTGTGTCCATAATTATAATTTATAATTCATTTATACTAAAAATAGAGGAAAATGTTTCTCTAGAACTTTTTATTGTCACGAAGAGTCACTGTTCTATTAAATATTTTATCAGATTTTTTACTATCTAATTTAAAGTATCCCTTTCTCTGAAACTGATAATATTTGTCAAATTCAACATTATTTATGTTTTTCTCCGCACAAGCATTATTAAAAGTTTTAAGAGAGTTCTCATTAAGAGAGTCTTTAAAATCATTTTCCTTATCATCATCTGGTGATTCAGAATTAAACAATTTATCATAGATATTCACAGATATATTTTCGTAATTGTTTTTGTCTACCCAATGAATAGTCCCTTTAACTTTTCTTAAACTTTCAGGTGATCCTGAACCACTTTTTGATTTTGGGTCATAGCTACAATAAATTTTAGAAATATTTCCCTCAGCATCTTTTTCAACTCTTTCACCCTTTATGATATATGCGTTTTTAAGCCTAACTTCTTTACCAAGTGTTAACCTAAAAAACTTTCTGTTTGCTTCCTCTTTAAAATCTTCTCTTTCAATAAATAATTTTTTTGAAAATGTAATTTCTCTATTTCCATAGCTTTCATCTTCAGGATTATTTTCAGCAACTAAATTTTCACTTTTATCATTTTCATAATTTTCAATAATCAGTTCTACTGGATCTAAGACAACCATTAATCTGTAGGAAATTTTATTTAAAATTTCTCTAGTACAAAAATCTAATAATGCAAAATCAATTATATTTTCTCTTTTTGAGACCCCTACTTTTTCACAAAAAGCAATTATTGCAGAAGCAGGAACACCTCTCCTTCTTAAACCTGATATAGTTGGCATTCTAGGATCATCCCAACCTGACACTAGACCAGAATCTACCAATTCACTTAACTTTCTTTTACTCATTATTGTGTATGATAGATTTAACCTAGCAAATTCTCTTTGCTTAGGTAATAATTTTCCTTCGTCATAAATATTTTGCAAGAACCAATCATATAACTCTCTGTGAACTTCAAATTCGAGAGTACAGAATGAATGTGAAATCTGTTCAATATAATCTGACTGACCATGAGCCCAATCATAAGTAGGATAAATTTTCCACTTATCATTAGTTCTATGATGAGAAGTATTAATTATTCGATATAAAACTGGATCTCTCATATGCATATTTGGTGAGCTCATATCTATTTTAGCTCTCAAAACACAATCTCCAGGTTTAAAATGACCTTTTTTCATTTTTTCAAAAAGATCTAAATTTTCAATTACTTCTCTATCTCTATGCGGACTTTTTTTACCTGATGAAGTTGGAACACCTCTCTGTTCTGAAATTTCTTCTTGAGATTGGGAGTCAACATATGCTTTTCCTTTCTTAATTAACATTACTGCCCAATCATATAATTGATCAAAATAATCAGAGGCATAACACTCAGAATCCCATTGAAATCCTAACCACGTTATATCCTTTTTAATAGCATCTATAAACTCGGTACTTTCTTTCTCAGGATTAGTATCATCAAATCTTAAATTTACTGGAGCGGAAAATGTTTTTCCAAAACCAAAATTTAAACAAATTGATTTAGCGTGTCCAATATGTAAGAATCCATTTGGCTCAGGAGGGAATCTAAATCTCAGATCTGTATTATCTAACCCATTACTCAAATCATTTTTGATAATTTGCTCTAGAAAGTTTTCATTTAAATTTATTGAATCTGAATTATTCATTGAGAATCTTATAAAGATGAGTCATCTTTTAAAACTTTATCTGAAAGATCACTTTTAAACTTTTTTAATTTATCTGATAACGTATCGTTATTTAAAGCTAAGATTTGAGCAGCAAGAATACCGGCATTCCTAGCTCCGTCAAGAGCAACAGTAGCTACAGGCACCCCTGAAGGCATTTGTAAAATTGACAAAACCGAATCCCATCCATCAATAGAATTTCTTGATTTGATTGGAACACCAATAACTGGAAGATGAGAATTTGAAGCAACCATTCCAGGTAGGTGAGCAGCGCCACCTGCACCTGCAATAATAACACCTACTCCATTACTATGAGCATTTTTACTATAACTCATCATTTTTTCCGGAGTTCTGTGAGCAGAAACTATATTAACTTCATGATCAACACCTAATTCTTTCAAAATATTTACAGCATCTTCCATTACTGGATAGTCTGATTTGCTTCCCATTATAATTCCAACTTTAGCCATTGGTTCTCGATTTAACTTTTATTGTTTGTTTTATAAGTTTCGCTTTTTCGTAAGCTTCTTCAAATTTATCACAAATTATTGTTACATGCCCCATTTTTCTATTCGGTCTTGTTTCTTCCTTACCATAAATATGAAGATTTGCTGACTTAATTTTAAATATAGATTCAATACCTTCATAAAAAACTTTTCCCATATGCTTCTCTTCACCAACTAAATTTATCATAATAGCACATCCACTATGTTTAGTATCACCTAGGTCTAAATTAAATATGGCTCTTAGATGTTCTTGATACTGTGAACTACTACAAGCTTCAATTGAAAAGTGACCACTATTATGAGGTCTTGGAGCAATTTCGTTAACATAAATTTTATCCTTAGTCAAAAACATTTCAACAGCTAACACTCCAACTAAATCTAAAGATTCTGCCAGTTTAACCGCTAGTTCTTTAGCTTCTTTATTAGCTTCTTCAGAAATGTTTGCAGGGCTAATAACAAACTCAACCTGGTTAGATTTACTGTTAAATTCCATTTCAACTGTCTCAAAACAATTAACCTTACCTTCTGAATTTCTAGAAACAATTACACTAAGTTCTTTATCAAATGGTACCACCTCCTCAATTATCATTTCAGAGTCTGGCAGAGAATTAATATCTTCAGTTGAGTTTAAAATTTTTACTCCAAAACCATCGTACCCAAACTTTGTTTTTTTCCAAACACATGGAAATGAGATTTCATTCAAAGTAAAAGACTTTTTAAGGTCACTAATTGACTTAAAAAATCTAAAGTTAGATGTAGGGATTTTATTATCAATAAAAAAAGACTTTTGAATATTTTTATCTTGAATAATTTTTAGAGTTTTAGGTTTAGGAAAAACTAATTTACCATCTCTCTCTAGAGCTTCAAGAGCTTTAACATTAATATGCTCTATTTCAAATGTGATAATATCACAATCTTTACCAAAATTATATACAGTATCAAAATCATTAAAGTCACCCAAAACAAATTTATCTGAAATTGACTTACAAGGTGATTTTTCGCTAGGATCTAAAACTGATGTAGAGATATTCATTTTATTACATTCTGAAAGCAACATTTTACCAAGTTGACCTCCGCCAACTATCCCCAACTTTTTATCTAAATTTTCAGTTTTCATTTGCAAAAATACACTTATTTCAATTTAAAAATAAAATAGCTTGAAACGTTGATAAAAAAATAATGATATAATGAAGAATAATTATTTTTTGAGATGATCCTTTATTTCATCTAAGGTTATTTTACCTTCATAGAAAGCTCTCCCAAAAATTGCATTATGGACACCAATTTTTTCCAATTTAATTAAGTCCTTGATACTCCTTATTCCTCCTCCAGTAGTTAGATTAATATTAGAAAATTTTTTAAGTATTTTCTTATAAAGAGGAAATGGGGGACCATCCATGGTACCATCTTTTGATATATCAGTTACCTTAATATATTTCAAGCCTTTTTTGTGAAAATATTTTATATGATCTATAGGATCAATTTTAGTCTGATATTTCCAGCCATTAATTCTTAGGCTTTTATCCAAAATATCAACAGCTAAAACAATTTTTTTATAGCCCCAAGTAGTTAAGCAATTTAAAAATAAATCTTTATCATAAACTGGCATACTGCCTAGAGTTACTTTTTTTGCTCCATTTATAAAGGCATTGCTGACTTGCTCGCTATTTCTCATTCCTCCTGAATAATTAATTTTAATTTTAGTAAACTGACTCATTATCTCTAATAAATTAAAATTATTTTTTTCATGCATCTTTGCTGACCCCAGATCTACTACATATACTTCTTTAATACCAACTGACTCAAATTGATTTAATAAGTCAATAGGACTTTCAGGATATACTTTTAATGTCCTAAAATCTCCAGATTTAATATTTACAGTTTTATTATCCTTTATATATATAGAAGCAATAAGGTTCATACCCCATTAATAATGCAAAAAAAAATTAAAAGCAAACAATTAATCTAAAATCAACAACTTAAATCCATGGCCATGGATTGTTTTAATCTCAATTTTAGAATCTGATTTTAAATATTTTCTGAGTTTAGCTATGTAAACATCCATACTTCGAGCATTATAATATGAATCATCTCCCCATATTTTTATTAAGGCTGCATTTCTCTCAACCTTATTGTTCACATTAATACAAAACAATTTCAGAAGCTCATTTTCTTTTGTAGTCAAAGAATATTTTTTG
>CEVY01002278.1_pt1 | contig 13386 bp, 17 predicted proteins | sample 530681 | NCBI WGS metagenome assembly CEVY01 (sample SAMEA2620855, study PRJEB7988) | marine metagenome | biome: marine biome (ENVO:00000447); feature: surface water layer (ENVO:00002042); material: "saline water (ENVO:00002010), including plankton (ENVO:xxxxxxxx)" | depth 5 m | reverse complement strand
CTAATATTCCATACAATCTACAACTTCTCATTCAATATTTGATTTATTGCCATCTATTTAGGAACAATCCACTTGCGTGTACCACGTGACCAGTCAACAATCTTCTTAACAGTCCAAGAAGAATCTATGTCACTTCGTAGACGCATCTTCTTCAATCGATACTTTGTAGTTCCACGAGTCGGTGGAATCTGGATGAATCCACGCTTCATTGGTAGACGCTTACCATTCGAATCCATTGTCTCAAGGATGTAAGGAAAGGTCTTCGTAAAATACTCCCACTGTGGCGTCTTACGACTCGCCTTTGGAACATATTTATGGATGATACCCCAAATAAACTTCTTGACATACTCAAGTCGTTCACGTGGGTCTTGAGGTCCAGCCTTAACCAAACCAATATTTGTCATCATAGCAAGGAGTGATTCCATGTAACAGAAATGATGCTGAGATAACTCGTCATACTGAGAAATTATGAAAGCCTCTTGCATGTATTTCTTAGGAACCCCACCTCGTCCACCGGCAAAGTTTGTTCTCTTGAAATCGTTATAAGATTGAGAAACAAATCCACCAGTGGGTTGAGGATTAAGATCTACTTTTGTTGTGTTTCGCAACCTAGGGAAGCATCCATAGATTGTACCAACACTCACGTTGTATCCTTTTCCTAAACCAGCCTTTAGGGGTTCTTCAAAATCAGATTCAGTGTTTCCCATCGAGTCAAAAATTTTAGCCGTTTTGTTGCCGTGGTTTACCCGAGCCATACCATAATGACCCGAACCATCCTCATAAGAATGCTCCATCAAAATGTAATCTGTACCAACTCGCCCTTTAGTGGCAATTGGTTTCTTTTCCATGACAGATGTCTTACGAAACAAGAATCCAAATTTCTGTTTAGCTTCCTTTTTCACGTCTTTGGCAATCTGCTCAAATAGTCCTTTTTTGTGAAGATAATATTTAGCAATTTCTGAACCATCTTCAATGGCTAGTAGATTTTTAGCTTTGCGGTTCACCTTTATTCGAGATTCAATGTAATCATTTTTATCGAGTTCGGGAGTCTCTCCCTTGATTTTTAGAAGCTTGTTTCTTACTGGAACGTTCTTGAGTAGCTTGATCGGAACAAGCGACATCTTTATTGTATTACAAGATAATCTTTATAACTTAGGCAACAATTAATCTACAAATTTCATTTCCTTTGAATTTTTTATTTTAACTGGTGAGTCAAATTCAACATTGACCCGTTTATCACACCATTCGTAAATACCAAGCTCTTTACAAACCACGGGATTTACTAACAGTTTCCACATAGGGTGTGTGGATCTATAATTAATAATTTTTTCCTTTGTTGGTTCATTTATGACTATATAACGACCCGTATCGGAATCTGACCACGATAACCTGTTACTAACAATCTCCCCATCCGGGTAAAATACATATCCGTCGTTAAATACATAATAAGGTATCTTACCCCCATATAATGCAGCAGAATAACCAAAAGTAGAAGAAAGTCCTTCTATAGTACCCTCGGGGACATTTCTACCACAAACTCCACCCATCGTAGTGTATACTTTAGGCATCTTAGAAATCATAAACCATTCTAAAATACTGTTCATTTTCAAGTCTGAATCTTCTTTGACCGTATGAGCATATTCCTGACTAAATTCACAAGCCGTGAAACCAATCTCCAAATCAAGTGAAATAGCTTTAGGAACCTTACTTTGGAAATACTTTTTGGTTACTATCGAATCACTTATAACAAAAACGGGTTTATCCATCTCATTTGCAACTTTTATCATAGCTTCTACCGCTTCATCGGAACTAAATGGGTAATAGGCAAATTTAGAACTATCTTCGCCATACATACCTCTTCTAATATGAAATCCGGCAACACAATCTTTGATTTTTGTATATGCAGTATCAATGAGATTTTGCATACTAGCAGTAGGTTTAATACAATCCTGCATGACAGCACTAATTTGTGGAAATCTCAGATGTATAAAACCGTTTATGAAACCCTTTTCTTCAATAACACCGTCATCCGATACATACGTAAAAATAAGACTTTTATCACGTCCATATTTATAAGCATCTGGATGAATAGCACCCTTACCCCCTGTCATTAACATGTGCGTTGAATACACCAATGATAAGTTTCCTATAGCCGCATCTGCTCTAGGTGTGTATATCATTTATTTAAAGAGAATTTTACTTTTTAAGTAAATGTATATTTCGTATTCATTATGGGGGGACAATGAAGTTTACACGTATGGCATGATAGAAAATGTACTTGCTGCAAAAGAAATTTACAGTGAGTGGGTTGTGAGAATCCATTATAATGACACGGTACCCAAAAAAGTTGTTGATTGGTTATCTGAACAAAGTAACGTCGAAATGGTACATCATGAAGGAACAGATAAACTAGCTTCTAATACATTCTGGAGATTCTACGACATGTTTCTACCAAATACAACTGTATTAATTCGGGACGCCGATTCACGTCTAACCGTATACGAAAAAGAAATGGTAGACGAATGGTTAAGTTCGCACAAAGATTTTCACGTCATAAGAGGTTACCCAACGCATAAAGTTCCTATACTAGCCGGGACGTGTGGATGTAGAAATAGTCTTCTCCAATATACACATATAAATAACGGGGTAACTAACATCAACGCTTTACCTAGGTCATTCATACCATCCGAAACCTTCTTAGAATGGTATCAAAAACAATTACCAAAAGAACATGATAAATATTTAGTTGATCAAATATTTTTATACCAATACGTTTACCCTATGATAGCAAATTCTCTTTTTGTACACAGTGTAAAGGAAAACGCATACGAACCCTTCTCTAAAGTAATTCCCTATAAATCAGAAGGTTATATGGGAGAAATAGTTAACGACTGTCCAAGAGCTGCTGAAATTATGGGTGATGACAAAATTAATTTTAATCGAGTACCCGCTTATACATAACGTTATCTTCAAGAAGATTTTCTTGTATACGTTCAATTTCAATAAACCCGTTATCAGTCATATACGACTTTATTTCACTTGATAACGGTGCATTAATATATTTTGAATTTAACCCGGGTTTAGGTTCTTCCATAATAACGTATCGTATGTTCTTAAGATGTTCACCCGCACCCTTAAGAACATTTAACTCAAAACCCTGTATATCCATACACAACAAATCGACCATTTCAATATTCAATGCATTTAGAACGTTGGAAAATTTCTTTATTTCTATAGTACCAGTATACCTCTGTGTATCGTTAGCGTCATCACGTTTAAAAAACGACGAAGCACCATCATTATTTAAAATATAAGAGTAAAACTCCTTATTCTCGTCGAATTCACCTAGTCCATAATCATAAAACGAAATCCTTTTTTGGTTCATAAGATTTTTCTTACATATTTCAACAGTAAGAGGGTTACATTCATATGAGTATATATGAGCATCTGGAAAACAGTTTGAAAGTTCTATAGATTCGTCTCCATAACGTGCCCCAACTTCAATCACAGTTTTGATATCCCCCGTCAAATGACGAACAAATCTAGGATCCCAATAATAACTCATTATACTTAAAAAGTAAGAGTTATCTTTATATAGATGAAACCTAAATTTCTTAATATTGACTTTCATATATCTGTTATAGCAGATGTAATGAATATCATTGGTGACAGAGTAGATATTGTCAATCTATCAATGTCTGGACATAATTGGGTAATGGGTAAGGAAACTGCAAATCTAAAAATCATGAATGCAAGAACTTGGAAAGAGATTTCACAAGAAATGATCGATGCGTTCATAAAAGAATATGATGAAATGTTATCTTCATTTGATGGGTTTGTAGTCACACATACACCAGTCTTAGCCTTATTATATAAGAAATATAATAAACCGGTCATTATTGTAAATAGTTGTAGATACGAACAACCATTCTGTTGGACAAGGGATAATACTAAATTTGAATGGCTGAATTCAAATTTAAACGAGATGAAACATAATCTATTCATTGTTTCAAACAATAAAGCTGATCAAGAACACTTAAAACAACATACAGGATTAGACTCAATTCATATCCCTTCATTATGTCTTTATACCAATGAAAAATACACAGGAAGTATGGATGTGGTTGGTAGACATGATCAATTACGACCCGGATATACATGGCGGGAACTTTATAGTAGTAAAGCTATCGTTCATCTACCATATGAAATATCTACAATGTCTATATTTGAACAGTATTCTGCCAACCTCCCCATGTTATTTCCATCTAAACAGTTTTTAAAAAAATTAGTCCGTGATGGATATCATCGTGTGAATAGTATATATGGACCATACGAAAATCAAAATATTGAATGGTGGATAGATCGAGCTGATTTCTATGATGAAGAAAATATGCCACACATTATTTATTTCAACAGTGAAGATGACTTGAATGAAAAAATTAAAACCGTGGATTTCCAACAAGTTTCAAAAATGATGGAAAGTTTTAATAAAATACGAGAACGATCAGCTAAAGAAAAATGGGAAAGACTTATTCAATCTATCTTAACTACCTTTTTAGCGTCAAAGACCTGCTAAAATTATGGGTGATGATAACACAACATTCGAGAGGGTACCGGTTTATAATTAAAACGTTTAGACAAACGTCCGCCCATACCTGTCTTCTGTGCATGAGGTATTATACCACTCTTGTACACAGATCCCAGAAATAAACCACCCGAGATGACACGAGTAGGTAGGATGCCAAACCTTGCCGGAATTGTGTATATGCCATTGCTTATGTCATCTTCAACATCTTCTATATCAGCGGAATTAGACACACTGGCAGCAAGAAGACCCATAGCAATAACTTGATCGTCAACAATTTCCGTATGACTTATCAAATGTGGTACAACTGTGATGGCTGCACTCCAAAATGTACCAACGTAGAACGGTTTTAGTAAAGGTAACCTCTGTTTGAATGAAGGGTAAATCAAAATACAAAGGATTTCGGGTGGTATATACTTAGACTGGTCAGCATACCAAAGTATAAGATTTGCTGTTAACAAAGCAGCTGTTATGGACTCTGGTGTATCTTCAGTTTTACCATCTAGATACCTATCAGCACCATATGCCCATCGAGCAGATGCCATGATATATAGAAGGGGCAAGGGTTCTAATGGTGTACCAGAACACAAAGCTAATACAGACATGATTGTTCCAACTCCCAATCCGGGTAGCATTTCGTATTAGGACCCCATTGTCTTTAATTACATTAGATATGAAATCAACCACATTGTCAGCGTCGCAGTTCTTACACTGTAATACTCTCCAAGAGGGTACATTAACGGTAAAACAGCGGTCGCAAGAGTATTTAGTTTAACGTTCTGAAAATTAGTGGTAGTTAGATATAGGTACGACAATATTACTGACTGCAAAACTAACCAATGATTTATATCAAATGAACTTTTAACGATACCATTTTCCATTCTTAAATCTTTAGGAAATTTAAGAAGTATGTATACTAAACCAATCAGAGGTAATATTTCCAATTTGGGATAGTACTTCCATCCCCCATTTTGGTATTTTACATCACCTATACACAATGCAGTCATTATCATCAAATTAAGAAATAGTAAAGTCCTAAATAAACTATCAGTGTATAATTCTGGTATCATCACTACGCAACATCCAAAAAAAACCAAGAGTATTTTAATAAAACCAGGTAGGGTACCTATTCCTTCGTTGTGACCAATTTTATTATTAAATAATTGTCTCATTATTAATGCGAATGTGGCGATGAGTACAACTTTAGCTACGTTATTGTTCAATTTTATCAACTCGTATAAGATGACACAACTCACCACAAAAAGTATTATGTTCATACCTGATATACTTTGACATTTTATTTATCATTTCACAAGGAAAACTGTTAAAGATTTGACACGAAAAGTTAACAATGAATACTCTTATCACCAAGTTCCTGACACCCCTCTTTCCCAAAAAGAAACTTCGTAAGCCAATTGTCAAGAAAAATACAAAACCCCTTTCTTCTACCAAGCAGAAAGTAAGCCAGAAAGAGATTGAGAAGTTGTATGATTTCTGTGGAGAGGTTCCATTCGATCAATAACTTAATTTGTTGCGTAAATGTATGTCTCTGTGTCAGGTAAAAAGAGAATTTCTCAAAAAAATAACAGACGGCTTAGATAACCTTATGGTATTTTCTCTCAGAGCAAATGAAATAGGTACGAAACCAGAGGGTGAAATAGAAGCCTTTATAAAAAAACACCTGTTAAAACAGAACGACAAAGGTAAGTTCGAATTTTCAAGAAGTAAATTTACAACGGCTCTAGAAATTTTAGATTTTGAGATACTAGCCAAGATTCTCATGTACTTTGATACAGTTGATATGTCTCTGTACAAAGTATATAAGGAGTCAAAATTTACCACATTTAACGGTGAACCCGTTGCGTTAACGAAATTAGAACGTAAATTAAGTAATCTAATTAATAAAGGCGACTTACACACATTTCGAGATCTTATTTCTTTCTAGAAGTCTTAGTCTTGTAAATTTTTTCATATTCCTTCTGGCTCTCTACGAAATTTCTATCGCGTTTTTTAGCCGGATCATCCCTAATCAAAATGTACGTCAATAGATCGACAATCTTAGGAGAATTACCTTTTGGTTTGGGAACCCTTTTTAATTTTTTCCGAGCATTTTTCAACTGCTTGGTCGTTGGCATTTATATATGTCAATATTTTCAATCCACCTCGTCAATGGTTGGACCCTTTGCAGCAGCCCCCGACTCTGGTTGCTGCTGACACGACATGTATAGTTCTGTGAGTTCCTTCTGCTTATCCTCAATTTCATCAACTGTGGCTGAACGGTTGTTATCAATCCATTCAATAACCTCTTCAACCTTCTGTTTAATTACTGACTTATTCGTGTCATCAAACTTACAATCTTCACCTTCAACCATATTACGCATACTGTATGTAGAGTTCTCAAGGTCATTCATAGCCCTCATCTGTTTCTCATAAGCTTCATCTTCCTCTTTGTATTTTTCTGCATCTTGAACCATACGTTCAATTTCCTCCTTGGAAAGACGCCCCTTGTCGTTGGTAATCACAATTTTTTCAGACTTGCCAGAAGCCTTGTCCTCTGCAGTAACATTTAGAATACCATTTGCATCTATGTCGAAGCAAACATTAATCTGTGGGACGCCCCGGGGGGCGGGTGGAATGCCCGTCAAATCAAAAGTCCCGAGTAGGTGATTGTCCTTTGCACGAGAGCGTTCCCCCTCATATACCTGGATATGAACACCCGGCTGATTATCCGAATAGGTTGAAAACACCTGTTCCTTCTTAGTCGGAATAGTTGTGTTTCTATCGATGATCTTAGTCATTACACCACCAGCTGTTTCGAGGCCAAGTGACACAGGTGCAACGTCAAGTAGAAGAAGGTCTTGGACGTTATTATTATCAACACCCGAAAGAATAGCAGCTTGGACAGCCGCACCATAAGCAACCGCTTCATCTGGGTTAATACTCTTGTTCAACTCCTTATTATTGAAGAAGCTAGAAAGCATCTGTTGAATCTTAGGAATACGAGTCGACCCTCCCACAAGTACAACTTCATCAACCATAGACTTATCCATCTTTGCGTCACGAAGCACCTGTTCAACAGGTTCCATACACTTCCTAAACAGATCAGAGTTTAGCTCCTCAAATCGTGCACGGGTAATTGTCGTATAGAAATCAATTCCTTCGAACAACGAATCAATCTCAACCATCGTTTGAGCAGTGGACGAGAGAGTTCGCTTAGCACGTTCACAAGCGGTTCTAAGACGACGAAGAGCCCTAGGGTTTCCAGAAATATCCTTCTTGTTCTTACGACGGAACTCATCGGATAGATGCCTAAGAAGGCGTGCGTCAAAATCTTCACCACCCAGATGAGTGTCACCAGCAGTGGCCTTTACCTCGAAAATACCACCTTCGATGTTGAGAAGTGAAACATCAAAAGTGCCACCACCGAGATCAAAAATCAGTACGTTCTTATCTTCATCTTTGTTCTTGTCTAGACCATAAGCAATAGCGGCCGCTGTTGGTTCATTGATAATTCGAAGACAATTAAGACCCGCAATGGCGGCGGCATCCTTTGTAGCCTGTCGCTGTGAATCATTAAAATAAGCGGGTACTGTTACCACGGCATCTTTCACAGTCTTTCCCATAAAAGACTCAGCGGTCTCTTTCATTTTAACAAGTACCATCGAAGAAATCTCTTCGGGAGCAAACTGCTTCTTCTCACCGTGAAACTCAACGTTGATCATGGGTTTGTCACCTACACCAGAAACCACATTATAAGACCAATCCTTTAGATCTTCCTGAACCTTCTTTTCGGAAAACTTACGACCAATAAGCCGCTTTGCATCAAAGACTGTGTTCTTGGGGTTCATTGCTGTCTGATTTTTTGCGGCATCTCCGATGAGACGCTCATTATCTGTAAAGGCAACATACGATGGAGTTGTACGATTTCCTTGATCATTCGGAATAATCTCTACACGATCATTCTGCCACACACCAACACATGAGTAAGTAGTTCCTAAATCGATACCAATAGCTTGAGACATTATGTACAAGTTATACGGATGAAATCTTTAATCTCCTAAAAGAAATCAAGACGATCTGCGAGATTCGGAAATGTCATTTTCTTGAACTTGTTTTCCATATACTCAAACATATCAAGTCTGCACTGTGAATACCGAAGTCTCTCAGCAAGTGAGTACAATTGACAATTTTGACGAGCCGGTAATGGCACCCATGTATCAAAGTTGTCATTGTACCAATTAGATTTCATATTATTTTCATACTCTTTGTTCATAGATTCAATCAAAGACTCTTCAAGTAACTCATCTTCCTCTTGTCGAAGCATCCTTTCGATGTCTTTGATGATAAGATCATATGACTCTGTATTTTCACCATTGATGTAACTATTACGCTTCATATATTTCAATTGTGACAGTTTAGAATACATCCGTTACATATGATTACCGATGTAACTTTAAGCAAAATAAATTATAAACATATGATAGAATGTCATTGTCACTCGACGACATACCTAAAAAGGTTCAGTACATGGTAATCGATTCAAAATATGTCAACGGAAGTAACAATACCTTTTCCGTTAATTTAACATTGGAATCAAACACTCATATCGAGAATATGAACAATGTACTCGGTATAAAGATGGTAGATTTTTACGTTACACAAATTGGAAAGGCAAGTTCATCTACACAAGCCAGTAACATACCCAAATATATAGATATTACCTGTCCAGAGATTCCTAAAGCCGCACAAATGCTGGATGAGCGTCATGGTAGATTATTCGCACGTATACCCCTTGAAAGGCATTACGCTAGTGGATCTAACACAGTGGTAAAAGATAAAGAATGGAAAAGTTTTGAAAGACATACAAACTATTTTAACCCGATGTCCATCAAACAGTTAAATTTCAATCTATACGAAAGTCAAGAAAATGGTACGTACACATTTCTCAAACCCGGTGTAAATTGGTATATGGTACTCGAAATAACTGTCGTTCACCCAAAAGAAAAACCAAAAGACAAGAATGTTCTAATACTTCAAGCTCTGGAAAAGCTAACAAATAAGATTGAAGTACTCAACATGAATGTCAAAAAATTACCCGATAAACCTCAAGAACACGAAACTAAAAAATATCCATTTGGATACCTCGTCATCGCGTTATTGTTGATACTGGGAACTTTCATTTACATGGTGAATAAAAGCAGTCCTCCCCAAGCGATGTAAGAAGATATCCAATACGGGGCTTGAACCCGCAACCTTCGCGTGCCTTAATAGATATAACTCTATACGAATATACGATGTATAAGCACGACGCTCTAACCGATTGAGCTAATTGGATGTATGCTACCAGAGGGTTTCGATCCCCCTACTTCGAACTTACAAGGCCCGCACTCTTCCGATTGAGTTATGGCAGCGACTAAATAGTATTAGGGTTTATTCTTTAATACGATTACGCGACAGAAGCCTTCTTGGTTGTGGATTTAGTAGTAGTCTTGGTAGCAGCCTTTCCGGCGGGACCAGCGGGGCCAGGGGGACCAGCGGGGCCTGGAGGGCCAGCAGGGCCGGGAGGGCCTGGGGGACCCTGAGAACCAGAACCACCAGAACCACCGCAGTTATCAACCATCTTGAGAAGAATACTGTAAAGTCGTTCCTTGTCGATACGAAGCTTACCCATTTCCTCGGAGATTTCTTGCTTGAGAGCGTCCATGTTTATATACATAAAAGAAAGATTATCTTTATGTATAATGATCTTCATAGGACCAACTTTGTTGAGTGGTATTGGGCAGCATACCAAGAAATACATGGACCTTTTTCCGGGAAGTGAATACTTTATGTATAGTGAAGACATCCCGGAATGTGAAAATGCGTTTCTATTTGCAATCCCGGTCGAAACTGTTCTTACTAGGATTCCCTATATCAAGTCCAGATGTAAAAAACTTATCTGTATGACAGTGTGTGAAACTGAGACGGTGCATGAAGATTATGGAAAGTTATTTGAACACTTTGATCGGATAGCTGTTCCAAGTGAATTCTGTAAAAGTGTTTTGACACGACAATTTCCCGACAAAGAATTTTACATTATTCATGCATATATCCCAACGACACCATATGTATTCTATCACATAGGCAATATCCTAGATCCAAGAAAGAATTTTAGAAAGATACTGGAAGCCTTCATTCGTCTCAATAAACCCGATACAAAGTTACTTGTCAAGTCTACGTGCAAAGAGGATGTCGCGATAAACATGGACCGAGTCGAAGTAATCAATGGTCTTGCAACCGAGGATGATATGAACGTTCTTCATAGTCGCGGACACTGTTACGTGAACTTTTCAAATTCCGAAGGTGTAGGAATGGGTGCAATCGAAGCGGCTGTGAGAGATAAACCCGTGATTGCGACAAATTATGGAGGACCAACTGAATACCTCAAAACACCCTACATGATTGATTGTGAACTTCAAGAGTTGGAAAATGACGACTTCCTTTTTAAAAGGGGTATGGTTTGGGGGAAACCAAAGTTCGAACAGCTCTTGGAATTCATGGAAGATGCATATTCTAAAAGACTCACTTACATGGATCATAGTCATACTAAAAATATCATGTCACGCGAAAATATCTTAAAAGAATTCAGTGTCGAGATAGTTGGCGAAAAAGACGAGAAGACCCATTAAAATTGTACCAGACATGATGGATCCACGCTGAGCCACGAGGAAAGCAACAATGTCATCAATAGCTTCAATGTTTGTAGGCTTGGCATATCGAGGGACGAGAACACTCACGATTATGTATAACGACATCGCTATTATTACAGGTCTAAGTGTACCCTGATCTAACATTTATACTAACTGGGATTTTAATTTATCCGACACATTATGCTTTCTGCAGTAGTTACCACACACAGCCTTGAACTTACACCTCGACCCCGACATAGTTAACGCCACACAGATATGGTTCTTTACCTGAACACGTGGATCATCGGGTAAAGTAGTGATAAGCTGAGTCACCCTCGAGTTCTTCACTCTCTGTGCCTCCTCGTATTTCTTCTTCATTTTCCAAGTGGCATCAGCCAATTGGTAGCATTTGTCATTTGGCTCGGTGATGCGATACATTTTGAGCGTATCACCGAGACATTTGTGCCAGAGTTCGTCACGAATAACTTCCATTTTTGTACTTGCCACGTATCATGAATCATGCCAACTTAGGTAACTTTTTTTCGTGTCTTATAAAAAGAGATGTTCTATCTATACCTAGCAATAGTCGTCTTCTTGATGTACACAGCCATCAAAAACAGAAAGGTTGTAGCATCTGCTTCACTAGAAAAGCTCATCAGACAATCAGCACGTTATGCAACCGCAGCACAACAAGATGAATCTCCACTCATTGCAAACTTACACGCAAACTATGCAGCAGCCTATCTATATGCAGCGAAGGATATAGCGAATGAAACACAAATTCACAACTCCACAGGTGTTGATGTAGTCAAGTTCAAAGAACATATCGTCAATATTCAAGACATGGTTACAAAGAAAACTGTGGCCAAATGCCCAGAATTTTCCGGACAAGTGGATCTATATCTGGCTACGATAGCTGGGGAAGCGTAAATAATCTCAATAGTTATTATGGCAGTTGATCCCGACTTATGTATTGTTATGAGTACGATAGATGAGACAAAGGATCACATGCCAGAGGGACAATATCTCAAAACATGTAATGCTGTTAAACGAATACACGATAAGTTAAAAAAACCCAGTATCCCTTTACCCACCGTGAGACGTATAGAAATTCCTGCTAAATGGCTTTATATCTGCTCGACATTCCACATAGTATGCTCATTTGTAAAATCGGTAATTAAGAAATAATACCAAACCCATCAACACATCTATAATAAGTGGTATCCACGCCAAACGATTCTTGTTGAACGCCAAAACTGCAGCAACTAAATACGTCAATCCATGAAGTATTCTAAATTTACCCCACCACGCTACACCGCCCGCCTCAAACGCCCTCTCTCTCATCTTAAAAAAGTATAGATACATGAAAGTGAAAGCTTGTATAAATAAAATGAAACTGTAGTATCTTAACCATATTGGATTAAGACGTAAAGGTAACAAAGCTAAGTATGTTCGCACCGGGATACACCCCATTAAAAAATAACGAACGCTCTCTTCTTTACTTAACATATAATTAAGCAAAGAGAAGAATTTGAAATTATCGAAGATTGGCATTTAATTTGGAAAGTTCACGAGCAACCTTGACGACACGACGAGGAGACATAACTCCTTCCTCAACACGGATTTTAAGCTTAAACTTAGTATCCCTGGTGAGACCCTTCATAGCACCAATACGCTTGATGGCCTCTTTCTGAGTGATGGGCTTCGCCACCTTGGAAAGCTTAGGCTTGGGAGGAGTGTTCTTAACATTAAGTTCCCGAAGTTTTTTGATATTGGCATTGGTTGTAACCATACCTTTCATGAAATTGTTAATACCCTTCTTCACTGCTTTCTTTTTAATAGCAGCCTTCATAGAAGGTGTGATAGTCTTCTTCTTCCTGGCCGCCTCGGGATACAGTTTGGCGAGGGGAACGTTGTTCTTATTGGGGGTGTACAAATGTAAATTATCCGTGCGAACTCCCCTTTTCGCAGCGTGACGAAGTAAATCTCTCGCAAAGGGGGTGTTTGCGGCACGCATCTTAAGACCGGCACACATCTCTTTGATTGTAAGTTTGTCGGGGTTCACAATACCGTACTTCTTAGCAACCTTCATGACCTCATCCTTCCTGTGGAGACGGCACTTCTTACGACCAA
>CEVY01031171.1_pt1 | contig 13632 bp, 5 predicted proteins | sample 530681 | NCBI WGS metagenome assembly CEVY01 (sample SAMEA2620855, study PRJEB7988) | marine metagenome | biome: marine biome (ENVO:00000447); feature: surface water layer (ENVO:00002042); material: "saline water (ENVO:00002010), including plankton (ENVO:xxxxxxxx)" | depth 5 m | reverse complement strand
AATTCATTTTGAGTATTAAAACAGTCAAATAAAAAACTATCATAACATTCAATATTTAATATTGTATCATTGTTCGAGGTTTCAAAAAAACGATTAGAAATATTTGCTAATTCAAATTCAGGACCATTTAAATATTTATAAAAATAAGTTGTATTTGAATCTAATTCTAAAGTTGCTGAAAAGACCCCATCAAAATCAGAATCTTGCATCATAATACCATTAGGATCCCATGCTTCAATTTCTTCATTTTCAAATAAGCCAAAAGAATTTAAAGAAAGTGTATCTGCTCCAGCTAAATATACATTTCCACCATTTAAGTATTGATCTTGCATATTTACATTAAAAGTAACAGATACTGGATATAAGTAGGAAATTAGTATTATAAATTTTAATAAAATCATGTTAAATATTAAAAATAAATTCAAAATATTGCATATAGCCCCATAAGCCATAATCTTGATATGTATAATTTATTTCAATTTCTTTACCAACAACAAACAAATTTCCACCTAGACCAAAAGTAAAACTTTCTTCAGTATCATTTTTCCCTATTTGTCTAAATCCAGATCTTACAAAAAATTTATCTTTAAAACCAAGTTCAAATCCCGTATTTATATGTTCAACATCATCCATGGGAATAACCCAATCGACTGAAGTAATAAATGATAAATTTTTATTAAAAATAAAATCTTTAGAAAAACCCAATTTATAAAAAATAGGAAGTGGCCAGCTATCTGTATCATAATAACAGGAATTATTGGATTCACAATCTGCGATTAAACCGTCTCCTCGCATTTGCATATCACTGCCAATATTTGAAATTGTTGCGCCTAATCTAAAATTATTTTCAGTTTGATAAATCAAACCTAAATCAAGCGCAAAGCCTGATGCAGATGCTAAATCAATAACTTGCCTAATATACTTTCCTCCAATCCCAAATGAAAATCTATCTGTTAATTTTTTACTATAACATATACCTATAGAAACATCATATGCATTCCAATAATCACCAGTTCCATCCTGATCATTAATTGTTGTTATTTCTTCTTCACCAAGATCAAAATAGATTAAATTTATTCCTACAACATTATTATTTTCTAATTTATGAATATATGCACTGTAGGTCCACTTTGTATCAATGAACCAATCAACATGAGATAATTGAAATTGGTTTTGTGACGTTAAAGATACAGCACCAGGATTCCAATACAAAGTACTTGGATCATCTATCATTGAAGTAAATGCACCACCCATACCCATTGCTTTTGAACCGATACCATTTCCCAAGAAAGCTGCTGCAGTTGTACCAACATTTGATTGTTGACCAAACACAAAGCTTAACAAAATAATATATAAAATTTTATTTATCATTTGATAATTGCAAGCTTACCTTTTTTTATACCAAAATCTGATTCAACTATATAGAGATAAACTCCATAAGCAATATCTGCATTTTCTTTGGTTCTTAGATTCCATGAAATTGACCCATCATAAAAATTACCATCATGATCCAATGTAATAATATGTTGGCCTCTAGAATTATAAATTCTGACTTTTGAGTTTAATGGGAGATTTTGAAATTCAACTTTTCTCTCTCCTCTTCCACTAGATATTCCAGGAGGTAAAGAGCTTTCAATAGCTGATGCTGCATAATAAGGATTTGGAACAACTCTAATATCAGAAAAGTTAACTATTGAAGCTTCGCTAATTGATGGTAAACTTGTATTTAGTGTATATTCATCTCCAAATCTAAATGGTTTTTTAGTATATAAATAAAGAGTGTCTTGATTGCCAAAGTTTATAGATGGTTGATTTTCAATTTGACTAGGAAAATAATTAAAACCAACATTCCATGTATATAGATTAGAATTATTTTGATAGTCTTCAAAAAAATATATTCTATCTAAATGGCTAATCTGGTGATCATTATTATTATCATTAAATATATATTCTATCTCAATATCATTTGTTATATCATATAATTTAAAATTAGATTTTGATCCGTATAAATCCTCAGAAAATTCTAAATTATCATTAAATACTATCATATAATCATTTGGAGATGCAAATGATCTAAATTGACCTTGACTTAAAGTGTCCATTGATAATTCAAATTTAGAAGAAATATTATTTTCCTCAATTTCAAATCCATCTAAAATCCATTTAGAGTTTGCAAATTCAATATTCCAATCATTTTTAAAATCAAGCATTATTCCATCAAAAACATCTGCATCTTGAACCTCTTCAATTACCAAACTATTACCATTATAATCAATTTCCTGCTCAATATTCATCCACGAATTATTCCAATAAGCACCTTGAATATATGGATTTTTAAAAATAGGATAATAATTAAAAGAAGCTTTAAATGAACCAGGTAAAATATCTTTTGATATATTAATCTCTCCTTTTAAAAAATTGATATTGTAAAATTGATTATCAATAATAGAATTATTATAGTCATATAATTGAAATGATTCAGGAATAATATTTGATTGAATAAAGCTATATGGCAAAGTGTCGTATGATGCCATTTCAAATTCAATATTAACCTCATCTAAATTAATCACATTATAAAAAGTGGTTTGAGGAATAACTTCATCTAAATCATTAGTATCTAATTCATTATCATAATCATTATCTAAACTGTCATTAGAAGTATCATAAAATTCAATCAGATAAGAATCACCTGATATCTTAGATTCATCAACAACGATATAATTAATTTCACCGGTACCAAAATTTTCACCAGTTGATAGCAACTCTAATTCAGAAGAATTTACTCCTTGGGTATATGCTGTAGGAGTAGCAACAATAGTATTTTTATCTGTTATAATTTCTCCTGAAGATAATAAAGTAATATATTTTGTATTTTCAGCAGGATAGTAACTGCTTGGATCACCAGAATCGTAGGCAGATAGAGCATAGTAATAAGTTTGACCATTTATTAGATTTGAATCGACATAGGTATGAACTAATCCAGTACTATCACCTAAATTAAATGAAAGACCAGATGATTGCTGGAACAATTCATAGCTAGGATAGAATAATGAATCAATATTATCTGCTAAATCAAATTGTGCAATTGGAGTATAATCTTCTACAATACCATATGCATTTGTAATATTTCTGATATCATTAAAATTAGGATCTGTAGATTTGTATAATTTATATCCTTGAAAATCATACTGCATTAACACTGGATCAATGGTTGTCTCTGCAATTCTATCCCAATATAGAGTTACTTTAGAGTCACCCACCAGAGCATTTAAAGTTGGTTTTGCTGGAGGCGGTGGAAATTGATAATCATTATCATAAATTTCTTGAACAACTTCTTTATTTCTATCCAAATCGTCTTTATTTTCTCCATATATCAATGCAATTGAAAATCTTTCTGTTTGACCAGGTCGTAATGGAAAGTAACCAGAGCCAAATATAAAATCACCATCTTCACCAGAAATTGGATTTCCATTTTGAATTGACTGTGGAACATCAAAAAAACCTGGGGATAGTTTTTCCCACAAAGCTTCATCATCACTCATAGGATAAGCTCCTGAAGGTACAAAATAATCAAAACTTGTAAGGCCTATTTGATCTGATTCATCAGGATCAGTTCTATCAAAATTTGGTTCACCAGAATCTGGATAACCATTTCCCTCAGTTCCATCAGAATCATAAGTATCAGCTACTCCATCTGAACCAACATCATGGATACTAGCAATCCAATCATTATCATTATCTATTCCATCACTACGACTCTCATCAATTAAATCCGATAAATCATTTTCAATAATTCCATTTTCATTATTATCTAAATTTAAATAATCAATATAGGCTCTAGGATTTATTACATCAAAAAGTATATCATTAGTTCCAGTTAAATCATTATAAAAAATTCTTTTCTGCCTATAATGTAAATAATAATTTTCATCAATTAGACCATCTAAATCATCATCATAACCATTAAAAGCATTTTCATCAATTTCATTAACATCAATCTCACTGCCTTCGATTAATAATGTTTCTCCCAATATAATATTATATTCCAATCCTTGAGATACAACCGTTGTATCATTTAAAATTTGAATTTTTTTTCTATTATAATTATCATCAATTAAAATAACATAATCTTCAAAATTAATTGTTCTACCAATAAAGCTCGATTCATCAAATACAGCTGAATTGCCAACAAAATCACCATCGTTATCAATACCATCATAAGGATTACCAGGACTCTCTAAAAAAGCGTAACCAACCATACCAACATCGCCTTGCCAATTAGGATTATTTGTAATAGTATTATCAAAATCTCCAGTATAAGTTAAATCTGAATTAACATCAAAAAATGACCAATCATCATCAGCTTCTGATTCTACATTGCCAATATAAGTCCCAACTAATTCCCCTAAAACTACTTTTTTATAATCAGTAGTACTTTTATTTGTAATTTCATATAAGAAAAATATACAATCTTGTGCTAAAATCTGTTGCCATTGCATTCCTCTTACTTTTACTTCTAAGCCTAAACCATTCATAAGATTATTTGTAGAATCAGGTTTAAATGCAACTCCCCATTCATTATTGTTAGAATAATTAAATTCTTGATCATTATTATCATTCATAACATAAAAACTTTCCTGCTGAATATATTGAGTGTCTTTACCAAAATATCCACACCAAGCACCTCCCCAATTACAGTCATTATTAGGCCAATAATTAGGCCAAGTATCCGGGTTAGTACTCATAGCAACATACTCTTGTGAAGAATTTAAATATCCTGCAACTGGCTCAAAGCCCCATCTCAAACCAGAGTTTGATTGATCTGGTCCAGATTGTGATGGGCGATCAACTGGACAAGTTACAACTGAGTGAAATGTTATATTTTCATTATTATTATTACTTGATTCTAATTCAACACCAACTAATAAGCTCACATCACCTATATATCCATTATTATCATTAATCCAAGCACCTTGAGGACCCTTGTCGCCTGGTTGACCAACAACTCCCCAATTACTAAATACAGTTTTTACTAAATTTCCATTATGTATACCATATCGTCTGTATATATCTCCAGATTCCTGTTGTGAAAACAAAGAGCTAAAATATATTAGTATTAAAATAATTTTAATTAAAATCATATCTAAATCCAATTTCGACTCTTCTTGGCGAAGAATAAAATGTCTCATTATCAAACCATTGTTCAACAGAATTAATTAATTCATCCGTATTTTGATTTAAAGCATCTGTTTCATATAAGGTCCTGTCAGCAACTCCTGTATCATTATAAACATTTAAATGATTTAAATGATCAAAAATATTAAAAATATTTATGTATAACTTAATATTTTGATTCTGTTTAAAATTATAATGTCCCCTCATATCTAAATTCCAGGTGATTGGTTTTTTCCTAGAATTAATTATTAAATTTGAAAAATTTTGATTTACAGCAGGTGTATAAGGTAGCCCTGATCCAAATTTACCAATAACTCCAATACCAAAAAATTTAGAATCATAATATAAAGTCATATTAGCAGTATGTCTTTGATCCCAATCTAAATTAATTTTATGTATTTCTGGATATTCTCCTGATATAGAAGAGTTATATGCATCAAAAGGATTTGACGCTGTCCCTTTTGCTTCTTGAAAGGTATAATCAAATGTAAATGAAAACCCATTGATAAAATTTTTTCTGTATGAAAAAACTAATCCTTTAACAAATGCAAAATCTGAATTTTCATATTGATAATATGTTGCTCCATTATGAGTAAAAATAACATCAGAACGTGTTCCTGTCAAATCTCTTATATCTCTAAGGTAAACTGTCATATTAAGCGCACTTAAACTAGTTATCTCATATTGTAGACCCATCTCATAGCTTATAGTTTTTTCAGGTTCTAAATCAGGGTTCCCAATAACCCCTATGTTTCCAGTTGAACCTCTATCTAAAGTATGATCTGAATTATAATACAGTAATTCAAATTTAGGAATTTGGAAAAAATGTCCATATGAAAAATGGAATACTCCTTTATCTGATATGGGAAATGATGCCCCCAATCTAGGACTAAGCATAGCTTTTGATGATGTAGATTTATACCAATATTCTAATCTGTCTTCTACAGTTTGTAAAGATTCATTATCACCACAATATCCATCAAAATTTGAACAATCATATATATATTCTGGCTTTATAGGGTCATATAAGAATGGGTCGGATGGATCAGCTAAAATTAATCCATTTGGGTTAAAATAATCATACCTAATTCCTAAATTAATTATTATCTGATTTAACTCAATCTTATCTTGAATATAAATACTAGCCTCTTCTGGATTAAATGAATAAATACTTGTATTAATAGAAGATATGTCATCTACCTGAGGATTAACAAATGGAGAATTGTAAATGGGATTAAAGCCTCCATCAACATTATATTGTAAATTTATATTTTTATAAAAAATGGAATGTCTTTTTATATCAAATCCAATTTTAATTTGATTTTGATGATTTATTTGATTTGTATAATCAAATTTTATTGATTTTGTATTTGTATTTCGTTCAAATTTATTGTGAATTGCACCTCCACTAGAAAAACTATAAGATGAAATATTTTGATTATTTAAATCTGAATGAATATAGTCTGATATTTTTTCAAAAGGAGCATGATGATATGCTTTTTTATAAACTGAAATCCCTAAATTAAAATGTGATTTAGAATTCAAAACTTTATTAAGCTTTAGAATACTTGTTTTACCATTTCTAAATTTTAAAAGATTTCCATCTGGATTTAACTTGTAATATCTATCATAATCTTGAAATTCAACATCATCATAAAATTGTGACAAGTTTATTTTAGTAGTATTATTTATTTTCCAAATCAAATTTATTTGACTATAAATTTTAAAGTTCCAATCCATGGGAACATAATTTTGGTCTCCATTAGAATTTCTAAGGGTGTGAGATGAACGCAAATTTTCAAAATATTCTAAAGAATTTTCTCCACAATTTATAGGACCATTGCATTCAATTTCATTTACATAATTATCAATATCATAATCAGTTCCTAAAACATACCAGTATTTATCTTCTGAATTAGGGTCTTCTAATGTATATCCGTATGAATAAGGATTATAAACTCTTCTGCCTTCAAATACACCTTGATAATAAATTATTCTATTGCTTAAAAAATAAAACAATTTATCTTTAATGATGCTACCATGAAAATTTAAATTTACATTTTGTGTACTAAATAAATCAATATTGTTCAAATTCATAAATATGTCTGAATGATTACTAATGTAATCACCAAAATATGTGTCAACACTTCCGCCAAAATCATTTTTGCCATCTGATGTTGTAATATTTACAATTCCACTCATAGCTTGACCATACTCAGCATTAAATGCTCCTGAAATAAGCTGCATTTCACTAATCGCATCCTTATTAACATCAATAATAGTTGAACCATCATAACTATCATTCATTGGCATACCATTTATCCAGTATGCAACTTCATTGGATCTTCCACCACGTAAATGCCCATCTACATAACCAGCTTGTAAATTTAAAATATCAGAGACTTCATTAACTGGAAGCTTAGAAATAGATTCTTCAGTGATTATAGCAGTTGTAGATGTTAAATTTTTATTTATAAGACCTTTTTTAGCTTTAACCACAATGCTTTCTAACTCGATAGAAGACTCTTTCATTTTAATATCTATTGAAGATGTTAAATCAATATTTACTTCAAGACTTTCTAAAATATAATCAGAATAACCTATCATACTAAACTTTAGGTCATAATTCCCTGGAGGAATGTTTAATAATGTAAAATATCCATCTATATCAGTATATCCTCCATACTGAGTATTAATAATACTAATGTTGCAACCAATTAAAGGATTTGAAGTTAGATCTAGAACTCTACCTTGAATTTTACCTGTTGTTCCTGAAAAAATGAATGAAAAAAATAAAAAAAATATGAATTTATTTTTCAATTTCTTATGAAGTTATAATTGATACCAAAGAGACAATATCTATCACATTAATAATACCATCAGAATTTAAATCCATAGTACATGATTCAGATTCGCTTAAATTCCCTCCAATTATAATGTAATTAACAACTGATACTATATCAATAACGTTAATTATACCATCTACATTTACATCTCCAGGAAGGCACTGAGTTAATGGAGTTGCAAATACATATGATGTTAATGGGCTTAGTACAAAATCACCATACCAATTAGACTCAATATCAATTGAAAAATCTTGCAACTTTTCTTCCCATAATCCATTATTTGGAAATTCTAAATTAATTGAATGAGACTGAGTATCCAAATTGATAACAACTACAACTTTTTCATTTTGATTTTCTCTCCAATAAGAAAGTATTTTATTACTATTATCAATATATCTAATGTTTAAGGGAGGTTCTTTTAATACAGAATAATCATTTCTCAAATTAATTACTTTTTTATAATGATTATTTAAATCTAATGATAAGGAATCATTTAAATTATTCCATTGTAGAGGCTGAGCTATGGGGTAACCAAAAGAATCTCTAGTTGGTGCATTCTGAGCAAATTCTTGACCTTGATATATCATTGGAACGCCATGGCTAGTAAATAATATTGTAGCACCTATTTTTGATCTTTTACAGGCATCTAAAAAACTATGGCCTTGAAATTGAGTAGATTGATAAATCAATCTATTTTCATCATGACTTTCTATGTAGTTTACTGGACCTGTTACAAAAGAATAACCTTGATCATATGCATTAATATGTGAAGTAACATTATTTAAATTTGTATAAATATCTAATATATTATCAAATAAATTGTGGTGATAACTATAATCCCAACCAGAATCAAAAAATGTATTATTTATTTGATATGAATTATCAGCTTCTGCTATCAATATTAATGAAGAATCATAATTATTAAGTTCATTTACATAATAAGCTGCTCCATCATTTTGATTCCCCCATCCAATTCCATCAACATAATCAAATCTATAACCATCAACTCTATATTCTTGAACCCAATGCATTAAAGCATCTAATACATATTTCCAACCTCTATAATCTCTTCCATTAACATTATGCCAATGTTGTAATTTGTAGCCCCATTGAGATTCAGCATTGTCAAAATAAGGGCAGTTTTCAAAGTCATGATCCTCCCAATCGTAATTATCTAAAGGGTGATATAATTGAAATAATGGTGAAGATCCCCATAAATGATTAAAAATAACATCAACTATAATAGCAATTCCATTTTGATGTGCAATATCAATTAAGTTTTTTAATTCATTGGGAGTGCCATAGCTTGATTCAGGAGCAAAAGAAAAAGAAGGATTATAGCCCCAAGAATATTCTCCTTCAAACTCATTGATTGGCATCAATTCAATAGCATTTATTCCTAAATCATGAAAATATCCCTCATTGATTTTATTTATAATTTCACTATAAGTACCAACAGTTCCTTCAACGCCAATAAAATCTCCAACATGTAATTCATAAATTACTAAATCTTCTACAGATGGTCTATTATAGCTATTACTAGACCATTCAAAATCAACAGCTCCAATTTCAAAAATAGTTTTTGCATGTTGGAAATTAGCACTTTCATTACCAGTAAACGGGTCCTTCCATTCAACGTTTTCAGACCATGGATCTGCTATATATTTTTCACCTTCTAAATTATATTGATATTCATAAATGCCATCTTCTAGCACTGTTTCATACCACCAAAGTGTATCACCAGATAAATTCATTATCTCACCATTAGGAAACTGAGAATTCCAAGAACCTTTAATTGCTACAAATTCTTTTTCAGGTGCATACAACGTAATAACTACATTATTACCATCTATATTTAAACCATCATCAATATTAGCTTGAATTGGAGAATTATTAATTTCATATTGCAAATAAAAATCTACAAAACTAAATGAGATATTTCCATTATTGCCAATAGCTTTAGCTGCAAGTGAAATATCACCAAAAGTTCCTTCCTCAGGAGTCCATAATAAATCAAATGGCTCATTATAATCTATTCCTATTAAACTACCATCCATCCAAAATTCAACAAAATCTGCATTTGCTGTGCAACTAATTTGAACATCTCCCATAATTTGATCATTCATTTGAGGAGATGTAAAAATAATATTAGGATCATTAATATCTGGCTCAAAATCTAAATATACATCATAATAAATAATTTGGCCATTATCCCCAATATCATAAGTGCCATCATCCCATAAAATATTAAATTTTACAGCTTCAACAATTTGATTTCCAAGATTAAATGGTCCTAGAATAGCATTATAACTATTATCTGATATAGATGATAATGGTGTATACAATATCTGATTTTGCAAGTATGAGCCTTCTGGCCAATACTCCTCAATTGGAGCTACATATCCGTTACCGGCATCAATTGTCCACAAAATATAACCACCTTGATTTAAATTATTTAATACAACCTCAATATTATCATTTGGACTAGGATTAAAAGGAGCCCAATAATAATTTAAACTAATGTGCCAATCTATTCCAATTCCTCCATTATTATCCCAATTATCATTTAAATCTGTAAAAACAAAATCAATCGTTTCCGCATCTTCAGGAATAAGATATTCATATTTCCACCACCCCATTCCATTTAATGGATAATAAGACATTGCATAATCTTCAGTTTCATTCCAACCATTATAGCCTAAATGGACATAAACGGGGAAAGTATTACCAGGCAAAGATCCATCAATTGTATTGTAATAAATAGTAATCGTCTCTCCAGGAACAGGAATTTCAGGTTCCCAGTAAACATAGCTACAAAAAATTGTACTAATTAATAGTAATAAAAGATTATTTTTAAATATTTTTAACATATTATAATATCCTAATTGTAATTTATTTTAACAATTTTGTAATTTATATAGGCTATAAATTAAATATTTTAAAACAATAAAGGTATACTTTTATGAATAGAAAAATGATTTTTTTAAACTTGTTATTTATATTGATTATATTTTCTTGTAATACTAATTATGAAAAATTTGAAAAATCAATTTTTTCACCGGATAAATCATTAGAGCTTAAATTATTTTTTAATAATAATAAACTACATTATGAAGTTGTAAAAGATAATAAAATAATTATAGAAAAATCATTATTGGGGATTGAAGGCGAAATTGCGGACTACAAAATGGGAAGTGAGTTTATTGTAAATAACATTTCTTATAATAATAAATATGAAAAATGGGATCAAGTTTGGGGTGAACAAAAAACAATCACTAACCATTATAATGAAATAATTATTTCAGGGAAATTCAACTATGATTATGGTGCAGATTATAAAATTAAATTTAGAAATTTTAATGATGGGATTGGCTTTAGATACGAATTAGAATCACCTGAAAATTCACCAACCGCAGATAATATACCAACAACAATTTATAAAAATAAAAAAGATATTGCTGTTGTAACGAATGAGCTTACTCAATTTAATTTTACTGAAGATTCAAATTCATGGTGGATACCAGCTTATGCATACAGAAGATATGAATTTTTATATGCCAATACTAAAATTAGTGAAATTTCTAGACAAAATTTTTCTGATCTTGTTGAATATTTAAATCCTGATGACCGTATTGGACCTGAAGCAGTTCAAACACCTTTTACCATTCAAAGAGATGACGGGATTACAATAGCAATTCATGAAGCAAATTTAACAAATTATTCTAGTATGGCTCTTAAAGTTGATGGTACTAAATTAGAATGCGACTTGTTCCCATGGTCTGATGGTATAAAGGTAAGAAGACAAGAAGAAAAAATAATTAGCCCTTGGAGGACAATTATTGTTGCAAATAGTCCTGCAGAATTAACAATGACAACATTAACACTAAACTTGAATGAACCTAACAAACTAACTGATACAAACTGGATAAAACCTGGAAAATATATTGGCTTATGGTGGGAAATGATTGGAACTAATCAATCAACTTGGGGGTCAGGACCTAATCATGGAGCTAAGACTGATAGAGTTTTAGAATATTTAGATTTTGGATCAAAATATAACTTTGATGGTGTTTTAGTTGAAGGATGGAATACTGGATGGGATGATAATTGGTGTTGTAGTGGAGATGGTGGTAAATTTGATTTTTATAATACCCATCCTGATTTTGATAATAAAATTGTTGCAGAATATGCTGAAAAAAGAGGAATTAGATTAGTCGGTCATCATGAAACTGGCTCTCAAATTGCAAATTATGAATCTCAACTTGATAGTGCATTTGCCTATTGCAAAAGGAATGGAATACGAGTTGTAAAAACTGGATATGTAAATGATGGTGTTCAAAATATAAAAAGAAAAGATGAAAATGGAAAGATTCATAAAGAATGGCATCATGGACAATATATGGTAGAACATTGTAGAAAAGTTTTAGAAACTGCTGCTAAATACAATGTTAGCTTAGTTGTTCATGAACCAATTAAAGATACTGGAATTCGAAGAACTTTTCCTAATATGTTGTCTAGAGAAGGTGCACGTGGTCAAGAATTTAATGGTTTTATGCCTAAAGATTGGAATAATAAACCAAATCACACAACAATAATTCCATTTACAAGACTTCTAAGTAGTCCAATGGATTATACTCCGGGTATATTTAATTTAACTGATTATCGTTATAATAGTCCAGAAGACAGAACAATAAATAAAAGTCATCATATACCAAGTACGATAGCAAAAGAATTAGCATTATATGTTGTTATTTACGCTCCAATGCAAATGGCTGCTGATTTACCACAAAATTATGAAGGGCATCCTGCATTTAAATTCATTTTGGATGTTCCAACAGATTGGGAAAGCACTATAACACTTAATGGAGAAATAGGTGAATATATAACTGTTGCTAGAAAAGATATAAATAGTAATGACTGGTATATTGGTAGTATTACAAATGAAAAAGAAAGAGAAATGAATATTGATTTATCATTTTTAGACCCTAATACTTTGTATAAGGCTACAATTTATAAAGATCCTATTGATGGAGGCTGGGAGCAAAAACCAGAAGAAATTATTATAGATGAAATTACACTTTCAAGTGAAGATAATTATAAATTTAAACTTCCTAAAGGCGGTGGTCATGCAATAAAATTAACACCGAATCCTTAATTAAGGATTTATTATTAAAGAAACTAGGCTAACAATATCAATAACGTTAAGCTGACCATCACTATTAATATCTGAACATGAATCATAATCAGATTCATTTACAATTTTATCAACTAATTGCACAATATCAATGACATCAATTAAACCATCATTGGAAATATCACCCAATGAACATTCACTTAATTGATAAACTCTAACATAATCAATTTCATATCTTTGTGGAAATGCATTATCTTCAGTTTGACAAGGCATAAAATGACTTCCAATTGCTAAATTTAAAATAATATAAAATTCTTGATTATATGGCCATTGAGCCCATCCCGTATTTTCATTAGAATAAGAACCTATAAAAATATCATCTACAAAAAATTTTAATTCATTCTCAGTCCATTCAACTTCATATACATGAAAATCAGAAGTTGCTGTAGTATATAAACTATAACTTGTAGGTGGTGC
>CEVY01107263.1_pt1 | contig 13935 bp, 9 predicted proteins | sample 530681 | NCBI WGS metagenome assembly CEVY01 (sample SAMEA2620855, study PRJEB7988) | marine metagenome | biome: marine biome (ENVO:00000447); feature: surface water layer (ENVO:00002042); material: "saline water (ENVO:00002010), including plankton (ENVO:xxxxxxxx)" | depth 5 m | reverse complement strand
CGAATGTTAACATTCGTATTCAAAGCATATCGGATACTAATTACGGATACGATAATAATTTAGAAGATTATGAATTAAATAAAGTATATTCGGTAGAAGATTTGAAGTCAAATCACCCTATAGAATATTCAGAATTTGAACATGGGAATTATTTAGAATCAGGGTCGTATGCTATGCTTATTTATTTGGAAAATCCAGCAAATGATTCAAGTAATATAGTATGTTTGAATAGAAATTCGATTGTAAATGTTGTTTCAAGCAACGGTAATAAATACGTATTCAACAACTTATCTAGTTATGATGAAACTATACAATTTGGATTGTATAACGGAACATATATCATAGAAAACATACCAGAAGACCATCCTATGGCAATATTAAATGCTGGAAAGGAAGCAAGTATATCTTATACTGGAGATTCTTTGAAGGGTACTAAAGTTGTAGATGGCAATACTTATAATTTTTATTATGGAGATATAACTATAAATGTTACAGATAATTTTGACGAGGTTAGTGTATATTGCCTTAATCACGGTTACATGGGTGGCCTAAACTTATTTAAATATACAGATCAATGTCATATATCGACAGAGAATATTTTTTACAAATTCTTTGCTGAAATGAGAGAATTAGAACCTGAACCTGAACCCGAACCAGAACCAGAACCTGAACCCGAACCAGAACCGGAACCAGAACCGGAACCTGAACCAGAACCTGAACCTCCACATATTATACCAGGGACATTGTATATGCATGTGAACTCCGACTACTATAAATATAATGTGGGGTATATGAATACCTGGTTTTTCGAGAGTTTCAAGGCATCTATGGAGGGAACCCCCTCAGGGTCCACGGTAGGCCATTCGCCAATATTAGATGGAGGAAGTATGAGTTCTATTAGTCCGTCTCCGTGGAAAGATCCAAATATTTGTAATAATAATGAAATGATAGGATTATTTGTACACGAAACTCAGCTCCAACTTGTTACGAAACGCGACGTCGATTACGGTGATAATGATACTGATGCTTTCACGTCTGTTACTATTAATGGAAATACCTTTTATAGAAGCCAATCAATGTCGCGGATACAATATGGAAGCGGGTCGTTGTATGGTAAGTCTTACGTGTATAGATGGAATAACGTCTGGGACGGCTCGTCGTTTTACGAGTCAGTTGATAACTATGGTAGACCTACGAGTCTTTATTTGGGTGATACTTTTCCGATATGGGGTACTATTGGGCAACCCGTTACTTTTAGTATACAATAAATATAAAAGTAAATTATATTATTTTTTATAATGAGCAATTTATATAGATTAGTTCCATTGAGAATATTGAGACGTACACCGGGTGTTCTTTTTGACGAGATTGTTCCATCGGACATACCAAAAATTCATGGTATTGATAGAGTAATACATTCGGCAAATAGTATTTCTCCTGGACCTATTCAAGATATTAAACGTCCTTGGTATATGCATAAAGAACAAGATGACAATTTAATGGTATTACAAGGGACTCGTTATATTGATATTTATAATCCAAATACTAAAGAGGATGCATCTTTTATTGTAACACCTGAAAAGGTTTATAAAAATGAAAAATTATATTATGACGGCCCAGCTATGGTTGTATGGCCTGCAGGAATTTTTCATAGAATCATTAGTGGTTCTGAAGGTAGTATTAGTATCAATTTTTCCTCTAGAACAAGTAAATTTAATCTAAAAGATAATTTTAATATTTATGATTTAAATAGAAACACTGGAAAATATAAATTATTAAAACAAGGTGTTGACGACCAACCTGATTTTGATTATAGATATCCAAACGATGAAATAAGGAAATTAGTAAAAGAAGAATTGTGAAGTAAATTTATTGTTATATATATAATGAATACATATATTTCTGTCTTATCTACAAATGATTATTTGCCGGGGGTTTTAGTTGTAAATAAATGTTTAAAATTAACTAAGGCACAATTCCCATTTACTGTTTTAGTTACTGATAACATATCTTGTAATACTATCAGTATTTTAGAAAAAAATAATATTCAAATAAAACATATAGAAAATATTTTTTTTAAAAATCATAAGATTGACAAGTGGTATTATACTTTTTCAAAATTATGTATATTTGTTCAAATAGAATTTGAAAAAATAGTATATATTGATTTAGACATGGTTATTACAGAAAATTTAGACCACTTGTTTAAAAAACCACATTTTTCCTCTGTTAATGCAGGAGGTTTTATTCATAAAGATTATATAGAATTAAATTCTGGTTTAATTGTTTTTAAACCATCAATTGAGATATATAATAAGTTAATTAATTTATTACAAGATGGTTCGTATTATCCAGGTGACCAAAATGTACTTCATAAGTATTATAATGAATGGCCTTCTAAAAAAGAACTTAATCTAGGATACCAATATAATATGTTTGTTGATCATATACCACGTGCAATAAAAGAATTGAATTTTACAACAATAAATAGCATGGACGAAATTAACGCTGATACAAAAAACAATAATAACATAAAAGTATTTCATTATATAAACCCAAAACCTTGGAAAAAAATAGAGAATAATAAATTTTATACTATATGGTCTCAAATTTACGAAAGCATTGAAATAAAATAACAAATATCCAAAAAATAAATAGGGTCATTTTAAATGCGAAACGGGTTAAAGATTTATTACCATATTATTATCCAAAATGGCTAAAAAAATAAAAGGAGCATATGATAGAAGTGAAAAATATGTAAAACGACTATCAGCAAGAAAACTAAAAGCTAAAAATATCTGAATTAGGTCGACGTTTTAAATGTTCAAAGGTGTAAAAGTAAAATTCGAAGTTTATTTTTTATACAAAATATATAAAAGACGTAATTACACCAATAACGTCATTATTTAAGATATGTAAATCTCCCATTCCATAATTTTGAATAGTGTATAAGAAATTTTTTTTAGTAGACCACCCGATACACAGATTAATGGTATCTTCTACATGAAGTTTATTTTTATGGATGTCTAATACTGGACTTATATAATACAAAACACTACAAGAACTGAAACGTTTTTTGGTTTTCGTTAAAATATTTAATAAAATATTTTCATCTAAACCATATTTGTAGCACATTTCAAGAATTTTAATAAAAAAAATTTTACTATGATAGTTATGTTTTAACACTAAATTTTTTATAAATGTTTTGTCATTAGGGTTACATCCTTGTTTTAGTAAAAAACGCAATAGTCTTAAGGCCAGTCTTTCTTTACGTTCTATTCTATCTCTATATGTAGGCCAAAGGTTTGGTGCAACATCGTTATGACGATTTATTTTATAGGAGATCACATCCATTTTGTCACTTTCTATACCATCCCACTCGCGGTGTTGTGTATAATTATAATTTTCTGTTAGAAAATAGCCATTTACGGTTTGATTAAAGAACTGATAATCACGGTAATTTCCACGTCCTTTAAATTCAAACAATACAGCCAATGCATGCTTTATTAAACCTAAAGGATTAATGGTATCTTTTCGCACCATTTTTTTAACTGCTTCTACATCTAGAGAACATATTCGTCCATATAATTTATATTTGTATGTTATTCTTTTTGTTGTATAATTGCGCCAACAATAAATAACATCCCATAATAACATATTACTATTAGTTTTGTATGTGTGTATCATTATTTCGAGCCACTTAGAATTAAAGATCGGTTAAGGATTCGATTCCAATTCTAATTTGGAACCTTGTTTACAAACAATTTACTGTTTTATGTGTAAACAATATCGGAGCGTACCGTTTTCCTCATAGTAAGTATATCAAATTATTCTTATACTATTTTTCAATGAGGTGTTACACAAAAATATGAAGACAGACGTCAACGGTTAGACGAATAACTCATTATTGAATGTAACACTAATATTGATATAAATAAGTTTAAATAAGAGATGCGTATATAATTTGATATGTTAATGAACGATACTGTTGAGATTATGTATGTATTGAAACGAGACGGTACAAAAGAGACTGTGTCCTTTGACAAAGTCTCAAATAGACTTAGAAAACTAATACAAATGAAGGGCAAATCTCTTGAAATAGATTACATAAAACTTGCTCAAAGGGTATGTGCGGATATATACCCTGGAGTAGAGACGTGTGAATTAGATGAACTTGCTGCACAAATATGTGCTTGTATGATAACTGAACATAGAGATTATGGTGAATTAGCATCGCGTCTTGCAATTTCGAATCATCATAAGAAAACATCACCTTCTTTTTCGGAAGTAATTGAACAGTTAAGATGTTCTAAAAATTCACGCGGGGAGTTAGTTACAATAGTATCGGATGAGTTATATAATATTGTTAAAAAGAACAAAGATAAGTTGAATCAAGTTATTGATTATGATAGAGATTATTTGATTGATTATTTCGGTTACAAAACACTCGAGAAGAGTTATTTGTTGAAATCAGATAAAAAAATAGTAGAGAGGCCACAACATTTATTTATGCGTGTAGCCTTGGGTATTCATGGAAGTGATTTAAAGGATGCGATTGAGTGTTATCATTATTTATCGTTAAAGAAATGTATACATGCAACTCCAACACTTTTTAATGCGGGAACGACTCAGGGTCAATTAGCATCATGTTTTTTGATGGGTATTAATGAAGACAGTATTAGTGGTATTTATGATAGTTTGAAGGATTGTGCATTGATATCAAAAATGGCAGGTGGTATAGGTATTCATATTCATGATATTCGAAGTAGAGGATCGTTAATTGCAGGTGGTATGGGTATTTCGAACGGTATTGTACCTATGTTACGTGTATTTAATAATACTGCAAGGTATGTTGATCAGGGTGGAGGTAAAAGGAATGGTTCCTTTGCTATTTACATAGAACCATGGCATGGAGATATATTGGAATTTTTAGAAATGAAAAAAAATCAAGGAGCGGAGGAAGCTCGTGCGAGAGATTTATTTTATGCTTTATGGATTCCTGACCTTTTTATGAAGAGAGTTCGAGAAAATGGAAATTGGACTTTAATGTGTCCACATGAGTGTCCGGGGTTGCCAAATGTATATGGTGAAGATTTCAATAAATTATATACAAAATATGAAAGCGAGGGTAAAGGAAGGTCTACTATTCCTGCACAAGAATTATGGTTTAAAATTTTAGAAAGTCAGATAGAAACAGGGACACCGTATATGTTGTATAAAGATGCATGCAATAAAAAATCAAATCAAAAGAATTTAGGTACAATTCGTTCGTCAAATTTGTGTTGTGAGATTGTAGAATATTCGGGAAATAGAAATTCATCAAACGAGACTGCTGTGTGTAATTTAGCAAGTATTTCACTTCCTAATTTTGTTATAGGTCCAAAAAAATTGAATGGAGCAAAAATTAAATTATCTTCAAAAAAGGGGTGTATATTTTGTAAACTTGCGGAGAGTTGGTGTCAGAAATGGGATCTTTCTTATGAAGTTGTTTTCAATGAGAAACATGCGTTATACCCACAAATTTACGTAGAAAAAAATGGGAATAAAGAGCATGTAGGTGGGTATGAGGATTTTGTAGAGAAGTATCCAGCGGATTATGATTATGATGGACTAAGAAAATCGGCAATGATACTTACAAAAAATTTAAATAAAGTGATTGATAGGACGACATATCCAGTTGGTAGTGGTAAGACTTCTAATCTATTACATAGACCAATTGGTTTGGGGGTACAAGGTTTAGCGGATGTATTTTTTAGAATGAAAATAGGTTTTGATAGTGAACGTGCAAGAGAAATTAACTCTAAAATTTTCGAAACAATATACTATGGAGCGTTAAAGGAATCATTATCTATAACAAAAAAGCGTGAAATGATGATAAATGAGTTAATGTCTGATTGTACAAGAACGGATCTTAAAAATAATTTGAAATTGATTCCGGAAGAACTTGAAAGGATAAAAGAAGGTAAAAAATATATAGGTGCATATTCGAGTTTTGAAGGTTCACCAATGAGTCATGGAAAATTTCAGTTTGACTTATGGGATGAGAGACCAAGATACGGTTTAATGGAAGAACATGATTGGAATGGATTAAGAGAAGAGATAATGAAACACGGAATAAGAAATAGTTTACTTGTAGCTCCTATGCCAACTGCATCTACCGCACAAATTCTAGGAAATACGGAATGTTTTGAAGCGATTACATCCAATATATATGTGAGGAGAACTCTTGCTGGTGAATTTATAATCTTAAATAAATATTTGCAGGAAGATTTATATACATTAGGTTTATGGGATGAAGAGATGAAGAACGAGATTCTTAAATATGAGGGAAGTGTTCAGGAGATTGATAAGATACCTAAATATATCAAAAATATTTATAAGACAGTATGGAATATTAGTCAAAAGACTATAATTGACATGGCAGCGGATAGGGGTAAATTTATATGTCAAAGTCAGAGCATGAATTTATTTCAGACGGATCCTAAGTTTGATACCCTAACAAGCATGTATTTTTATGCTTGGAAATCTGGTCTTAAAACTGGACTCTATTATTTAAGAATCAGACCAAGAGGGAAGGCACAAACATTTACAATAACTCCAGTTAAAACCACTACAAATGATAGTAATGACAGTAAGTATGAAATATGTGAATCTTGCAGTGGATAAGTTAATAACAACTAAACTCTAATAGTAAATAAAATGATTTCCAGATTAGTATATATCTTATTTTTAACATCGCAGTGTATAACAAGGACAATTCAATCAGAATATTCTTATAATTATACACAATTGCCAAATATAAACGAGTCAGAACCCAGTACACAACCAACGATTCATGAAACATTATTGAATCCGTCTTTAGAAATAACAGCTACAGAATCATCAAATAAAAAAAAGGAATATGTCAAAACAGAGTCCTTTAATGATATGGCGTTAACGATTTTAATTTTTTTAACAGGATTTACTATAATACTGTGTTTTTATGATTCTTATAAGAAATATGTAAATGAAAATAACATTATACATGAACATTCAATGGAAGTGTTAATTGAATAAATTATTGAGTATGATCTTTTTTACAAGCCATAACGTGTTCTTCTCCCATTGCTTTAACAACTGTTAAAATAAGTTGTTCTCCTTCATCAAAACCATTTCTAATTGATTTACATAATTCTTCAGGAAAGGTAGGCATTTTTAAGTCTTCTCTGGTTTCTCCAGAATCTTCCATGAGTGTTAAATAATCTTCATCTGTGATATCTAATAAAGAATATTCGCTTTTCATTACATTTGGCACGGTTGTCCCATGTGTAGAAGGTACAATATCTTCAAGTTTTTTACCTGTAAAAATATCAGTTGCTACAAAATTACATTTTGCGTGACCATGTTTTCCAGTTTTTGATGTAGATATTGATACGACTTTACATGGTCTACCTTTTATACATATATATCCACCTTTTTTAATCTGTCCTGCTTCCATAGGAATTGTTTCAGAAGCACCTGCATCAGCTGATTCAAAAATTTCAGTATCAGCCATAATAATCTATAATTAATATGAAGTTTTTATATGTTTAAAATTGCGAAAAATAATGATTGAAATTATTCTATTATATGTTTAATGCATCCTAGATTATTAGAATATACTAAATTATTATCACAAATTCCTAAACCGGTGGGTTCTTTAAAATTTTCAAAAAAAGGGAAATTAGTAATTTGCTTAATAGAGTTTAGGATACAAAAGGAAATTGAATGGGTAATGAATGCAGTATTGCGTGTTTATTCTCCAGAAGAAATAGGTATAGCTATGATTTATGGAACAACAAATGCGGAATATGTAGAGGAAACTTTTAAAAATTGGGAAAATATGTTATTAATAAAGACAGAACATAAGAATTTAAATAGAGGCACATATTCTGCATTTCTAAAACAACCTCAAATTTATGATAATTTTTCTAATTTTTCACATATTTTAATATATCAAACAGATGCATTACTATATAGAAAGATACCCGATAGTTATTTTAAATATGATTATATAGGTTCACCTTGGAAGTTAGACAATCAATGTGCAAAATATCCAGCTGGGAATGGTGGTTTTTCTTTAAGAAATATTAAAAAGGTTCAAGATGCATGTAGTATGTTTAAAAATGTAAAATTTCCAAAAATTCATAGAGGGAATGAGGATATTTTCTTTTGTTCACAATCTAATTTTGAGTATCCTAAATTCAATTCAAAATTTCATAAAGCATTTGCAATAGAGCGGGTTTTTTATCCAACACCAGTTGGTTCGCATCAAATATGGCTTACTCAGATGACTGTTCAAAATTGGAAGGATTTTGTGAAAGAGAATATAGTTGAAGGTTTATACAAAGGAAATATTAAAGAGCATATTGTGAATGAAGAAGATGAAGATGAAGATGATAAAATTAAGAGAATAATGGATAAATCATTTGAAGTAGAGAAAGAGATTATATTAAAAACGAAAACGGAATTAAAGGAGTTATTAAAGGTAGAACAAAACGTAGGACCCTTTTTGGTTGAATTTGTTGATTTAAGGCAAAATAAGTGGGAAATAGTGAGTTCTGTGAAATATGATATATTATTTTGTAAGAATGAAGATCCTAAATCAGCAGTTGTTGTTCATAATATTGGAAGACAACATTGTGCGGTTGTTCATAAAAAGGGTCCGGGTTGTTTTCATTTCATTAGAGATGAATATATATATTTGGGTTTTAAAGGATTTCCAGAAGGAGGAAGGTCATATGCGGATATACAAGCTCCGGTTGGGAATTCATTTTCTCATGCGAAAGGCTTACCTCCAAATGGGATCATATATTTAAAGGCTAAATTTGGAGAGGAAGCTCCAGGAGCAAAACGCAACGATTATAGTTTATCAGAATATTCAGATAAGAATATAACAGTTCCTGAATTAGTTTTTGTATTATTTACGGGCGTAGGTTATTACAACCAGCTTTTTTCTTTAGAAACGGCGGTATATCTTGCCAATATATCAAAAAGAGCATTACGTTTATTTATACAACATCCTCTTGTACATTGTGGTCAACCTAACAAATGTTATGGTATATTGATTGATTATATTTCAAAAAAATTTGAACGTCATTTGCAATATGGTTTTTCTGTTCACCCATATAAACCAATTCCAAATTGTAAAAGAATAGATTTGAAGACAAAATTAAGTAATATTGTGTTTATAGATAATGAATTTGTAGATCAAAAATATGCAAAAAGTAGAAATGCATTTGTACATTCACGTTCGGATATGGACCCATCTATTTTAGATGATTTGTATAATTTAGAAATAAAGCAAATAAAGATTGATAAAAGCAACGCATCACGTTGTTTTACAAATTTTTATACAACAAAAGAAAGATATTTACTTATGAGTCAAATCGCAAATGATTTATCTGAACAGATCGAACCGATTGAGAAAATATATAAAGAAATTGTGAAAAGTCTTGGTCCAAGAAAGAATATATTAGCAATACATTTAAGATTCGGCGATGTTCACAAATCTTTGAGTGCAATTAGTGGAAGTAATAATTCAATTGAAAAGAACATTGGAGAACTAGTAAGAAAATACAGCAAAGTGTTGATTATGACGGATAGAAGAGATAATCCTTTTTTTAAGAAATATAAGAACAAGTTTATTTTTACGGAAGATTTGATAAAGGGGAACCATAGAAATATTTTAACAAAGTATTTTAAGACAACAAGTGTAGCTGAATTTATTATCCAAAAAAAAATATGTGAATACGCAGAGGAATTTATTGGTTCGCAAGGTTCAACAGTATCCGTTCATATCCAATATAGAAATTATATAAATGGTAAAGATTATGAGAAATACACTCATATGTCATGTGGTCATTATAATAGTAAAATTCTTTCTTTAGAGAATAAATCTAAAGGAGAATATACGTGGGTTAAAAAGAATTATCTCAGAGGTCATCCGATGGCATGGAGTATGTTTTTTGAGGATAACATACATAGGTTTTTATTTTATAATGTAGACACATGGTTAGATACATCAGATATTTCGATAACAAATAATAGAGTAAAATTTAACCATTCACAATTTAATGGTGGGATATTATTTATTAAAACAGATTTACTCTTTGGATATTTAGATGAATTAATGAAAATAAAAAAACGTTTTGTTTTGATTACAGCGAGTAATGACGATCATTGTGCACAATATATGGAATGTCCTAACAATGACAAAACTATATTAACAAGAATAAATAATTTTTTGAATAAGGAAGAGTTAATATCTTGGTATTGTAAAAATGCATGTATTGTTCATAAGAAAGTGATACCATTACCACTAGGTCCTAAAATGCAATGGTATACAACACAATTTCATGGAGAAGATATAAATACACACAACCGTTTATTTAACAGATATTTTACTAATCCAAAAGAAAGATTTTATGAAGGCATATCAAAAAAGAATGAATTGTATTTTAATTTTAATAATACTACTTCAAAACCATTTTTTAAAATTCATAAGGATATTAGACCAAAAAGTATGACAGAATTGTCTAACAATGGCTTTAAAAGAGATGAATCACTGGATTTTGAACAATATATTGAAAAATTAAGTGAATATAAATTTAGTGCGAGTCCTCCTGGAAGAGGTATTGATACACATAGAGCATGGGAATCGTTGCTCGTAGGTACTATACCTATAATAATATCATCACCTATAGATGCGGTATTTGATGATTTACCTGTAATACTTGTAAAAGATTACAAAGAAATAACGATACCTTATTTGAATAATAAGTATAAAGAATTGATTTCTAGGAAAGATTATAATTTTGACAAGTTATACAAAAATTATTGGGTTGATAAAATAAGAGCATCATATAATGAATGAAACTGAGATAGAGACATTATTCAATACATATGATACAGAGAAGAAGAAAAATATATTAAGGTGCAAAAAGATTGTACAATTTGAAGAGAATGAATTTATAAAAACTGTACAGAAAGCGTTTGTAGAAATATTAAGTATTTTGGCAAGATTATATTGTTTTAGAATGATTATTGAGAGAATTGAATTATTGAGAGGTTATTATAATGAGACTGATCTTGCTGAAGAAGTAAGTGATTTATTATTGAGATGGAGTGAAATTAATGGAAGAGTAAAAAATTTAAATAAGATGTTACCGAATATGTATGAAACTATATATATCTCTAATAAAAGGGGGTGGATAGATGCTTCTACAGTTGTAGTAGATAATCCACAAAGCAATGTTTATTTGAAAGTATCGAGTGTTGTTTATGATGCAACATTAAACACAACAAATGTGGTGTTTACAGATACGAATAGACATATTACATTGATAAGAGATACAGCGTATGATTATATCGATTATGATGATATGACTCGAATAATTTTTCCTTTAAATATGGTTTATATGATTGATGACGAAATATACATAAGATATCAAGCCTCATTCTTTTACAGAGAGTTAGAAAGAGCTCATGTTGGGAAAAAATATAACAATATTGAGAAATTAATAGGAGATGAATGGGTAGAATTATTTGATAGAGAAGTTTCTTCTGTTAATATTAGGGAAGCATATTATGAAACAGAGAAGATAAAAGGAGAACTAGAAGAGATATGTCATTTTTTTGATGTAAATTAGACACGATAATAAAATAGTAATTGATATCCACTTGAAAAACTAAATGTTTCAGTGAGTTCTGGACCAGTTTTCCATTTTTCCTTGGTATTTATATAGTTTTTCCAGTCATGTTGGTAAAATTTATTAATAGCTCCTCCGTCGAATAAGTAAGAATTACCATTGCATGTTACATATGATGAAAAATGTTTTTGATCTTTATCTCTTAAAACAGCACTATCCAAAACCCATTTTGAATCTTTATATTCAAACTCGGTAGGTATGTAAAATGAGTTTCTTTTTCGTTTATAATAAGCTGTATCATAATATTCTGCCACAATTATGTGTGGTAATTTTTGATAATTACTTACATGCCATTCAATATGATCATTAAATTCTTTAGGGTTTTTACCGCTAATAGCCAACATAGAAAATGGTTCAAAACCAATTAATTTCAAAAGACTTTTATAATAAACATAAGGATTTCCCGCTTGATCTACTTCATAAAAGATTGAGCCCCAAACACTTGTTTTCTTGTTTGCTACGTCAAGATATGTAGAATAATCTTCTTGTTCATTTGGTGGTAGTAATTTATAATGTTTTGATATTTTATCTATAAATTCATTCGTATCTACTCTATTGGCATATTTTAACTTATTATTTGTTCCTAATAGAAATGAATCAATAAATTTATTCATATTAAAAAAAGGTTTTTTTAGATTTTTGTTCAATTCTGTTCCATCGGGTAATTTACCTGTTATCATTGTTTCTCTTAAAATTCTAAAAAATTTTCTACCTTTATCACTTATGAAGAAAATCATAACAAATGAATTAAACCAACAATTTGAATTTCTTTGAGTTGGTGGAATAATTTCTGAGCATGGTGCTTTAAATTTTGTGTGTAGATTTGTTAACATAGCTTTTTGTGAGATTGGTGAATCCCACGAATGGCAATCCCATCTATTTTTTTCATTATTTTTAACTGCGATGTCGTCAGGATCTGACTCGTAACAATTAAATACATCTGGGTCTGGTTCTGTTGATGATAATGATTTGATATTATATTTCTCATATATACTTGGTAAATATGATTTGAAATTTGATTTTTTTGGTTTATTTGATTTTTTATTTTTCTTTTCTAAATTTTTAGAGCGACCTTCATTCTTCGGATATTCGGGGATTTCACCAAAGGGGGTTCTGATAAATGAGTATATAACATCATTATTTTTTATATCTAATTCTTCAGCATTTTTTTTATATTGAGATTTTTTAAGAAGAGAGTACGAATAAAACCGAGTGCCCATGTTATGAAAAAAACCGAGTGAGTCAAGAGTTGTATTCTTTTTTTTTGCATATATTTTTAACATGTTTTCTACTTTGGTATAAGTCATAATTTTAAATTGTAGTCCTTCTTTGACATCGGGGTCGTCTATAGATGTAATCGTAACCAATATTGATGTTTTCACGGGGAGTGTTGTTTTCTTAATAGTTTTTGTTGAAGGAGATATTTTTGTACTTTTTTTAGTTTTATAACAACAATTACGCTTTTTATTTTGATTATAATATTCAGAAAGACCTTCTTTGCAAGGTGGATTTGGGTTTCTATTACTACAATCTGAATAATCTTTTTTAATTTTGTAACAACAACCTTTTAATCGAGACTCTGGTCTTAGTTCAAATCCTTCTTCACATGGCGGAGATGGATTTCTGTTATTACATTTTTTAACAGTTTTTACTTTAGATTTATAACAACATTTTGTTTTTTTACCAGATTTCAATAATTTTTCCTTTTTTATAAATCCTTTATTGCATGGTGGTTTTGGATTTCTATTATTACAATTCGTCATTACATTATATAATATTATTACGCAGAGTAAGACAAATTATAAATCCTGTTATAAATTAAATGAATGAAACATTTGGTCGATATAAGATAAGTACAATAATTACAGGTAATATAACAATTTCATATTACAATGAAACTCAAAGATTATTTTTGTTTAGAAATTTTATACCACTCATGAAAAAAGCAGAGTATGTTTATTTACATTGTAATAATTTAGATAGAATAAAGGAAGTAAAAGATGAATTACTATCAAATCAATACAATTTACGTATGTATTTTGTAAGAGCTTCAAAATTTTTGGAAACAAGAATATATGAACTAAGAAGAGAGAGACGACTAAATAGGAGGTGTTACGATACTTTATTTGGGAATTTTATAGATATGATGCCACCTTCTCTTATACTAGTTTTAGGAAGAGAGTATGGGATTTATGGAGTTGCTAAA
>CEVY01095097.1_pt1 | contig 14046 bp, 13 predicted proteins | sample 530681 | NCBI WGS metagenome assembly CEVY01 (sample SAMEA2620855, study PRJEB7988) | marine metagenome | biome: marine biome (ENVO:00000447); feature: surface water layer (ENVO:00002042); material: "saline water (ENVO:00002010), including plankton (ENVO:xxxxxxxx)" | depth 5 m | reverse complement strand
ATGTCAATGATGAGTTTTATGAAAAATTTTAGTGATCAGTTTCCATATGACTCATATCCTATGAATAAAAAAATGGAAGAAAAAAAATTAGATTTTTATCAGGATATAAATCAAAAATTAAACCTTAAAAGAGATGAAATTTTGAAAATTGGCAAACAGTTTGAAGAATCAATAGCTAAAGCTCAGGAATTAATTTAAATTTATTATAGAATCTATCTCATTAAATTCCAAATTCATAATTTTATTATTGCATAATTTGAAATCAAAGTGCCACCATTCATATTTGTAAACTTGAAATCCATATTTTTTCATAATAGTAATTAAAAGATTTCTATTTTCTCTTTCTTTTTTTGTTCCACCCACGTATGATGGATATGCTCTTTCAGTGAACTCATCATATCCTGAAATCATCTGTATTATTTTTCCATTTTTAATATTATATAATCCAATATCTACGGCACAACCTCTATTATGAACGGATCCTGATGATGGGTCTGCAACAAAGTTTTTTAATGAATCTGGTGTTGCTTCCCAAAACATTTTTGTAACAAACCAAGGCCTATATGCATCATATATAACTATCCCATATCCATAATTGCCTAATTCTTGATGAGCTTTTATTAACATCTTAGCAGCATCACTAATTAAAAATGCTCTAGGTTCGGTATAAAATTCTGTTTGCATAAAATTATTTTTTGTAGCATATCTTATGTCAAGTTTAACGGATGAATCTAAATTATAAATCTCAACCAACTCATCAGACTTATCCTCTAAACTATCTTCTAATGGGACTGATGATTTTAATGCTATTTTTTTTAGTTCTTCCACAGGATAAATAGGTTGAATTGTAAAAATTTTATTTTCTTTAGATTCTAGATTATTAAAGCTTGTAAAAATTGAGAATGATCCTATTATAAAACAGTAAATAGAGAAGTATATTAAATTACTTTTTTGAATTATTTTTATCATCCACTTGCATGCTATTATTCCACTGATTAATGCTGAAAAGAATCCTATTATTAAAGAAGTTAGCTCTATTTCAGTTGTTAAAGTTTCTATTGAATTAAAACTTTCGAATAATTTAATAATCATAATTCCAAATATTGGAATAAGGACCATTAAAAATGAGAATTTTGTAGCTTCTTTTTTATTTATTTTTAATAACAAAGCAGTAGAAATTGTTATTCCAGACCTTGAGATTCCAGGTAAAATTGCAATTGATTGTGCTATTCCAATTATAAAAGCAGATAAAAAAGAAACTTGTTTTTTTGAATCTTTTTTTTGTAAATGAGTAATAGCTAAAATAACAGATGTTATTATTAGCATTATGCCTACAAGAAAAATGTTACCATTAAATAAACTTTCTACTTTATCTTCAAAAAAAATTCCAATTAATCCTACAGGTACACTCGATAATAATATTTTTAAAAAAAACTGAGTATCATCATTATTTGAAAACTTAAATAAGGATGATAAAATTTTCTTAATATCTTTTTTAAATACGATTAAAATACTAAGAGCAGTTGCTATGTGAACAACAATTGAAAATAATAAATTTTCAGATGTATTTGTGTGTAGTATGTAAGAACCAATTTCTAAATGTCCACTACTGCTTATTGGTAAAAACTCAGTTAATCCTTGGATTATTCCAAGAATAAATGCTTCCCAACTATTCATTTAATTTTTAGGATTATAAAAAATTGCAAAAAACTCAATAATAAAACCTGAAAGAACAATTATTGGACCTAAAGTAAGCCCAAGAAATCCAAACCCATAATCTTCCTGATCTAAAGACATTACAATAAAACCAATAGCAATACAAATTATTCCAGCAATCATAATTTTATAATTTGAGCTGTCAAATGGAAGGTTAGATTTCTTATTCATTAATTTTTAAAATTAGTATAAATCATCTAAGGTAGAATTCAAATATTTGTTTACTGAATTATATGTGCTAAATGACACAATTAGTATACCTATTAAAATCATATTTAAAGATATAATTAAAAAACTTTTTGAATCTATGATACCCATAATATTTTCCATTCTAGAATTTAAAAACATTAAAATAATAAATAATAAGATTGAGGATAATATCCCAGAAATTATTCCGTATATCACACCTCTAACAAGAAATGGTTTTTGAATAAATAATGAGGTAGCACCGACTAGTTGCATACTTCTAATTAAAAATCTTTGAGAAAATAAAGCAAGCCTAATTGTATTATTAATTAAAATGCTAGATATAAAAAGTAATATAAAGAATATAACAATTAACATTAAGCCAATTTTGTTTACGTTATTATTAATATCGTCAATTAAATCTTTAGGATAAGTTATTTCATAAATTCCATTAATTTCCATAAGGTCTTTTTCAATTTCTAGTAATTTTTCTCCTTCGAAATAATCTTGATCTATTTTTAGAATAAACAAATCCCTTAATGGGTTTTGGCCTAAAAACTTTATAAAATCTTCTCCTAGTTCATTAGAATACTCATTTGCGGCTTTTTCTTTAGATATGAATATAACTGATGATTCATCTTTATTTAAAACATAATTTTTAGAAAGAATAATTTTATTAATCCTTTCAATATCATTTATTGAAACAACCTTGTTCAAATAAATATTTAATTCAATGTTTTTTTGAATATTTAATTTCATCTTATAGGATGAAATTAGCAAAATAGAAAAAATACCGATTAAAAATAAAGAAAGAGAAACACTAAAAATTACACTAAGAAACGGATAATTTCCTAATGTTTTTTTTTTAATTTTTTTCTCTTTCTCTAACATCAAATTAAAAGTGGTGCTATTACTAAAGCTACTACAGAAATTAATTTTAATAAAATATTTAGTGAAGGCCCAGATGTATCTTTAAATGGATCACCAACAGTATCTCCAACTACAGCTGCTTTATGAGCATCAGTTCCTTTTTGTCCAGCTTCTTCAATCATTTTTTTTGCATTATCCCACGCACCTCCGGCATTAGACTGAAATATAGCCATAAGAACTCCAGATGAAGTCACTCCAGCAAGAAGTCCTCCAAGCATTTCTGCTCCACCTAATAGTCCAATTATTACTGGAACAGATATTGCCATTAGTCCAGGAAGAACCATTTCTCTAAGTGCAGCCTTTGTAGAAATCTCAACACATTTACTATATTCAGCAACACCGTCTGCATCATTAAATATTTTCATATCTGCCTTAGATGCTTTTGATAAATCTGAGTTATGCTTTCTCATAATTTCTAATGCAGCTTTAAGTTTAGGCAACTCTCTGAATTGTCTTCTAACTTCTTCGATCATACTCATAGCAGCCTTACCCACTGCATTCATTGAAAGTGCAGAAAATACAAATGGTAACATGGCTCCAATTAGAAGTCCTGTCATTACAATAGGATTTGAAATATCAATTGTACTAATTTGAGCAGTTTGCATGAAAGCAGCAAATAGAGCTAAAGCTGTTAAAGCAGCAGAAGCAATAGCAAAGCCTTTTCCAATTGCTGCGGTTGTGTTACCAACTGCATCTAATTTATCAGTTCTTTCTCTAACCTCCGGTGGTAGTTCAGCCATTTCTGCAATTCCACCAGCGTTATCTGATATTGGACCATATGCATCAACAGCTAATTGAATTCCAGTATTAGCAAGCATTCCAACGGCAGCAATTGCAATACCATAAAGTCCTGCAGTATGAAATGAAATTAAAATTGCAGCACAAATTAAAAGAATTGGAATTGCAGTTGACATCATACCTACTCCAAGGCCAGAAATAATTGTTGTAGCGGCACCTGTATCAGATTGCTTAACAATAGATTTAACTGGTGCTTTTCCTGTTGCAGTATAATATTCTGTAATTTTCCCTACTCCTAGTCCAGCTAATAAACCAGCAAGAGTTGCATAAAAGACACCCATAGAAGTATATTCTTTTCCGTTAAAAACCCAAGCATCAGGTAGAAGCTGATTTATAAGGACAAATGTAGCTACTATCATTAGACCAGCAGATGAGAATTCACCAGCATTCAAAGCTGCATGTGGACTTCCTCCCTCTTTTACTCTAACAAATAAAGTTCCAATAATTGACATTATAATACCAGTTGATGCGATAAATAAAGGAAGAAGAATAGCATTTGTTTCAATACCTGAAAACTCTTGAAGACCTATAAATGCGGCGCCAAGAACCATTGCCCCAATTATTGAGCCAACAAATGATTCAAATAAATCTGCACCCATTCCAGCTACATCTCCAACATTGTCTCCAACATTGTCTGCAATTGTTGCTGGATTAAGTGGATGATCTTCTGGAATACCAGCTTCAACTTTACCAACCAAATCTGCTCCTACATCAGCAGCTTTTGTATAAATACCACCTCCAACTCTTGCAAATAATGCTATTGAACTGGCTCCTAAAGAAAAACCTGAAATAACTTTAATTACTGTATCTACCTCTTGAAATAAATTACTGTACAATAAGAAAAGTGAGCCTAGTCCTAGTACACCTAAACCAACTACTCCAAGTCCCATTACAGCTCCACCTGAAAAAGCTATTTCCAAAGCTTTTCCAAGAGATTTTTGTGCAGCATTTGTTGTTCTTACATTTGCTTTAGTAGCTACTTTCATACCTATAAAGCCTGCAAGTCCAGAACATAGTGCACCTACAATAAATGATACGGCGACAAGATAACTTGTTCCTTCTGTTACACCTTTAAATCCTAAAAGGACTGCTGTAATTAAAACAAAAACAGATAAAATTTTATATTCAGCTCTTAAAAATGCCATTGCACCGTCAGATATATTTTGTGCAATTCTCTCCATCTTTTCTGAACCAACTTCTTTTGAAGCCACCCAATTATTTTTTAAATAAACAAATAATAAAGCGACTATACCTGAGCCTGGTATAAGGTATAAAAACATTTCATTCATAATATTTATATTTAATTTATCGGCAAATATAGTATCTTAATTTTAGCAACAGTACTCTTCATAAACGTTTTTTAGATGTTCACTTATCATTAGAGCATTTCTTCCTTCTATATGGTGTCTTTCAACAAAATGTATAAGGCTTCCATTATCAAAAAGTGCAATAGCTGGGGAACTAGGAGGATAAGGAAGGCACATTTCTCTTATTTTATCTACAGCATCAAAGTCAACTCCAGCAAAAACAGTAAATAGCTTGTCAGGTTTAAATTTTGAATCTTTAATAGAATCTTTAACACCAGGTCTAGCTGCACCTGCAGCGCAACCACAAACTGAGTTTACTAATACTAAACATTTTCCAGAATCATTATGAAGTTCTTTTATCACTGATTCTGAATCTTTTAATTCTTTAAAACCTACAGATGTAAGTTCTTCGATCATAGGTTTTGTTAATTCATCTGGATACATAATAAATTTTTTTTTGTTAACAATATTTAAATAAAACCAAGTTCAAGTTTAGCCTCTTCAGACATCAAATCAGTTGAATATGGTGGATCAAATGTGATTTCAACATCAACTTCATCAATTTCTTTAATCATTTTGACTTTATTCTTCACATCGGAAGGGATTGTTTCAGCTGCAGGGCAATTGGGTGATGTGAGAGTCATTAATATATGTATATTATTAATAGGTAAAATATTTATTTCATAAATTAGACCCAATTCATATACGTCTACAGGAATTTCGGGATCAAAAACATTTTTTATTGCCCTAATTATTTTTTCTTTTAATTTAGTTTCTTCCTTTTTATTCATTTTATTTTTTATTTGATAAAGCAATAATTTTAAATTTGTTTTCCATTGACTCTAAGCCATTTGATCTTTGCGTTCCTATAAATCTACAAAGTCCTGTTTCATTAATAAAAAATAATTTGGTTTTTATAATTTCCTCAGCTGTTTGATTTGAAAAAACTTTAATTAATAAACTCAATAATCCCTTTGTAATGGAGGTATTACTATCTCCTGAGAAGAAAAGTTTGTTATCTATAATTTTATAGCTTAGCCAAACTTTAGATTGACATCCTTTTATCAAGTTATCATCTTTTTTTTCTTCTAAATCAAACTCATCTAATTTTTCTCCTAATTCAATTAAATAATTTAATATCATTTCAAAGTCATCATCTAATGTTTGAAAATTACTTATAATATCTTTTTGAATAGAATTAGTAGATTTCAATTGATTAATTGTTTAAGTTTTTCAACAAAATAATCTATTTCATTTTTAGTATTATATATAGCTAAAGAGACTCTTGCAGTTCCTTCTAAATTAAATTTGTCCATAAGGGGTTGAGTGCAATGATGACCAGTTCTTATTGCTATTCCTTTTGAATCCAATAATAGTCCTAAATCATAATAATGAATCTTGTCCATGGTAAATGAAAAAATACCAATTTTATTTTTAGAATTACCTATAATATTTATTCCTTCAATTTTATTAAATGAGTTTGAAGCATAATTTTTTAATTCTTTTTCATACAATGAAATATTATCCAATCCAATATTATTAATAAAACTTAAGGCCTCATTGAATCCAATAACATCTCCAATATTTGGTGTTCCCGCTTCGAATTTATAAGGTAGTTCGTTATAAGTTGTTTTTTTAAAATTTACATCTTTTATCATTTCTCCTCCACCCATATAAGGTGGCATTTTTTCTAGTATTTCTTCTTTACCATATACAATACCTACTCCTGTAGGTCCATACATTTTGTGAGCAGATAAAACAAAAAAATCACAATTCAAATCCTGAACATCAATCTTTGAATGTGCAGAAGCTTGAGCTCCATCAATCATTGTGTTTATATTGTTTTTTTTACAAATTTCAATCATTTCTTTTATAGGATTAACAGTTCCAAGAGTATTTGATGTATGGACTATAGATAAAAACTTTGTTTTATTACTAATTAATTCTTTGAAATTATCTAAATCAATTTCTCCATTTTCAAAAACATTTATTGTCTTTAAAATAATCCCATTTTCTTCACAAATCATTTGCCATGGAACAATATTAGAGTGATGCTCCATCTCACTTATAATTATTTCATCTCCTTTTTTTATAAAGTTTTTCACAAAAGAGGATGCAATCAAATTTATTCCTTCAGTAGTTCCTCTTGTAAATATGACTTCTTTTTCTGATCTAGAATTTATAAACTTAGATACTGTTTTTCTTGTTTTTTCATATTCTTGAGTGGCTTTTTCAGCCAATGTATGAATGCCTCTATGAATATTCGCATTGTATTCAGAATAATATTTATTAATAGATTCAATAACTTGTATTGGTTTTTGCGTTGTTGCAGCGTTGTCAAAATAAACCAACTGATTATTGTTTATTTTTTTATTTAAAATTGGAAATTTGTCTCTAATTCTGTTTGGATTAAATGATTTAATGCTCATTTAGGTAGGATTCAATTTTTGAAGATAAAATTTTATGTACTTTATCTTTAATGATATTTTGATTTATTTTCTGAATTATTTCATCAAAAAAAGCATTAATCAAAATAGAAACAGCTTTATCTTTATTTATTCCTCTAGATTGCAAATAAAAAATAGCATTTTCGTCTAGTTGACCTGTAGTGCATCCATGAGAACATTTAACATCATCTGCCCAAATTTCCAGTTGTGGTTTTGTATTAATTTTTGCATTATCAGATAAAATAATATTATTGTTTGATTGAAAAGCATTTGTTTTTTGTGCTTCTTTTCTAACAAAAATTTTACCATTAAAAACACCATTTGAATTACCATTCATAATTCCTTTATAATGTTCGTTACTAATCGAATTTTTTTGTATATGATCTACAGAGGTATGATTATCTACGTGTGAATCATCGTTTAAAGCATATATACCATACATATTACAATAACAGCTTTCATCAATCAAAGAAATATTTAAGTTATTTCTAATCATATCACCAGAGAAAGAAAAAGTAAATGTATTTGATATACTGTTTCTTTTTTGTTTAATATTAGTACTATTAAATGATGTTGAATTATTTTGATCATTTTGAATTTTAAAATAATCTAATTCTGAACGTTCTTCAAGAATGATTTCGGTTACATTACTATTAAAATTATTTGAAGTTAATGAGCAGTCTAATTCACATATTGATAATTTTGAATTTTTTTCCATAAAAATAAAATTTCTCAATTGAGAGCTAAAAATATTTCTTTCAGAGGTATAAAAATTATTTATAATTATAGGGTTATCAACAATTTGATTCTTTTTTATATATATAAATAATCCTTTAGACCATAGAACTCCATTTAAAGCAGAAAAAATATCAGAATCAGAATCATCATTTTCTCCAAAGTATTGATGTAATATATTTTTTTCTTTTTTATCTAATTCTTCGAAGTTTTTAAAAGATATTTTAGAAGGAATATTAGAAAATTTTTTTATAATTTTTCCATCCAATGTAATGATCTGATAAACACTATTATCATTAATAATGTATGGTAATATTTTTTTTTCAATATTGGAAGGAATATTCTTATCAATTTTGAATTCTAAGCTAAATTTCTTTTCTAAAGACTGTTTTAGTGGTGTGTATTTATATTCTTCTTTAACATTAAATTTTTTTTCTCCTAATTTTTTTAAAAAGTTATTTCTACTTTTTTTTAAGAATGGATTTGATTCTTTATTAATGAAATCCTTTATTTTTTTACTGTCAAGTGTTAGACTTTCTGATTTAAACATTTTTTATTTTTATTTTGAAATGATTATAGCCAATCATAACCTTTATTTTCTAATTCTAAAGCCAAATCTTTGTTGCCACTTTTTACAATTTTTCCGTCAATTAAAACATGAACATAATCTGGAATTATATAGTCTAATAATCTTTGATAGTGAGTTACAACAATAGTAGAATTATCTTTAGTTCTTAGTTTGTTAACACCATTTGATACTATTTTTAGGGCATCTATATCTAATCCCGAATCAGTTTCATCAAGTATTGATAACTTTGGTTCTAACATTGCCATTTGAAATATTTCATTTCTTTTTTTTTCACCCCCTGAAAAACCTTCATTTATTGATCGACTAAGTAGATCTCTGTCAATCTTTACAAGATTCATTTTTTTCTTCATAGTTTTTAAAAAACCTACAGCATCAAGAGGCTTTTTCTTATTAAATTCTCTAATTCTATTTAAAGCTGTTTTAATAAAGTTTATGGTCGAAACTCCTGGAATTTCAACTGGATATTGAAAAGCCAAAAAAATTCCCATCATAGCTCTCTCATCTGGTGAAAAGTCATTAATATTTTTTCCAAAGAAAGAGATTGAACCACTTTCAATTTTATAATTATCATTTCCTGCAATTACAGACGCTAGTGTACTTTTTCCTGATCCATTCGGACCCATTATTGCATGAACTTCTCCGTTTTTAATCTCAAGGTTTAATCCTTTTAAAATCAAATTATTTTCTATTGATACTTTTAATTTTTTTATAGATAACATATTATTTAAATTTTAACCTACACTGCCTTCTAATGTTAAAGATAAAAGCTTTTGAGCTTCAACTGAAAACTCCATTGGAAGTTGTTTTAATACTTCTTTTGCATAGCCATTTACAATAAGAGCAATTGCATTTTCTTCATCAATTCCTCTTTGTAAACAATAAAAAATTTGATCTTCCCCAATTTTTGAAGTAGTTGCTTCATGTTCTACTAGTGATGACTTATTTTCAACATCAATATAAGGAAAGGTGTGGGCTCCACATTTATTTCCTAGTAATAGAGAATCACATTGTGAAAAGTTACGAGAATTTTTAGCTCTTTTCATAATTTTAACCTGTCCACGATAGCTATTTTGGGAAAAGCCAGCCGATATACCTTTAGATATAATTTTAGATTTAGAGTTTTTCCCAATATGAATCATTTTTGATCCAGTATCAGCTTGTTGGTAATTATTAGTTACTGCAACTGAATAAAACTCTCCAACAGAATTATCTCCTTTTAAAATACATGATGGATATTTCCAAGTAACTGCAGAACCAGTTTCAACTTGAGTCCAAGAAATTTTAGAATTATTTCCAAAACAAATACCTCTTTTTGTTACAAAATTGTAAATTCCTCCTTTACCATTTTCATCTCCAGGATACCAATTTTGAACCGTTGAGTATTTAACCTCAGCATTTTTAGCGGCAAAAATTTCAACAACAGCTGCATGTAATTGATTTTCATCTCTCATTGGAGCTGTGCAACCTTCTAAATAACTAACATAAGAGCTATCCTCAGCAATAATTAATGTTCTCTCAAATTGACCAGTGTTTGCTGCATTTATTCTAAAATATGTAGAGAGTTCCATAGGGCATCTAATACCTTTTGGAATGTAGCAAAAAGAACCATCAGTAAATACTGCTGAATTTAAAGCTGAAAAATAGTTATCATTTCTTGGAACAACAGTTCCTAAATATTTCTTTACAAGCTTAGGATGTTCTTTTACTGCTTCAGAAAACGAACAAAATATTATTCCCAATTCCAATAATTTGTCTTTAAAAGTAGTAGCAACAGATACTGAATCAATAACTGCATCAACAGCAACACCAGTTAATTTTTTTTGTTCATTTAATGAAATACCTAATCTGTTAAATGTTTTGATCAATTCAGGATCAACATCTTTTAATGATTTGGGTGATTTTTTTTGTTTGGGTGCGGAATAGTATTTTATTTTTTGAAAATCAATTTTTGGATAATTAAGATTAGCCCAATCTGGTTCTTCCATTTTTTTAAATATCTGAAATGCTTCTAGCCGCCATTCGAGTAGCCAACTAGGCTCTTCTTTCTTTTTAGAAATAAACTTAATAATATCATCATTAATTCCAATTGGAGCTTCATCTGCTTCTAGGTTGACAGACCATCCGTGCTCATACTCTTTGGATGTAAATTCTTTTATTATTTTAGATTCTTCACTCATATTTTTTATTTATAAATATAATTACAAATTTAATTAACTTAATTTCTTAAAAAAAGTTTAATTATTATTCGTTTTTTTTTATTTATTTAAAGTAATATTTCCTTAGAATTTTCTTCAATAGAAAGAAAAGATTCGGTTCTTGTTATACCTTTAATTTTATGAATTTTTTGATCTAAAACTTTTCTTAAGTGTGCTGTATCTTTACAAAATATTTTTATAAATATTGTGTATCTACCGGTTATTGCATGAATTTCAACGATTTCTTCAATCATTTTCAATGATCTAACTGTTTGTTTATACAAGTAACTTTTTTCTAAAAAAATACCCATAAAACACGTTATGCTATATCCTAATTTTGAATAATCAATTACCAATTTATTTCCTTTAACTATTCCTAGTTTTTCAAGTTTTTTCATTCTCACATGAACTGTTCCTCCAGAAACAAAGACTTTTTTAGCTATTTCTGTATAGGGTGTTTTAGCATTTTTTGAAAGAAGAGATAATATTTTTAAATCAGTATTATCAATTTGATAATTTTCATTCATTATTTGATGTTATTTTAGATAAAGTTCAAAATAAATTATTTTTTTTTATAAATATTTAAATTTTTTTAAAAAAAATCATTAATTAATATAATCAATTAATATTATAATTAACAAATTTTTAAATTACCAATTCATTTTTGGGTTAATGTTGTTTACATAAGGGGATTTGTTTTCAAGTCCCCTTTTTCTTTTACTATTATTGGATCAAAACTATTTTATTTATATTATCAAATTATTACTTTTAAACTAAATAAAATTATACCTAAAATGAAAGATAAAATCTGGCTAAAAAATTATCCTGATGGAGTTAATAGTTTAGCAAATCTAAATGAACATAATTCTTTTGCTGAATTTTTAGATGATGGCTTCGAAAATTATTCTGATTTGGTTGCATTTGAAAATATGGGTAAAACAATTACATATAAAGAATTAAATACTCTTTCGAAAAATTTTTCTTTATATCTAACTGAAGAGTTAAAATTAAAAAAAGGTGATAGATTAATAATACAATCACCAAATGTTTTACAGTATCCTATTGCACTTTTTGCAGCTTTAAGGTCAGGTATTGTAGTGGTAAATACAAATCCATTATACACACCAAATGAGATGCAGCATCAGTTTAAAGATTCAGGTGCAAAGGCAATTTTGATACTGTCGAATTTTGCTTATAATCTTGAAAAGGTTATTTCTAAAACAGATATTAAACATGTTATAATCTCTGATTTGGGAGATATGTTAGGTGGAATAAAAGGGTTTATAACAAATTTTGTTGTAAAACATATAAAAAAAATGGTTCCTAAATATAATCTTCCAGAGGCTATATCTTTTAAAAAAGCAATAGATATTGGCTCAAAATATGATTTCAAAAACCATAATGTTAATTCAGATGATATTGCATTTTTACAATATACTGGTGGAACAACAGGAGTATCAAAGGGTGCTATGCTTACTCATTATAATGTTTTATCAAATATTTCTCAGATCCATGAAGTTATGAAAATTTTGTTAAAGGATAAAAAAGAAATTTGTATTACTGCATTACCCTTGTATCATATATTTGCATTAGTATGTAATGCTCTAGTTATGTTTAAAATGGGTGCAAAAAATGTATTAATTACCAACCCAAGAGACATGAAAGGTTTTGTAAAAGAATTGTCCAAACATAAATTTTCTGTTATAACAGGTGTTAATACATTATTTAATGGGCTAATCAATGCTGATGGTTTTAAGGACTTGGATTTTACAAAATTAAAGGTTGCATTTGGTGGAGGTATGGCAGTTCAAAAAATAGTTGCAAATAAATGGAAAGAAGTAACGGGAAGTCCATTATCAGAAGGTTATGGTTTAACAGAAACATCACCTGTTGTAACTATGAATCCATTAGATGGAACTGATAAAATTGGAACCATTGGCCTTCCTCTTCCTAGTACAAATGTGAAGTTTATAGATGATAAAAATAAAGAGGTTAAACTTGGTGAAAGAGGTGAAATTTGTGTTAATGGTCCTCAAGTAATGAAAGGCTATTGGCAAAGACAAAATGAAACATCTGAAGTTATGTTAGGAGATTGGTTAAAAACAGGTGATATAGCAGTCATGGATAAAGATGGATTTATAAAAATAGTTGATAGAAAAAAAGAGATGATTTTGGTATCTGGATTTAATGTTTTTCCAAATGAAGTCGAGCATGTTATATCTTCACATCCAAAAGTTTTAGAAGTTGGTGTGATAGGGGTGCCAGATAAAAAAACCACTGAAGCGGTAAAAGCTGTTGTTGTAAAAAAGAGTGAGTCATTAACAGATAAAGAAATTGTTGAATATTGTAAGGAAAAACTTACTTCATATAAATGCCCGAAACATGTTTCGTTTGTTGATGATTTACCTAAATCTAATGTTGGGAAAATTTTGAGAAGAATCATAAAAGAAAATGATTTAAAAACTAATAACTATTAAATTTATTTATTTAGAAATATTCTAAATAAACCAGATAATTGATTATTTTTTTGATGTTAATTTCTCCATAATTACATTTGTCGTGAATTATGATTTTATATGTTTTTAACTTAATTTAGTCATAACTAAATGATAAAGATTTCTACTTCTAGAATCGCTTCAAAAATGAAATTTACTTCGGTTATATTTCTATCTATCTTTCTATCATTTTCACATTTAAATTCTTATCAATTATTTGCTCAAGATTCAGATCCTGTTGATAATTCTGTTGTTTCAAATGGAGAAAAAATTTTTAAAGGAAATTGTACAGTATGTCATGCAATTAATGACGTAGTTATTGGACCAGCTTTAAGAGATGTTCACGAAAGAAGATCTGAAGAATGGTTATATGCTTTTATTAGAAATTCTCAAAAGGTAATTCAAAGTGGGGATGAATATGCTGTAAATCTTTATAAAGAGTATAATAATACGTTAATGACATCATTTGATTTTAATGATGAAGAATTAAGTTCAATATTAGAATATATAAAATCTGAGTCAGCAAAACCCATTGAAGTCGCTGTTGTTGCTGAAGGTAGTGATCAAGAAATTTCATCTAATGCTCAATCGTCTGTTTCAAATACAACAGTTAATATTCTTACCATTTTAGTTGTTACTCTATTAATA
>CEVY01000152.1_pt1 | contig 14053 bp, 9 predicted proteins | sample 530681 | NCBI WGS metagenome assembly CEVY01 (sample SAMEA2620855, study PRJEB7988) | marine metagenome | biome: marine biome (ENVO:00000447); feature: surface water layer (ENVO:00002042); material: "saline water (ENVO:00002010), including plankton (ENVO:xxxxxxxx)" | depth 5 m | reverse complement strand
TTAAATAAAAGTGTGGATTTAACAACTAACGGCGAGACAAACATATATACTGTGCCTACGTCTCAGTTAGCTAATCCGCCTATACCACCTACAGTTACTATAATTAAGTCATTATTAATATGTAATGATTCTGCAGGAAACGAGACCATTGATTTTAAGATATCAGACAAAAGCTTAGGCCCTGCTGATATTTCTTTATTTAAGACCAAAGCCATAAATGCAACCACTACAACTGAATTATTAACGCATCCTTTGGTATTAGAAGAAGGAGATGTATTGAAAGCCACTGCTTCTACAGCTAACACAATCCATGTTATTTGCTCTTTGGTGGAGATTAGTTGATGAAAAAGATACAAGAAGCAAAGGTTTTGGGTACTACATGGGTTGAGGGCAAGGAAATACCTATTGTACAACCTGAGGTCTATCATAGAATTTATTGCAAAAATTGTGATAATGAGGTAGATTCGGATGAACAAGCGACAGGAAACTGTACAAACTGCGGTGAAGCGTGGGCTGCCCAAAAGGGTAAAGATATACAGGTTAAGGTCGTACAGCTACCAATCGGTTCAGGTAGCGGAGAATAAACAAGGCTGACCACCTTGCGGTAAATTATGGATGAGCTTTTTGACATCATCGAACTATATAAGTTTGAATACCCGTTGTGGTCAGATAATAGTCTAAAAGAAATCTTTCAACACATTTACCCGTCTATTGTTTTGGGACAATATAAAATACATTCTGACGAAGAGGGTGTTTATGGTTTCCGAAACTGGGCTTTCTTAGATGAGGAAGCCGAACAAAACTATATGATAAAAAGGGAAATTGATTTTGATGATTGGAATAGCGGAGATAGAGTTTGGGTCATTGATACAATTTTTAAAAGGAAACATAACGAAGCTATGACTTTTTACAAAACATTCTTTGCACACTTATTAGGAGTCGGTAAACCTGTTCAATGGTTTAGACTTGCACCAAATGGATTAATTAGAAGTCACATGAAAATAACAACTAAGGAGTATATGCTGTAATGGGATCGGTCGGAAAGAAGATTAAAAAAGTTGTTAAGAAGGTGATGCGACCAAAGGTATTATTACCTTTAGCAGCAATAGCTCTTGGCGGACCAGCCTTAATGGGTGGACTTAAAGGGGCTGCATTAGGAACAGCAGCAACTCCGATGGGAGCTGTATTACATGGGACCGCATCAATGGCACCAGCAACTTCAGGTTTGTTTGGTACTGCTGGTAAACTTGCATTAGGTAAAGGATCAATAGCAAAAGGAATAGGTGCTTTGATGAAGTCGCCGATTGCAAAAGGAGTAATGACTGGACTTAAAAATCCTTTTTCACTTAAAGGAGCAATGACCTATGGTGGTCTTGGTGCTTTAGGAATGATGTTAGGTTCTAAAGGTGGTCCAGAACAAGGTAGCGATCCTGTTGATAGAGCTGCACTTAATCAAGCAAACTATGATATGATGAGAATGTATGGTGAGAAAGCTGGTTATACAGACGACGAAATAAACACTATTTATGGACCGTTAGGTCAAATGATGGGTGGGGAATATACAGAAGTTGCAGCTAACCCTAATCAACGTAGAAGAATACAGTATCCAGGAACTAACTATCCAATCTATACAACACAAGGCGCAGCTGATGGTGGTCGTATTGGACTTATGGGTGGCGGTGGACCTGGTGATTTAAAATATGCAGTAGAACGTTTTATAGTAGATTTTCCTGAGTTTGAAAATTTAGGAAACGAAGAACTTTACAAAGAAATGGAAAAAAGAGGTTACCTAGGCGACCGTGATGAAATGTATTTAGGTGGCCGTGTAGGTTTTATGGATGGAGATATAGTAGAAACAGAACAGATGGATGATGAAGAGTTACAAAGACAATTAATAATGGATGCTTTATTCCCTGAAGGATCTCCAGGTGCAAACGAAGATGCAATAGCAGAACAAATGTACAATATGCAAATGCAAGAAATGATGAATCCAAACATGGGAAGAGCAAACGGTGGTCGTATTGGATTAGAAGGTGGAGGTATGAGTAATATGATGATGGCTATGTCTGATCCAGATCCTATGGCAGAAAGATTTGATATGTTAGAAAATTTAGCTTTGGACATGTATAAAAAACCTTTAGATCAATTGTCTGTAAAAGAAATTGAAGTACTAGAGGGCATGATAGAAGAAATGGATCACGGGTACGCAGTAGGTGGTCGTGTAAATAGAAACATGGGTGGTATAATGAATGCTGGAAGCATACCACAAACAATGCAAAACCCAGTTGATATGGGCATGCAGTTAGATGGACGTGGTGGTGGATTTATTCCTATGGGAACTAAACCGCGAGCCGACGATGTACCAGCAATGTTATCAAAAGATGAGTTTGTCATGACACGCGATGCTGTAAAAGGTTTGGGCAACGGAGATGTAAACGTCGGTGCACAAAAAATGTATGATTTAATGAACCAACTAGAGGCTAAAGTATAATGGTAGATAGAGCGGAAACAACGTCAACCACGTTATCGTCACCACATATAGAATCTATGTTGGCCATGTTTGGCCCTAAGCTATCTGGTATACTTGGTGGTAATATACAAACAGATGCGTTTGCTCCATCTGTAGCTGCACAAAACCAAGCGCAACAACAAGCAATGAAAACTGCTCTTGGTCAACAAGGCTTCACGTATGATCCAGTATCAGGCGCGGTCGGCGGATCGGGGATCGCGGCTTTCCAACCATATTTAGACAAAGCAACAACCGCAGCAAATCAAATTCAAGGTGCCGGTGCTACAGCATTAACAAATGCTCAAGCAGCAATGAATCAAATGCAAGGCTTAGCAGGAGCTCAAGCGATATCGGGGGCTGCAACTCCGTATCAACAACAAGCAATGGCTGACCTTGCGGGCGCAAGAGGACTAGCGGGTCCTGGAGCGGGGACCGGGCCTGGTTCTATTGATTCTTATATTGATCCTCAAAGACAAGCTTACATTGATGCTGAACTTGCTGCTTATGATCAAGGTGCAGCTCAAAGAATTCAAGATCTAAGATTAAATCAAGGTCAGATGGGTGTGTTTGGTGGAACAAGAGCAGCACAGGCACAGATAGCACAGGCACAACAAGATCAGTTAAATAGAAATTTATTATCTGGTAGACTTGAAAGAGAAGCTTTCATGGATGCTGCAGGTAGAAGACAACAAGATATAAGTAATAGAATGGGAATCAGTCAACAGACAGGAGCTCTAGGTCAAGCAGCTTCTGGATACGCTGGCCAAGATATAGGTGCACTACAACAAGCAGGAACAGCTCAAGGTCAATTAGCTGGTTCGCAAATGTCACCATTCCAAAACGCTCTAGCAGCACAAACACAACTAGCAGGAGATGTTGGTAGATTAGGTGCTCAACAGTTTGGTGTTCTATCTAGCTTTGGTGATCAACAACAGAAATACGCTCAAGCTGGTATTGATGCAATGGCTAACAGAAACAAACTACAACAGTATGCTCCTTACGAGCAACTTGGTTTTGTTGGTCAACAGATTTCAGGTTTGATGGGTGGTTATGGAACAGGAACAACTATTGGATCTACTCAAGGACCACAACCTAGTTCTGGCGAAAGTTTAGCAAGTGGGTTAATGAGCACTAGTGGAATACTAGCTAACTTAGGAAGCTTATTTGGGCAAGGATAATTATGTTTGAAGATAGAGTACATTTACAAGGTGGTGGCGGTGACCTAACAGCTAGACGAGAAGAAGCACTTCGTAAAGCAAGGCAAGAAGCTAGGAAAGGTAATTTTGAGTCTACAGATGATATGTACAGATATCTATCTGAATTTGCAGATCCTAATTACAGAGAAGAATCTTATAGAGATATTGACTTTCAAGGATACCACAAAAATTTAGGTAAAGAGTCTTTAGCATACAAAGACGCTGATGCATACAAAGCGGCTATTCTTAGAGCAGGTGATCCAAGAGGAATGTTTACAGGGAATATAACAGATCCAAGATATGGAACACCAGAAGAGGTAGCTAAATCACAAAGATATTTATCTCACTTTAATAGACACACAAGCGCTCTTGGATTTGATCCAGCTGGTATGGCTCAAGGTGTAGCACCTACACGTATTATGACTACCTTACCTGGAGTTACTCCAATTAATCCAATCAACACTACCCCGGTTCAACCTCAAGGAGTACAAACAGGACCTTTTAATGTTGCAACAAACTCATACCCAACAGACCCAAACATGACACAACAAAACATGGCACAACAAACTGGTGTTGCGAGACAAGGAGGCTATCAACCTTTTATGAATTTAGATGAAGCTAGAGCTTATTACGGTGGTTATGGTGGATATGCACACGGTGGACCTGTTGCTCTAAGAAGAAAAATGTTTAGCATGGGAGGAGATGTAGATAAGTCTCACGGTGTTGGACTAACCTCTGGTTTAACTAAAAAGCAAGGATACAAATCAGGCGGACATGTTTTACCAAAAGGATTTGTACCTCAAAGAGTTGGTTATCAACCCTCAGCTTTTCATCAAAACGGTAGAGAAGGTCACTCAGGTTTTATTATAAACGCATTAAAAGGACTCGGTAGTTTTGTAGCTCCTGGAGTTAGAACTTTTCTTAGAGGTAGTAAAGCACTTACAAAAGGTGGATTTGGAGATTATGTAAAGTTTGGTAAAACAGGATTAAAAACTATACAGCAAAGACAAGCAGAACTAAAAGCAGCTCAAGCAGCAGCAAAGGCTGCAAGAGAAGCTGATGAAGCAGCTAAAGCTGCCGTTAAAAAAGCTGGTAAAAAAGGTAAAGATGATGCTGCAGCAGCAGCTAAAGCAGCTGCAGACGCTAAGAAAGCAGCTTTTGCTAATCGAAGAGAGTTATTAAAACAATTTGGAAGAGACGGAAGAAAAGGATTAGGAACAGGTATAATGGCTCTACCTGGTCAAATAGGAAGAACTGCTGCTATAGGAGCTGTTCCATCAGCTTACCTTGCAGGATCGATGCCAAGTTCTATAATTCCTACAAAGGAGCTTGATGATGACTCAAGCGTATTAGATTATTTAGTAGCTGGAGGTCAACAGTTAAGTAGACTACCAATGCAAGCTCTCTTATCTTCTTATGACATGGCTACAGGTAAACCAAGTGATCTTATAGATAACCTAAGAGGTTTTGGACCAGCAAGTAGTTCTTACTATGGTTATGAAAAACCAGAAGAAGCACCAGGAATAGATACAACTAAACTTGAACCTGCTCAATTTGCAACTGCTGAAGAGCTACAAGATCAAATGCAAGAGGAGTATCGTCAAAAAATTGAGTTCTACAAAGAGTTATTAGGAGCAGAAACTAAAGAGGACAACTTAGGTTTATTTGCTAAAACTATGTTTGAAGGAGCTGAGGCTTTAGATTCAGGTGAAGGTTTTGGTGGAGCTTTAAAAAATATAAACAGAGCACTTAGTGACGAAGTAAGTGCTAGAGCAGCATCAGATCAAGATATTAATACAGCCGCGGTCAACCAAGCGTTTGCAGATATTACTGGTAGTGATCAGATGTTACAACAAGCTAATCTACAAGCACTAGCTGGTGGGGATAATACATTCTTACAAAGAGCGATAGTGCAAGAAGAAGCACAAGAACAAGGTGTACCAGGTATTGAACCTTTCATTGGTGATGATGGAGAAATAGACACTGATGAATTAAGTAAAAAATTAGGACAAATTTTTGTTGATCTTAGCCAAGCAAGTGGTGGTTATTATGTAGCTGTTGACATGGACGGAAACATAGAAGCATTTAATAGTTTAGAGAGAGCAAAACAACACATAAATGGTATTGTTACCTAGGAGGTTACAGTGGCAGCTCAAGTAATATTTAAGTTTGGTAAAGAACTTATAAAAGGTGCTCAAGTAGTTATTAAAAACGGAAAAAAAGCTAACCAATATTATGATGGTAAGGTTCGGGTATACACTAAATCAGACGGGCGCGGAAAATATATTTCAATTTCCAATCTAAACAAAATACTTCGTGAAAATGAAAAAGCACAAGGCACCTTAACAGCCAACGAAATAGGAGGTAAAGTTTTTGGCTACAGAAAAAGAAGGACAGCTGCCTCTGGAAAATCAATGCAAGGGGTCAAAGATGACGGAGGTAATTTAGCACGTAACGTATTCAAAAACGCAGGTATTGATATGTCTCAATCAGCAAGATTGGAGAGGGCGGCAAAAGCTGGAAAACTAGTAGTCTTTGAAAACGCTCCAAAAAAGGTTGGTAACAGTATTGACATAACAAGATTTAATCTAATAAAAAAATTTCAAAAAGATAACCCTACCATTGCAGCAAACTCAGCTGTAGCGCCAATTAAAAAACTTCTTAAACAGAAAAATTTAGATACGGTTGAACCAGGCATGGTTAATCAAATATACAAAAAACTAGGTGTTGCAGGTCCTAGCCCTGCAGCAAAGAGAGAAATTAAAACTGCAAAACTTAAAAAAATGGCAGAGTATATTGAGAATAATCTAGATCAAGTAAGTCCAGTAGTGAAAGCAAACTATCCTTTCTTAGCAAAGATGATGGAAGAGTTTAACATTTCAAGTCCAGAATCTATGAAAGGTTATGTAACTAGTTTATTTCAGGCAAGTACAGGAGTGGGTACTAAAAGAGGTATTCCTTTTTCAAAAGAAGCACAAAGAGCTGTAAGACTTCTTCCTTCGTTAAGAACAACGCAAGACGTTATATCTCTTGCTAAGTTTAGTCCAAAAAATGTAAAACTTGAAAATGACATTACTAGCGCTATTAGGTCAATAGCTAATACAAAAAATGCGTTTGAACATAGACTTCCTAAATTTTTAGTTGGTAAATATTTACCTAGAAGTTATTTGATAAAAGGAGAACATACTAGTGCTGCTTTAAATCGTTTTAAAACTTGGTATGATTCAAGACTTGCTAATTATGTAGCTAAAAGAGAAAGAGCTATTAAAGGAATAATTGATCCTGAAACTGCTATGCCTACAAAATATTCTGCAACAGCTTTTAATAGCGATGTAGACAAAGCTAGAAAAATTATATCTGATTTAACCGGGTACAAACCAGGTTACATAAGAATGGCTGATGATGGAACTGTTACACCATTTAATGCTTCAAGACGTTATATTGATAAAATAAACGATGTTGGTCCAAGAGCTGCTGGTATTTTTCAATTTATGAAAAATCAAAAACACTCTAATAAACTACATCAAAATTATTTAAAATGGCGTGATGGTAAACTAGGGAAAGAATATGATGGTGTTTTTCAAAGTTTTGAAAGAGATATGGGCAGAGATAATGTACTTAACTTTGTCTCTGATGGTTTTGATCAAGGCATAGACGATGCATATAATGCGCTTGCAAAAAAAACTTTTAATCAAGAAAACGTAATGGATTTTTACATAAAAAATCCAGACAATATATTCTTTCAAGCCTTAGGAAAAGGTAGAAGAGCGACACAAGGTTATAAAGAAGGAACAGACACAGCTTTTTTAAAAGAATTACTTAAAGGATATGATGAAGGTGGCCGTGTTGATATGGAGGACGGTGGCCGTGTAGAGTATGGACAAGGCACAGGTCCAGCAGGCGTACAACCTATAGCAAATCCAAAAACAGATTTTGATACAGTGGTTAGACAGATGCAAGACACAACAGGACTAGGTCTTGGTGATGCTGTTCTTGAAGTTATGAAAGATAGAGCTATGGCTATACCTTTAAAAGATAGAAATAATTATTTTAGTGGAGGCTCTGTTACTAAGGGTGGACAGTTTGGTTTAGATGTAACAAATAAAGTTGGAGCTGTTGAAAGTTTACTTGCTGGTATTGCATCTGGTTTGATCGATATACCAAAGGGTGCCTTTACTCTTGGCGCGTCATTATTAGATTTAGGTTTTGGTACAAACAATGCAGCGAAAGTTTCTGCTTTCTTTGACGACCTAACAACTTTTGACGAAAAAGCCAAAGATCATTTCTTAGGAGAGTTTGCTAAGGTAGCTGTTAACTTAGGTGTACCTGGTTATTATGGTTTTAAAGCTGGTGAAAAATTAGCAAGGACCGCGCTTCTTGCAAAACGGAACGGGAATTATTTTAAGTTAACTGACCCTGCACTTGTAGAAAAGTTTAATACTTCACTAAATGCAGGTGGTAGATTAATGGCAACTCTTGGTGGTGCTGCCGGTGCTGGAGTAACGGATGCTATATTTGTAGGAGACCCAGAAGGTGTTGGTACATTTGGAGATATGGTTGGAGGTGGTCCAACAGAACTAGATCCTAACGACGAGAAGATTGCATCTAGAGAAATATTAAACAGAATGAAATTTGGTGTAGATGGATCTTTGTTCTTAGGTTTGGTTGGTGGTGCTGGCTCTTCTATAAAATCTTTATACAGAAGAAGAAACGATTTAGCTTCTAACAATGATGCCATAGATAAATTCTTAGGAGCGTTTAGACCTAGAGGTCAGAAGTCTCAAGAATACTTTGATTTAGAAAGAAGGAACATAGGTGTGCGTGCTACTGACATTAACTTTGCCAGTCAAGAAGCTCGTAAATTAGACAAGCACATTGATGCTATTTTTCCTTTTGTAAAAAATCCTTTTAATCAAATGGGTAACGAAGGTAGATCAAAGTTTATGGATAAATTAAATGAAACACTTTTATCTGGTGAATCTACTATGAATGCAATTGGTAAGGTAGAGTTTGGGCCCATGGACAGAGCTTTAAAAGAAGAAGTAGAAAGCATAATGAGATCTAGAGGAGCTGCGAAAGCAGACATCGAAGGTGTGTTTGATTCATTTGAAGCCATACGAGGAAGATGGGGAAGAATGTTTAGTCGTCTTGGTACCACCATGGATGATGAAGTTAGGGATGGTTTTGCTCCATTGTTTTCTAAAAAATTTAAAGACTATCTTGGATCAACATACGAAATGTTCCAGAATAAATCTTTAATACCGTTGTTTAGATATAAACCTACACAAGAATCTTTAGACAAAGTTATAAAAATATTTCAAGACTCAGCAAAGGATGCAGGTAAACCTATTACAAAAGAACAAGCAGAGTTCTATGCAAATCAAGTTGTAGAAACAGCTAAGCTACCAAGAGATTTAGCAACTGCTAGTGAAAGAACATCAGGTATATATTTTGATGCTCCTGATTTTTTTGTAAACAGAACAACATTAAGTGAGTTAGAAGGCAGAGGAACAGTTGCTTTAGAAGATGTTATTAATTCTGACAAGAAAGCATTTGAAGAATTGTTTGGTAAAGTTAAAGACCCTATGCAAACTATGTTAACAGGTACAAACAGACTATCTTTGATTGCAAGACGTAACCAGTTCTTTAATGAGTTACTAGGAAGCGATAAGAAAATGGCCGCGGAACGTGCTAAGTTTTTAGAGGAAAATCCTGGTGGAGTTACACCTGCTACTATGAGAGGTTTCTTTAGAGAAACAGAAAGAGAAGCGGTAGAAGCTTTTGGTCAAAACATAAAGAAGATAGATATAGATCCAAGCAGGACTATCGAAGCGGGGATTACGAATCCTTTACACGGTAAATACGCAGAGAAAGGTGTTGCTGAGGCTATAGAAGAATCTTCTATGTTAGCTAGAGATAAATCAACACTGCAACAGCTGTATGATAGTTTTGTTTTATATCCTAAAGCTACTTCACAAATGGCTAAAACAATTTTAAGTCCTGTAACACACATTAGAAACTTTGTTTCTGCGGGTGCTTTTGCATCCTCTAATGGTTTATTCTTACAAGCTCCAGATGAAATAGCGGCGGCTATGAAAGATGCATACAAAGCATTACAGATACCTGGATCAAGAATGGCTAATGATGAATACAGAAAACTATTATCACTAGGTGTTGTTAACAGTAACGTTAGACTAGGTGATTTACAAAAATTATTAAAAGACACTAACTTTGGTGAGACAATTAACTCTACAAAGGCAATGAGAAATTTGATGCGTCCTTTATCTAAACTTAAAAAATGGACAGAAGATATGTATACAGCTGAGGATGACTTCTGGAAAATAACTTCTTACGCATTAGAGAGAAGACAACTAGCAAATGCATACAAGAAGTATGGAATAAATAAAACCATAGATGAGTTAGATGAAGAAGCTGCTGACTTAATTAGAAATCAGATACCAAACTATGACATGGTTAACGACTTTATTAGAGCTACACGAAAACTACCTTTAGGAAACTTTGTGTCTTTCCCTGCTGAAATTATGCGTACTACTGCAAATATTTTAAACAGAGCAATAAAAGAAATCAATATGACTCACACGTTAGATGACGGTAGAATAGTTAAACCTCTACAAAGTATAGGTTATAAAAGATTGTTTGGTCTAGGCACTACAGTAGTAGCTATTCCTTACGGAACAGTAGAAGCAGCTAAAGCTATTTATGGTGTAACAGAGGACGAGATGCAAGCGATGAGAAGATTCGTTCCTGACTGGTCTAAAAACTCAACACTTGTACCAATACGTGGTGAAGACGGTGATTTAAAATACATAGATTTTTCTCACGCTAATGCATACGACACAATGATTAGACCTATTACAGCAATGTACACAGGACTACAAAGAGGTATGGATGAGAATGCAATAGGTAGAGAAGTTCTTAGGGGTATGTGGGAAGGTACAAAAGAAACTTTGTCTCCATTCGTTAGTGAATCAATTTGGACATCAGCTATATCAGATATATTTATAAGAGGTGGTCGTACTAGAGAAGGTAACAGGTTATGGACAGACGAAACTCCTTGGGGAGAGATGATGAGTAAAGCTATCATGCACGCAGCTGAAACTCAGTTCCCTGGATCTTTACAAACATTTAAACGACTAGACTTAGCTATAGAACCAGTAGACATTTTAACAAAAGGTAAGTTTGATAAGTATGGTCAAAGTTTTGAATTAGGTGATGAATTGTTAGGTTTTGCTGGTATGCGAGCTGTTGAGGTAAACCCTTTAAGAGCCATGGACTTTAAGATTGCTGACTTTAGAACAGGTATAAACAATGCACGTCGTGAGTTTACAGGACCAACTCTTAGAGGACCAGTTGATCCTGCAACAATTGTAGATAGATATAAGGTAGCAAGTGAAGCATTGTATAAAGTACAAGAAAAAATGCACAGAGATTATTTGGCAGCTAGGACTCTTGGAACTCCTGTCACTACTTTAGATTTAAAGTTTGCTGACAGGATTTCTGATGTTCAACTACAAGCCATAAAACGTGGGGTGTTTAAACCTTTTATACCATCAGAAAATATTGAAAAAGCATTTGCAGATAATGCAAGAGCCGTAGGACAACCTGATCCGTATCAAAGAGTAAAAACATTAATAAATAGATTAATAAAACTTTATGATGGTATGCCTTTAGGATTAGAGTTACCTGATTCTAATAATCCATTTAAACAAAGCATAATAGGTCAGATCCCTATTGGCCAATCACCAATCTTTCAAGGTCTAACAAACAGTCCAGCCTCAACCGGATCAATAACTATTGGACAACCAGTGCAACAACAGCTGCAACAAACAGCAATGAAAGGCCAACAAGTATTTGGCGCTAACGATTCTATCTTTGGAGTCGGATAATGAACGATACAGTTAAAGGCATAACACCAGAATCAGATAGAGAACACGTGATCTCTTTATATGGTCACTTAAAAGGTGTAGAACGTGAAATAGAAGTTATAAAAACAAACCATCTTAAACACCTAGATGATAAGATTACACATGTACATCAAGACGTAGAAGCTTTGGGGGGCAAGATAGACAAAATCTATTGGGTAGTTCTTACCACGGTGGGTGCCGTTGGTTTAATTGTTATTGAGACACTATTGGGCATGTTATGATTCCTTTAGCAATAAGAGGTATAATAGCAGCAGCTAAACCAGGTCTTAAAAAAATTAAACCTTCCAAAGTTAAAGAGCTATACATGCGAGGAGAAACTTTACCTTACTCTTCAGGTATAGCGGGAATGCAAGCTAGGGTCGGGGGTAAAAAAATGTTTGGCCCTGGAATACAAGGTAGGGATGTCACAAGAAATCGTGCTACAGCCAGCACATACGCACAAGGAGCAATGGATTCTGGTGTTCCTATTATTAGATCAAAAAAAATAACTCCAACTTTTAGAGAAATAGCTACAGATGATCCTTATGGGCATGCTTTTTTTAGATTTAAAGACTACCCTCAAATGATGAAATTAGATCCAGGTAGAGCTCGGTTCCCTGTAGATAGAGGTAGAAGTATTATGGAGAATATAAAATCAGCAATGATGTACACATCTCCTATGTATAAGTTTGCTAAAAGTGCAGGTTCTAGAATACCTGATTCTTTGCCAGAATATAAAAAGTTTTATGGACTAAGAGATTTAATAAGAAAAATAAAAGATCCTAAACAAAGAGAAATATTGAGAAAATTATTTTTTGGAGATATAAGTAAATTGAAACAAGGGGGCAGAGTATGAAACTATCAGAAAACTTTTCACTATCAGAATTAACTAAGTCGCAGACCGCGGTACGCAAAGGCATTAACAACGAACCGGGGACCGCGGAAATAGAAAACCTTATTCACCTAGCGGAGGCCGTCCTGCAACCAGTGCGTGAGCATTTTGGTAAACCGGTCATGATATCTTCAGGCTATCGTAGCCCAGCGTTGTGCGAAGCTATCGGCTCTTCGTCTAAGTCACAACATGCCAGGGGTGAGGCAGCAGACTTCGAGATAGCAGGAGTTGACAACAAGGAACTTGCAACGTGGATTAGTAAAAATACGGAATTTGACCAACTAATTCTGGAATTTTATAATGAAGGTGATCCAAATTCTGGATGGGTTCACTGCTCAGCGGTGACGGAAGCGCCAAGAAAACAAGTGTTAAGAGCGAGCAAAGTAGAAGGACGGACCAAATACGAAACAATACTTCTCTAGATCCAGTCTCTAATATCCTCTCCCATAATTTCATTAGCTAAGTTTACTTTTTTCCTTAATGTTCTTACAATACGCTCATCTATAGTCTTTTCTGCAATCAGGTCAACATAGGTAACACTGCCAGTCTGGCCGATACGGTGTGCTCGATCTTCTGACTGTAGTCTTTTCTCAAGGTCATAGTTGTTAGAATAGTATACTACCGTGTTAGCAGCCGTAAGTGTGATTCCATAGCCCCCAGTTTGAGTGTTTCCTACAAAATAGCGTGTAGGGCCGTTTTTTTGCTGAAACTGAGCAATGTTCTCCTGGCGGAGGGTAGGGTCCACCCCACCGTGATATTCGACTGTAGAGGCCTCTCCGTAAGCTTTTTTTAATTTTTCGACTATGTTTTTTATATCTTCCCTGTAGTTTGCCCAGATTATAACCTTGCCCTCTGTTTCCTCTAACAACTCCATCAAAGAGTCTACTCTGTTATTTTTTAGATGTGTGACTTTACCATCGTCTGATTTGAAATGACCACAAGTTATCTGATGCAGTCTCATTAACTGTGTTATTACATTCATAGTTGACATAACACCACCGTTTAGTTCTGCAATAGCCATGTGTTTCATTTCTTTGTAAACTTTTTGTTGTTCAGCAGTCAGATCTACAAATCGTTTTGTAAATACTTTTTCTGGTAGATCGAGACAATCTTCTTTTAGTACACGATAAGAAAACTTTTCTAGTTTTTCTGTAAGTTCTGGTAGTCTACGATAACTACCTACAATCTGTACACGACGACCGCCAAAGTTTCTATCTATCATGTGAGCGTAACGTGCGCGGAAAGTATAGTAAGACTGATGACCCAAATGGTAAGGGTCTAAGAATTCACATTGACTATATAAATCAAGAGGTGACTTTGTGACTGGAGAGCCCGTTAAGATTCTACGATACTTCGCAAGATTCCCTATGGATAATATATTTTTTGTTCGCTTTGCTGTCGGATTCTTGATCGTCGTAGATTCATCAATCCCTATCAAAGCTCTTCCGCATAACATGTTAAGGAAAGAGTGCGCAAAGTCCAGTCCTTTTGATGTAGAAAATGCTTCTACGTTCATTATCAATATCTTAAG
>CEVY01100831.1_pt1 | contig 14063 bp, 6 predicted proteins | sample 530681 | NCBI WGS metagenome assembly CEVY01 (sample SAMEA2620855, study PRJEB7988) | marine metagenome | biome: marine biome (ENVO:00000447); feature: surface water layer (ENVO:00002042); material: "saline water (ENVO:00002010), including plankton (ENVO:xxxxxxxx)" | depth 5 m | reverse complement strand
CGCTATTGTCAGTAGTGTTCGTTTCACCCCCGATTGCAAGTAACGAGTTTGAATTTGGATTGGCGACGAGTTGAAAATCGCCTCTGCTGTTTTTCATTTCCGCGTGCGCCGACGTCCAAACGTCAGTCAAAACATCGAGCGAAAAGAGCGCCGACTGACTCACAAACTCGTATAGGCCGCTGGGATCGTGCCAGCCTCCTGCGAGATAAATGTTGTTTCCCAAAGCAGCGCACGTCACATCACCTCTTGGATCTGGGAGGTCCGAAGTTTTGATCCAGGCCGTAGATAACGGTCCGTCTAACTTATACGTCGAATTCAATATGGTATAGTCTGCTCCGTAACCGCCGATGAGGTAAATAGCGTTGTTTGATCCAGTAGCCGCGCAAGCATCCTTAACGGCTGATGGTAAGCACCTCGTTGTTTCGTTTCTCCAAGTGTCAGTGGCGACGGTATAAACCATCGGACAGCGGGCATGGAATTCGGTGTCCCCTGCGCTTGCGTAGATGCCGCCAAGGATCCAAACTTCGTGCTCATTTAGGTCGTTTTTCATGACAGCTGCGGCGTATCGCGCTCTCGCTACTGGCATGTCATCCAAATAAGAGTATATATCCATGATGGTATCGTATTCTAGCACGCTCTTGAGGTAATTCCCGGCGTAATCTTTGCCTCCAAAAATATAAACGAAATCCGTACCGTCTCCTTCAATTGAAACAGCCTGGAAGTCCGAGCGCGCAACCCCGTCGAGTTCACGCTTACGATGCCACACTCCAGAGCCTCGAAAGAACGAGAAAGATTCCTCGTTGTTTGATAACGAAGATGGTCTTCCGAGCGAGAGGCTCACCGCGGTGGCGGCTACATCATTTTCAAGATCCCGAACCGTCTTGGCGGCGTAAATCGACAACGAGAACGCGATGAGCAAAACAATCGCGTGGACCACGTTGTAGATGGTCGTAAACAACGACGACTTTGGGTTGATGTTCGAAGAACGATGATTTCCGTTGGTATCGGACATGTTTATCATCACTCCCGAATCGTTCGATTCCATCTCGCTCTTTCAATTTAAGTGTGAGGAAAATTTCGTTTACGTCATCTGTTCTACTTAAGGAGCGTTAGGGTATGTACTTACATGTAATTTCCTTTATACGTCGTAATACGAATTCGTACTTTTTCACAATTTTACTAAGTAAGGTACATACGTATGGTAACAACGACTAAATTTGCAATAAACTTCTATGCAATTCTCCAGCCTCGGCACCTTGCGTCATGACAAACAAACGCAGCGAACTCCCGAGGGACTTTGAAAGTTCGGTGTGAAACCAGAGCAACTCGTTTTCCATGTTCGCCTTGGCGGTCTCGTACTTTGTAAACAAAATCGTCTTTCTGACTCGATAATCGGCTACTTTCAACTCGAGCCTTCTTTTTTCCTCTCGTTTCGGCCCAGCGTCTGGAAAACCTAGGGAGGAAATCTTATACTGGTTTCTCGCTATGCTCTGTAATGTGTGATTGTATTCGTCTACTATCTTTTTCCTCGCTGCGAGCGCATTGACCACCTCCATGATCAGTTGTAAAGACTCGCTAATCTTTTCCAGGAACAATCGATTTCTATCGTGCTTGAGTTCGGTGGTCTCTGATGTATCGTCACTTTGCGCTATACGTGAGAACGTCTTTGCAGCTTTCCGCCAACAAATACCTTGTCGAGATGAAGACGATGACGATGACGACGGGTTTGCCCTCTCTGCTCCCGAAATACGTTCTATGATTTCTATTCCTCTCGTTTCGTGCTGCTGCATGGTGTTGAACACCGTGGCCAAATCCGAAAAATACTCTGACGTTTTCTCTTTATGCCTGATTACTTTCTTAGCCGAAGCGAGCATTTTTTCTGTTCTTTCTCGAAGTGAAGATATATACTGACAAACCTCGGCGTGCAAAGCCGGTTCCCGTAACGTTCCTTCGACATCAAATAAATGCGAGCCGCCGCCGAAATCACCGTCAGACGTTTTACTTGCTATGGTATCGTTAATGGATGAAATCGCATTCGTAACACTACCGAAAATGGTTGTAATTGCGGAAGTTGTCTTCTTTTTTACGTCTTTCGATGCAGAAAGCTTCACCTCGTTATACGTCGTATTGCTCTTGGAGCAGTCGAGAAAATCGTACAAGGCCTTTGAGCGCGACAAAAGAGGATGCATCGAGATCTTCGCTATAAATACTCTCAATAACTTAGCGCGCGATACTATCGCGGGTGACTTTGGATCGTCTAAACGAAACGTCGTCTTTGGTGGTAATGTCGGCACAATCACACCGACGACTTCTTGAACTAAAGCGTGCTGCAGCTTACTAAACTGTGAAAATCGTCGTCGAACTAAACCAGATTTTCTGGCATATTTCGGCAAGGTCGTCCAATACGAAATGCCAAAGACTACGTGCGCGTTTAAACCTTCCCCTTTGCGCTCTGGTGCGCCTACTTCTATGTGCATTCGATTGTTTTCTACTTCTTCTTCGTCAACTTCTTCGTTAGAATTATTGTTGTGCCTCGGAACCGAAATTTCTTCATAGACGGAAGACGTCTCCGGTTCTGGTCCTGGATCGACGTGCGCCTCGAAATCGGAGAGTACCACATCGTCGCTCCCTTCTGTTCCGTCGTCGTCTTCGGCATATGCATCGTCTTTTTCGCTTTGGTGATGATGTCCATTTCCAACTTTGTAAGAAGACGTTCTCATCTTTTTTCGAGTGCGCAGAGAATTGTGTGGATTTTTGTCGTAAATGGAGACGACCAGACGACTTTTGAGAGGGAAGATTTCAAATCAATGCGAAACGACAGAAAAAGGAAGAACTAATAAAAAAGAGTGGCATACGTATTATTGATATTATCGAGGATACATTACGCGCGATCTGACGATATAAACGTTACATGTAGACGGCTGATTATGTTTTCATTTGATTTTATGTATCCATCGCTTTCGATCGAACGAAGAGTGGAATTGTAAGAAGAAGAATTGGATTGTTATTGAGAAAAAAATAACGACTTCTTCTTCGTCAACCAAAATCTATAGATTACATAAAACACCTTATTGAATTTATTGCGCACACTAGTTCAGACATACAGAAAGGCTCATCAAATGCGAATTTGTATCGCTTCAGAGTCCAGAGCAGTTTGGACTGTATCCGATGGGAAGAGGAAAAGGAGGAGGAAAAATGCAACAACCAATTCTTTTCGTGTCTCAAATTTTATGAAACACGAAATAATACAAAAAGAAAGAATACGAGGAAGGAGAGATAGGAATACCACCGTCTTCACCGGCGCCGAAATTAACACACAAATTGAAAGCACGCGAGTGCTTCGACAACATCACAGGTCTGGAATTGTGAAGGCTTTCGCGACGACGACCACGACGACTGGCGATGGCGAAAAAAACGACGCACAAAAGATGGCAACAACCAAAAAATCAACGCCGATAACAGGAGTCTTGAAAGCAGTCGTTCGTGCATTCTTACTCTCACTCATCGTCGCAGGATGGGTCATTTACGGCACGAAAATTCTTTTTGGGAAACCAATTAATATTCCTGGATTTAGTTCTGGTTTCACGTCTGGTATTCTACTCTTGTCGCAACGCGTCGCCATGGTTGCGTGTATGCGATTTATCTTCGGAAACGTGAAGAAGCTGACTTTTTTTATCCAGCAGCAGCAGCAGCAAAAGAAAGAGATATATAAGAGTAGTAGTGGTATTAATAACACGAATAGCAACAATAGCGAAAGCCGTGGTACTAATGGACATTTTAGCATCGGCGGGTACGTGAGAAAGTCCATCTTGCGAGCTATAGATAAATTCAAGGCAAATCCAAAGGGTGCGATGTTTATTCCAATCGTCGCCGCATTTGTCGGTTACATTACGAATTGGCTCGCGGTAAAGATGATCTTTTACCCAGTAGCGTTTTGGGGGCCAGCACTTTGGCGAGCTTTGGAAGGGAATTTGTACGGATTCGACGTCTTGAGTCCTCTCGGAGCAATAGGCTGGCAAGGCATTGTGCCCGCTAAGGCGCCGCGGATGGCATTTACCATGGTCACCATGGTCACGGAAAAGTTGATCGACGTGTCGCAGACCTTCTTGCGGTTGAATCCAGAGGATATTTCAAACCTGCTCTTCACTAGAATCCCCGAAATCGCGCACGCTATAGCGAGCACACTAACGCTCAACAAATATCCATGGGCTATGGATATAGCGAAGAATGCCATTCCTACACTTCCTGGACCTTTGCTTTCAGAATTGCACGAATCCATTGTCTCTAAATATCTCACCGGGTTTGTTGTGTTCTTACAAGCGAATGTTGATCGATTTGTTGATTTGAAAGAATTGGTAGTTACGGAAATGAGTGTCGATCGATCCATTCTGTGTGAATTGTTCCAGAAATGTGGTCGCGCTGAGTTGAAATTCCTCACGGATTCTGGATTATTTTTCGGTTTTTTACTTGGACTCATTCAAATGGTCGTGTGGATGTTTTACGATAATCCGTGGACATTGACCATTGGTGGCACAATCGTTGGATATCTGACGAACTGGATGGCTTTAAAACTGATATTTGAGCCAATTGACCCGGTGTACTTTTGCGGATTCAAATTACAAGGGTTGTTCCTCCAAAGACAACACGAAGTTTCGGGTGAGTTTAGCGATCACCTCGCGGAAAATGTACTGACGAGCGAAAAGATTTGGAACAATGTTTTCACGGGTCGGAAGAGACCGGAGTTTGACGATATGCTCGAAACGTACACGAATGATTTCGTAACTAAAGAAGGATTAGAGCGAGGATTAGATTCATTGGGGGAATCGACAACGGATGTTCAAATTATTCAATCGGTAAGTGAAGAACTTTCGAAAGAGTTGACAAAACACGTGGAAGTATTGCATGAATACACGGATAAAACTCTCGCGCTGAAGGAACTCATGCGCGAGCGCATGGAACTCATGACTCCGAAGGAGTTTGAAAGAGTTTTACATCCAATATTCGAGGAAGACGAGATGACGTTGATAATCTCCGGCGCAGTTCTCGGAGCCGTAGCTGGCTTTTTGCAACAAATCTACACGGTAGCAACAGAATCAACGACAAAGGCGACGACATCCAGCACGGCAGCTAAGGATGAAAAAGAATAGAGTTGATACGGTTGCCACAAACAGAAAATTTGTTATCTCTTTGCAGCTTTCTATTGTGTATTTAAAAAAAAACTCCTACTACGTAGATCTAATGCAACTCCTTCAATAAAACTTTGTCCTTGTTGTTGTTGTTGTTGTTATTTTCATAGCTTCATCGAGGCGCAGAATTTTGTGCTATTACTGTTGAGTGCATACACGTGCATTCTTCACACTCCCACTCTCGCATTCATTCATTCATTCATTCATTCATACTCTCTCTATCGAAGTAAAATTACGCAAAGGCAGAAATCAGCTTTCTCTTGTACGTCGCCATAAACTGAGCGATGAATGCCTCTATGTGCATGATTGCTTTCGAGCCGAGTTGAAGTTTATGTTCGAATTGAGCAGCCCAACGAATGACTTCGTGCTTCATCTCAACATCTAATCGCTTCGACAAATAAAAGCAGAGCGTCTGGAAAATCAAAGTAGGAGGAATACAATTCACGAGAAGCTCGTAAATACGACCCCGCACTTGTAAAAGACGCTTCGGACTTTGCTCGGCTAAAATTTCAGCGGCGATTTGGGCGATGTACAACTCCCAATCCGTCGTTTGCACGGACTGAGTTTCTTTGAATGGATAATTAGCAACTCTGCACGCTTCAAGTGCCAAAATTGCCCGACGCAAATCGCGTTTCGCAAAGACAGCTACTTTCGAACATAGCTGCGGCGGAAGCGTCAATTTTTCCTTGGCCGCGATGTCGTACAAAACCTTTTCAATATCTTCAGCCCGCGGGGCTGCAACGCGCACGGGAAGGCACCTACTACGCACAGCCTCTAAAACTCTATTTACCGAGTCCGCAATTAAAATTAATCTACACGCGGACGAGTATTTCTCCATAGTTCTTCTCAAGCCGTGCTGCGCCTCTTTTGAAAGTTTATCGCACTCAGTGAGCACGAGTATTTTATATCCTGCGTTTCCTTGCGCATCGATCGGTCGAGAACGCGCCATTTCTTTAATAACTTCTTGTACGACGTATCTGTCTTTTAATCCCGCATCCGATGGATTAATTTCAATGTGATAATTTGAGCTCTGCGTCATTAAGTCAACTTCAATTTTTCTCGTGGACGTAGCTTCGATTTTCCACGTTTTTTGTTCAACTTTTGTCTTATGAGCGCCTGGACCAAAAATTGTGCTCAAAAGCGCGAGGACCAGCGATTTCTTCCCAGAACCAGACGGACCGTAAAACAGCACTGTAAACACAGAGAAAAAAAGAGGTGAGTGTTATGAAGAGTGACTGAAACGAGAGAAAAGGAAAGAGCGATTTGCTTTTAAATACACGCGCGCGAGAGAAAATGTTTTAAAAGCTTTTCGTTTTGAAAATTTCCAAAACAAACTATGAGAAAGAAGAGGACGACGCACAGTGCGGACAGTCTCCATCCTTGACGAGTGCTTTCAAGTGATTTGCCACGTTCGCGTTGACGTGTTCGCACTGATTGAGTTCGATTGGACGATATTTATCCACCCAAAGCGACATGATGATAGAAAATAACGTTTTTAAAAGGTAAGTCGATCTTCTCGGTGTTGTCGTTGTCGGTTGTTGTTGTTTGATTTGTCAAGAAAAAGGAAATTTTTCGTTTTTAACTCTCAATCTTGCTTTTTGAGTGTTTAGAGTGAGCAGTGAGAGATATTTCCAAACAGTTACGAAAAGTAATTCCACACAAACCTCCTCCATATTTAAGTACGAGTATCAGAACAACACGATCCAACGATCCATCCTTTTCTTACGAAAATATACAAAGCACCATCGCTCCCTGAATATGATTGCAGCGCGCGTGACCTCCGTGCCCGTCAAAGCGATGATCTCCCCTTCTTCTTCTTCTTCTTCTTCTTCTTCGTTTTCGTCTTCGTCTTCATCCAAAATGATGATGAAAAAAAGAAGCAACAATAACATTATTTGTCCATCGGCACAGGCTTCGGACTGGGACACGTTCTCGATATTCTTACGAAAACAGTGCGAATCTGCGGCGAAGGAAGGCGATGATTCAAAAAAATGGGACGATGTCCGCGCCATCAACCCTGATGCGAAATCCGTTTTCTATCAAAAATTCCCCTCGTCACCGAGTTCCTCGAGCAAAGAAACTGATACCGGTTGGGATTCTGGGATGGACGACTTTTGCGACGGTAACGAAGACGCTGCGGAGTGCAAGGTTTTCGATTAATTAGATCATGATGATGACGACTTTTCATCTCCCTGTATGTATTAAAGCACCGTTTATTCCTTACCGAAATTATATACAATGCGCTTTCTATTGCTTTCTCGTTTACTAATTCTCGTTTGCCTCTTACCAACACAAATTTGACACGCAAAAACACTTTCCAAAAACAATCCTTTCCAATCCTGGAAAGAGGGAGAGTGGGGAAAGAAGAAGGCGAAGATGATGTCAGCGTCGAGTAAAAAGGCTTCCAGAAGACAGAACAGACTCGTGCGGTTCATCTTAATCTTTATGGCAGTCGTTCTCGCGTTTTTCAAATTCGATCAGGCGCACTCAAACTATTCGCTCTCTTCGCATCAGATAAATTATAACTATGAAAACGACACCCAAAAGGATGGTGGCAATGATGGCGATAGTGACGCCTCATCAACCATTGAAACGAGCAGTACCTATGTAAAGTCATCTGCTGCAACAGAAGATGTATATGATGAGTTTGGGGAGAAAAAATCACCCAAGCGAGAGGAAGAAGATGACGACGAAGAAACGTCCTCGGTCTCTTCCTCCGCTTCGATGATGAAAGCTCACAGTGGACGGCACTCGAAGAAAGGCGGGAGTAGAACTAGTGGATTTGTAGAAAACGATAACGCGTCGCTCTTGTCTAGACTGAGGGGTAACAAAGCGGGCGCGGCGAGGAAGGATGGCGCATACTCGGCGGGAACCAACTACGGTTCAGCCTCGCTCGGTGATTCTGCACAAAGAAAAGCAGCGTTGGACCGGATTCACAACACGAGACTCCGCAATGTCGCGGAGTTTGATAAATACGTAGAAACTTTAGAACAAAAGGGTGTTTTACAAGCATTCGGGTTTAGTGGTTCGGATGAAACGCACATGATGCCTTCAAACGACCACGATTTCGCCGTGGACGATGGCTCCTGCGCCGGCGATAATTGGTGTGGAAGGCACGGCATATGCGTGCAATCGAAATGTTTGTGCGTGACGCTATGGGAAGGAGAACGGTGTGAGAAACCAAAGCACATGCCCAGCGGCATGCATGCTATTTTTAAAGGACATCACATAGTCAATAGGGAGCGATTGAGAGAAATAGATGACATGATTTTGAGATACCAGACGAATCCAAAAGCTTCTGGAGGTACGCACGCTTTCGCTTTACCAGTAAGCAAAGATTTAGTACGGTTCGCTCCGGCTAAAGATCCGTTTCGTGGACGTGTGTATAGGCGGTGTTCTGTGGTAGGAAACGCGGGGATGTTGCAAAAGTACAAATTTGGACCGACGATCGACTCGACGGATTTAGTCATTCGCTTCAATCTTGCTCCAACAGATGGATACAAAAAACTAGTTGGGACGAAAACTACCCTTCGCTTTGTCAACACCATTCACGCGGGATACCACGAAAATGACGAAGTCGATGTCATGCAAATGCAATCGCAAGTAGGCGTTCAGCTCTATATCAAATTTCGAAAGGAGGCGCCGAAACAACCGCTTGTCGCATTTGATCCTCAATTTTCTGAGTTTGTTTCTTCCAACGTCGCAACCTTACCGACCGGAGGGTACTTTGCCATTTGGTTCGCATTATGTAATTGCGTAAAAGTGGACGTGTATGGGTTCCATTTTAGACCTGGATATGGCGTTTCGCATCACTATTTTAACGCAGAAAAACCAAGAAAAGGGAAGGTGGCCATCCACGATTATGATTTGGAATACGCACAAATCAAAAAGCTCGCAAAGAAAGGATTTTTAACGTTAGCGGAACCTTGCGTGAGTGGATGTCCAGAGCACACGAGAATTAAGCCGGCAAATCTAGCGCCCGGTGGGGCGTGTTCGTGCAAATCAAACAATCCTTTGCCAGTGGCGTTGCCCGGATTTTGCAGACCTCCAGGAACCTGGAGCTGCTTCTTAAAGTGCAACGGGGGTGAATCAGAATGTCCTGGCGGTTTACATGTATACGTCAAGGATCCAGCTAAATTGGATAAACTAGGCATCCCTGTCGAAGCGGTTGACAACGGCGACGCCGGTGACTGCCCTGCATCCATGAGAGATGAGGCGTATAGCGAGTTGCGTAAGTGTGCCGTGATGAGCGACGTGCCCAGTGAATTTTTATCGAAGCATTATTTAGTGTAGGAGAAGGTGGTTTAGTAGTTTGTAACAAATAAGCGCAAAATACCGAAAAGAAAAAGAAATACAACACATTTTTCAAAATCACTTCCACTGGTTTAACTCTTTTAACTCTCTGAGTCATCGTAGATAGTACCATTACCATCATTAACACATACCAACGCTAGAAAATGGAGAGTTGAAAACGGGATGTCGCTGAAAAGTTTGGAAGATGGAGTTAACCGACGCGAACACCACGAACAACAACAACATCATCGTGGGAATTTTACGAGTTCTTTGCGTTCCATTCTTGGAGAAAACTTGGGAAGAAGTAAGGATCGAAAGCAACATCCCTTGCGTGGTTCGATTCGATTTAGCGATGGAAACACGTGCGTGTGTACGCCGTTTTATTTCTTGGACGAGAATGGGGAAGAGATTCCGGTAGTTTTCGAGAACGCTTTCGAGGTCGTTCGCGCTTTTTGTTCAAAAAACCAAACGCAAGAAAACGACGACGAGAAGGAAATGGGTGCCGAGAATTTTACTTTGGAGAACGTCGTCATACTCAACTGGCAAATGCGCACGACTACTTCACAAAAGAAGAAGAGCGAAGGATGGAATAAACGAAAACATAGCAACGGATATGGTGACGGTCCCTCTCACGAAGAAAATAAAGGCGACGAGGAAGAAGAAGAAAGAATTAGCACTACACATCACCTAGAAGCGCACTCGTTTGAAATTGTATCGCCACAAAGCGAGAAAGAAAGTGAATCCACACTTTTAGAAAGCGGTACTCAAAATGAAAATAATGTGAACGTCGGAATAATTGAAGACTCACAAAATGGCACGAAGAAGAAGAAGAAGAAGAAAGCCGATGGCAACAATAAACAAATAACATCATCATCATTGTTTCCACTCTTGACAACACGATACGGGAGCGTACGGCTTGCGTCTATGGAAGAGCTTCGTAAAAATGGGCGAGTGGATGTCATCGATGACGCCGTAAAGGTACCAAAAAAGGTTTCACAACGTATTTCAATTGGTATTGTCGATGATATGAAAAATGGTGATATTGACATGAATCACGCGTGCTTCTTGAAAATGACGACACCGATCATTCGCATACCGGAAGAGAAGCCTATGTTTTTTGCTCTTTTCATTTCTACACAAAATAGTTCCAGTATCAAGGAGGAATCGGCGGATAAGACGTGCAAAGAACAATGGATAATGTTTCAGGGCGAACGTATGATGGCTTTTCATCCACTTCTCACGTGTACATCAAACTTTCGGTCACACGAAGGCAGTGAGGAAGAACGAAATGATAGTACCACTCAAAAGAAGCGCGCGTGGGACACGCATTCAGTGACAAACCTTCGATATGTGAACTTGTACCCGGACGATCCATCGCGCAAAAATATTCGTGTGCTCTTTGCCACGGAAGGAACTGCGATCGGTTTTAATAGAATGAAGCAGGCGAACGGTCGCGAAGACCACGGCGTAGATGATAGAAGTAATACCAATAACACTTGTATGGATGTACCTACTGTATCGTGCACATGCAAATCGTGCAAAGATGGGCACACAGTGCATTTGCATACAGGTATAGTAACTTCTGTAGATTTAGAGGATAATTTTGCGTTCACGCTCGATGGTGATTTAGTTGTCATGGTTTCACAGCATTTGTTAAGTACAGATATCATGAACCCTGCGCTCCTCTATCCAGGACTTCAGATTGGCGCACGAGTTCAGATTACGCACGGTCACCCTATATATGCAAGGGAATGCGCTGATGTTGCAGATGGTCAGATTGGAGATTTGGATGATCTGGACGATATCATGGAAGAAGGAAAGAAATTAATCGCACTTGGGGCGTGTGCGCGGACGTTTGTAAAAGTAGTCAGTCTCTCTCCATTCCTCCACGCAGAGGAAGTACTCGAAATGAAACAAACGCCAAACGTCTGTGCGGAGGTGAAAGAAACTACTAGATCACCATTAAAATCGATGCACACGTTGAGATTTAAAAAACATGCCCGTGTCTGTTCGTTTCGCAGAGACACGTTGCGAAGTTTGTGCGATTCTCTAGGATTTGGTCTCTCTTTTGAAATTTTGAACGCGTTCGATGCGCTCTGGACGCGTCTGCCCTCGATGAAAAATGGCACGTCGAGCGCGACGCAAGTCCGGGACGCGCTTACAGTAGCTCGAGAGCCCGTGCAAATGTGCCTGACGTTCTTGAATAGATTCTTGCCAGTTACTACCAACGTCAAAGAAGACTACGAACACATTATTAACGGTACGAGAAACATGCCGAAATTATTTGCCATCCTGGCGCTCGACGAATACCGGCGCCATCAGATCCAGGGAGGAGGCAAAAGCACTTCGCGCGTTTCGTCACTCGTTCACCCTACCACAAGGTTAAAGAGATGTACTCCAGCGCGCTTGGCGTATGATGATTGTTTGTTTGCAACAACGAAACTGGGTGGATTCCGAGAATTTCAGCACCACATAACGTATCCGTCACTGTTGGATGTGGGCGAGGAAGCTCGAATCATGTTATCGCATTTGACTATAGCTCGCGAGACGTCATCATCATTCCATCCGCGTAAAGGCATGCATAAGAGGAATACCAATGATGGTGTAAAAGATTCGACGAAGAACGTACATTTTATTCATGGATATGATGCTTCGCTTCCGAGAGGCCATGTTTTGCGCATTTCGGCGTCGCGGTCATTGTATAGTGAGAAAACAAAGAGAAACGAGGCATGTATTCTCATCACACACTTAGAACGTAGTCGAGATTCGCAGTTCAAACGGGACTGTCTCACAATGAAGGACGCGTCTGGAAGTGAACCGATTGAGTTCGAGTTTGAAGATGTACAGCAGGAAGATGTCACCGCATATTTCAGAGAGTTGGAAGGAAAGATTGAAGAGTCACCAACAACGTATCTGGTCGCAGTGACAGCGTGGAGAACGTTGTGTGAAGGCATCGAAAGGGACAATAATGGATGTGTTGATGATATATTGACGCGAACGCGTATCTGTGCACGGCTAAGTGATGTCATTTTCTTAGATGAACGGCTTTTTGCGCATTCGCAGAATAATATTTGCGCATCCCGAGAAAAATGCATATCTGACCAAAGCGCATTATCCATTAAACAATCGTTGTTTTGGACTGCACGCGCACCATCACATTATGGACCGGGAGCGCTTTGTATACCTTCGCCTACCGATATTGACGTACGCGGAGTTGTGGTCGTCGAACAGCGCGTCACTGGCGACACCAGGACTTCCTCTACAATTACGATCCAAAATAGACGAAAAAAGCGCGAACTGCAACTCATTTTGCGGGATTGCGACGATGAGCGCCACGTAATCAAAATATATTGTAGAAATGTGGTTGCCGTGTGCAACGCTGGATTTGGTTTCGGGGTTGGGTCCACCGTTATCATAAAAAACGTCAATAGATACGTATCGACGAGAAGTATGAGAGTTACGTATTGTCTGACGGATCGGTCGAGGATTACGGTGGTTGAACCGTGGTTTTCATCGAAACATCGGCAGAAGATGACGACATTATATCGAGAAAATTGCATAGATTACATCAACTCGTATGCGACTGCAGATGTAGATGTACTCGTTGCAAGTCCACCGCAAGCCGTGAGTTCCGTAAATCCAAACGCTTCTGAATGTTCTAACGCGTTGACAAATTTACCAAGAGATGCGCGAGTTTCGTTACGAAGCTTATCATGGAACAGTTCCGCGAAACCTGAAGAACAAGATTCTAGATCTCAGTATATATTCACACGCGATGACCGATTGATCTCGATTAGAGCTCGGATATCTGGAGTAACGATGGTACAGTCAAGCCTGACGTGTCCTTCGTGCGAAGTGACGGCGTGTTTGCTCTCCAAACCATCATCACTATATGTTTCTACGGATAATGTTGATCTGTGCAAAGCTACGGAGAATTGTTTTAAACAAAAGGCGTCACCAGTCTTCCAACTCGAATTAAACGTTACGATAGATGATGGAACGGGAGTTGCGGATTGCTGGATTTCAAACGCGGCGGTGACTGGCTTGCTTCCAGAAAAGATATTCCGTGATATAGTCATGGTCACACGTAAACACGGGAAAATTGTTGTAAGGACGTCTACGAGTTCGGCGGATGAACGCGAAAATCATGGAGCGTTAGATTTCGGTTACAACGCGATAGGTTATCAGGGGTACACGTTGGGAAAGGTTGATGTGAAACCACTTGTGGAGGCTATCAAGTATGTGAACGCGACGCCGCATATGTTATTTGAATGTGCGAGAAATTATAAGATTCATTCGCATCCGCAGTACGGTGACACGTTTTGTGCACACGAACGTCCGTCGATATTCGCGAGAAACGTGAAATGTGGTGGTTTTCCGATGCGCACGGTATGTGCACCGGGTGGTCGTTTGCGCGCAATGCGAATCACAAACGTCGACGTCAAGCTCGAACTTTGCGAAAAATTGCGCCGCTTGCGACGCAAAGAAGAAAATATGTGATAGAAGGCCAATACTACTATCATTTTAGAAGAATAAAATGTGTACTTAGTTACTTACGTAGGTATGAGTAAACAGTTCTGAAAT
>CEVY01024938.1_pt1 | contig 14254 bp, 6 predicted proteins | sample 530681 | NCBI WGS metagenome assembly CEVY01 (sample SAMEA2620855, study PRJEB7988) | marine metagenome | biome: marine biome (ENVO:00000447); feature: surface water layer (ENVO:00002042); material: "saline water (ENVO:00002010), including plankton (ENVO:xxxxxxxx)" | depth 5 m | reverse complement strand
GAATTCTACAAAGATGAGGTCAGGGAGATTGCTCGGAGTCTGGGAATTAAATCTAGTGAGAGACAGCCCTTCCCTGGGCCCGGCCTGGCCGTAAGGGTCCTAGGGGATCTTACCAGACACCGGGTTGAGGCCTGCCGTGAGGCCTGCCATATCGTAGAAATCAGACTACAGGAAGCAGCCGCAGCAGGAAAATGCGATCTTCCTTGGCAATATTTCGCCGCGCTACTGCCGGTCAGGAGTGTTGGCGTGCATGGGGACATCAGGGTCCACGGAGAGACCGTAGTAGTTCGGGCAGTGGCTAGTTTAGATGGCATGAGCGCCAAGTATTCTGATATTCCTCATGATGTTTTAGCTTCCATAAGTACCGAGATAACTAACTCTCTGAAAGGGCAAGTAAACCGAGTAGTGTATGATATTACACATAAGCCTCCAGGGACAATTGAGTGGGAATGATTCCGATTCATTGATGAATGTGTTATGCCGCGACCAGCTTGGGCCGACATAGCTTAGTTGGTGGAGCGGTGGACTGTTAATCCACAGGTCGCAGGTTCAAGTCCTGCTGTCGGCGCCATCATTCTCTTCTAGCCAGCGCGGCTAGGGCTAGGACAGATATCGCTGAAATTAACCCAAATCCAGGCGTATCATTACTATCATTATCATCGAAAACATCCATCGCATCACAGATTCCATCCCCATCAGAGTCACTTGGAGATGAGTTCGGATCCAGTGGGTCGCTCATGCACTCGGACTCATACTCATCGACGAATTGATCCCCATCGTCATCTTGGTCTGAATTATCCCCCAGTCCGTCACCATCGGTATCTAGCCATTCTGCATTATCCAATGGAAAGGCATCATTCTCATCTGCTACTCCATCCCCATCATCATCGGGATCCTGAATGTTACAGGCACCATCCCCGTCGATATCTTTGGGCGATACTTCTCCGTTCATCGGATCGCTGCCACAATCGCTCTCCGTGGAATCTCCCCATCCGTCACCATCATCATCACCGTCGGCGTTATTGCCAATTCCGTCACCATCCGTGTCTGCCCACTCAGTCGGATTACTGGGGAATGCGTCATCAGAATCAACCACTCCATCGTCGTCGTCATCAGGGTCCAAGGCATCGCACTCACCATCGGCATCGGAGTCTGCAGGCACCGAACCCGAGTCTAGTAACTCGCTACCGCATACGACCTCGTCCTGATCAGACCAACCATCATCGTCATCGTCAGTATCGGCATTGTCGCCTACTCCATCTCCGTCTGTGTCTGACCACTCGGTAGAGTCATCGGGAAATGCATCATCATCATCGTCGACCCCGTCTCCGTCTGAATCAATTCCACATGAGGACGGATCGTTGGTGCATACTCCACATGCATCAATTACAGCATCCCCATTAGGGACGCCCGCACAATCGGCACAAGCCGAATTATCACCATCACACACCCCACACGCGTCTAAGGACGAACTGCCTCCGCATACCCCATTGCAGTCCAATGAAGAAATACTCGCATCATAGGGCGCGCAGTCATAGTCGTCATCGACTCCGTCATTGTCGTCATCAACATCCACTATGTCGCAAACCCAATCTCCATCGTAGTCCTCGGGGACACTAAACGCGGAGCTCGCATCAGTCAGACAGTCAGCCTCTTCGAGGTCAGACCATCCATCGCCATCATCGTCTGTGTCTGTATTACTTCCAATGCCGTCCCCATCAGCATCATCCCACTCTGTTGGATCTAGGGGAAATGCGTCATAGTCGTCGTCATAACCATCATTGTCGTCATCTGGGTCACTATCATTTGGTATGCCATCGCCATCAAAGTCGTCTCCCTCTATCGCGTCGCATACGCCGTTACCGTTACTATCTGATGGGATATCATTCGAGTCAAGGGGGTCCGTCCCACATGAGTTCTCATCAGCGTCACTCCAGCCATCGTTGTCGTCATCAGTATCTTCTACGAGTTGTGATGTCGAAGTGAACTCGATGTTATCTAAGAATAGTGACTCAGTTGCCGCGTTAGAGCTGAATGTGACCTCAAGAGTCCCCGCTCCAGCCGATGAAATATCTGTTACGACACTAGTCCAGTTACCCAGGTAGGATTGGAAGTCACCGTCTATATCGTAGCCAGTAGTATTCAGAATCTGAACTTGCGAATTGGTCCCATTGAATAAAATTACAAGATAGTCAATGGGAGTCGATGTCTCATACGAGGTATCCTGAAGGAACATATCAAAATTCACATATTCAGCATTTACACTATCCAGAATAAGAGTAGTAACTCCATCAACATCAGACATTTGGTAACCATTATTGCCGTCAGTGAAGTTCCCCACAGTCCCAGTGTAGTTTACCGTTCCAAAGTAATCGCCATCAGTCAGCCCAACTCCTCCATTCGACTCATAGTAAAGCGAGAAACCCATCTCAGATCCACTAGACTGATTATGGGATACATGAGGCTGATTCAGATTATTCCACAGATATCGATCGACACTATCGTCACCGGTATCTGTGTACTTCACACTAGATATCGTAAATGGGTCCTCAAATGACGTATGTGCGACGACGTATGATCCTGAACAACCAGTGGCAAGAGTGTCTGGCATTCCGTCAGAATCTGTATCTGTATCTGCGCAGGGATCGTTGGGAAAATCATCATTGGCATCATCGGTCCCGTCCCCATCGGTATCATTCGCTGAGACTATATGGGCCGAGGCCAGCAACATCATTACAATCAGAATCGGCTTCAGCAAGCGGTACTTGTTCATACCACCCATTAGGGGGACAATTCAATAACAATTGCGCATTGATTGTGAATTGGAAGAAAACCCTCTTCCGTTAAACTCTTTGACCTTCCTTCGATGCAGTATCATGAATCCAAGGGATGCGACATCGAAAATTCTGCAGGCTGTCGATGATTCGGGCAATCACTATCGCCACAGTATTCCGATGATTGCCAGTGAGAATATCCTGAGTCCATTGGTTCGCAGAGCTTGCGACTCAGATCTCCATGGCAGATATGCCGAGGGCCTTCCTGGAAAGAGGTATTACCAAGGTTGTGACGACTTTGATACAATAGAGGAGATGGGGATTAAGTCAGCAAGACGAGTTTTTAATTGTAATTTTGCCAATATCCAATCAACCTCCGGAACCGTGTCTAACATAGCCGCATTGAAAGCCCTTTCAAATCCAGGTGATACCATTACCGCGGTTTCAACCGCAGACGGGGGACATATCTCCCATGCCAGGATGGGGGCGGTTGGGGTCAGAGGATTGAATCTAGTCACATACCCTTGGGACGAGGAAAGGATGGAACCGGATATCGATGCTTCATTATCACTAATCAGGGACAACGAGCCAAACCTTGTCCTGTTTGGACAGTCGGTTTTCCTATTCCCCACTCCTCTGAGGGAATTGTCAGACGCCGCCCATGAAGTTGGATCCATGGTGATGTATGACGGTGCTCACGTGTTGGGGCTAATCGCAGGAGGTGTTTTCCAGGATCCTCTAAGGGAGGGTGCAGATGTGATGACTGGAAGTAGTCACAAAACGTTTCCCGGGCCACAGGGAGGTTTTCTTCTCTCAGACTCCGATGATGCCACCCTACACAAGAGGCTGAATAACTCAATCTTCCCCGGAGTCTGCTCTTCATATCACTTACATCATGTGGCTGGTAAGGCTGTGGCATTAGCTGAATTCGAACAGTTTGGATCAGAGTACGCCAGTGACATAGTGAAGAATGCAAAAGCTCTAGGCGCCGCACTTTCTTCAGAGGGATTCGACGTCATCGCCGAGGAAAGAGGATTCACAGAGAGCCACCAGGTCTTGACTCGGCATGGCGGTCCAGATTCGGGTTCCGGGATGAGGGCGGCCCAGACTCTCGAGGACTGTGGAATAATTACCAACATGAATATGCTACCTGGGGATACTAAGGCAATGTCCGGGCCCAGCGGTCTGAGGCTAGGCGTCCCAGAACTGACTCGTGTCGGCATGGGTGTCGATGAGATGCAGGACGTGGCACGCTTTTTCGCAAGGGCCCTGATAAACAAGGAGGACCCCTCGACCGTAAGATCCGAAATCTCAATTTTCAAGTCCGAATTCCAAACTGTAAGGTACTGCTTCGAGGAAGGGCCAGCATATCCTGGAATATGACAACTTATTCATGTCCTCCCTTTATCGGAGTGTATGCGCAGCAAGCGAGCTTCCGCTCTGATGCTGGCTTTTTTGATGCTGGCATCTGGATGCTTGGGCCTTTTTGATCAGGATGATGAACCAATCGTCATCGATTGTCAGGAAGAGCCGTCCCATCAGGACTGCTTCATCCCAGTGATTACTGAGGACGACTGTACTCCTCTGCAGATTTTCACTGGAGACTACTGCAGAGCCATGATTATGCCATCGTCGCTTTCCTATGGGGTTGAGGAAATTACTGCCATATCTGGTGTCGAGATTCAACCCCTGACTCCCAGTTTCAATGGAGACGGCCCTCAAAATTGGTTGGTGACCCCAAGTCTTCCCGATGGCCTGTCACTAAATCGACAAACAGGGGTAATCAGTGGAACTCCCAAATCACAGACAATTGTGGCCGAATATACCATAATTGCTTCGAACGCTGCCGGCCATTCAACTTCGATAATTGAAATTGTGGTAGTCGCCCCAGGGCCTTACTCCGTCCAGTATCAGGTTGAGGCATTGTCTTGCGAGATAGGCGAGTATTGCGAGCTATATGCCCCATTGGTCCGTGGAGGGGAAGCAGAATCTTGGGTTGTCGAGCCCCCGCTGCCAGAGGGTTTCCAGATTCTGGAGGATGGTTCGATAGAAGGAACCCCCATTTCATTAGGTGATTCAAACCACACAGTTACCGCCTTGAATATTGGCGGAGGTGCGTCCACAGATATACGAATCATCACACTGCATGAGTCGCCTAGCTATGTCCATTATCCAGATCACCCGTTCTTTTGGTTGGTGGGAGATGAAGTATCCACTACTCCTAATGTAGACGGAGGGGGAAACCTCACTTGGACAGTGTCCCCATCCCTCCCCGAGGGCTTATACATTGACCAGTCAGATGGCTCAATCAAAGGGTCACCGCTTCATCCACAACAAGTATTGCAGTTCACAGTAACTGCTTACAATACTGGTGGGTCATCATCAGTCAATATACTGATTCAGATTTCCGAGGAGTCCCCTTCAGGGCTGATTTACGTGCCTTCTGAGTTCGATCTTAGAATTGGCGAAGGAATTGGTGTGGTGCTTCCATACATAGAGGGCGGAAGCCCTTCCACGTGGGAGATAAGTCCAAGTCTGCCCGAGGGCTTCTCTTTCGATTCAGGAACAGGGTCAATAACTGGTAACTCGACTTTATTGCAACCATGGACCAACCATAGGATTTGGGCCAATAATTCAGGAGGCTCGACCACTACGGAAATTCGATTCAGGATTACCAGCATGCCTCCAGATGCCATTCACTGGCCCGATAGTGAATTTGCACTGAAGTCTAACGAAACTATCAATATTCCAGTGAATAACGATGGCCCTTACATCGATACTTGGGAGGCTTACCCTTCACTACCAGAGGGTATTTCGCTACTCAATAATGGTACAATTTCGGGAACCCCAACGGAGAGATCAGATTGGCAACAGTATACCATCTGGGCCAATAATACAGGTGGATCGGTCGGGCTGAACATATGGATTGCTGTTCATGACTTGAGGGCCGATCAGAATGAGTTGCTAAACGGTCTCGAGGATGCAGATTGGGGAGGGTGGTCATCACATATTTTACCCATAGGAAAGTGGTCATTCCCTCTAGGGAGAGACTCGACCGACTCCACAGTAGTTTCCGCCAGTCACGTGGGCAGAGGTAAGATGATCGGCCTCGGACACGAGAGTTGGGTCACACAGAACCACGAATTTAACTTCAGAGCAGTGGAATGGGTCTGTGGAGAGGATGCAAACGTCGGCCTAGCCTACGGGGCTGGATTCGATCACTGGGAAGACGAACTCCAGTCCGAGGGCCACACAGTATATCTTTCAGTTACGCCAGACGACCTATCGCAAGTGGATTGCCTGATCGATGAGTTCTGGAATGGGCACGATGATGAGGATAACTCGGCTATAGAGCAGTTCCTGCTCGATGGGGGGGGTTTGATTATGGGCGGTCATGCATGGTACTGGTCTTACTCAAACAGTGATGTGCCTCACAACTACCCCGGAAACAAGATATCCCAGACAACTGGTTTGATGGTGTCCTCAAATTGGGGCTACAATGACATAGATTTTGATATCCCTAATAGATATCACACCCCACAAGATGCAATTCAAGGGATTTATGCTGATAGGGTAGAGGGAATCGAACTGTCCGCAGAGGAAGCAGCAATCGCATACTCATCAATTTCAGACTGCACTGTAATCGTCCCTCTTGACTTCCTGGAGTTCTGGACGCCCTTGAGGGAATTGGTAAATTCCACTGGATGGACAGTGATTCAATACAGCACGCTATGGAGCTCAACGGGCCATGACTTGGGAGAAGATCCAGTTGCCGACGTCATTCTTAGATTGGAAGAAGCCCTCACTCAGGGCCTCAATGCCAGTGATTTACCCGCCCATCCCAGCCATACGGAGTTTCCCGGGGAAGTCCCCTCAAATGCTTCTAGGATTTCTCATACAGTTTCCATTGATGGAAACCAATCCGGACTACCCTCGAATTTTGGTTATTCGGGTGCAAGAAGCAGTATTAGGATGTCCACAGGACTCTATGCGCCTCCAGGGGAGGTAATCTCAGTTTCAGTTAGCCCAGAAGCTTCCGAACTGGGGTTCTGGATACTGATCGGCGCACATACGGATGGTTTGTGGGGGAAGGACGTGATTAAGAGGCACTCCAAGATTCACAGGTACTGGTGGATAGACAACACAACCACGTCTCTCATATGCGATGAATTTGGCGAATGTACATCTGAATCAGATGTAGGAAATGCGTTTGGTGGGCCAATTTATGTTGCTATTCCCGCCGGTTCAGAATTTGGAGAGTTCAATGTCACCATCTCTGGCGCAGTAATGGCTCCAATGTTCGTCCTCAATGAGACATCCGACTTTGAGTGGATATACTCTCAGAGAGATAATCCAGCTCCTTGGACAGAGTTAGTTTCCAATAATTTCATTATGACTGTGCCTAGTTATGAGATAAGGGAATTGAATAATCCAACCGCTCTAATGGAATGGTGGGACGAAGCCCTCTCAATGGAACATGAGTTGTATGGTTATGAGCCATGGCCAAGAGTAGAGAGGGCAGTTTTTGATGTTCAAATTTCCGCTGGATGGATGCACTCGGGATACCCATTCATGGCACACGATCTAAGTGTAGAAGGGGTGGTCAACCTTTCTCACATGAGCGAGAATGGTGATTGGGGGATGTTCCATGAGTTGGGTCACAATCACCAATGGATGCCATCTACCCTCCCTGGGACCACCGAAACAGGTTGCAACTTCGCTAGCGTTTACCTTATGGAGGAACTAGTCGGTATCCAAGGACACAGTGCAGTAGATCCGGAACAGAGGGCAAATAGGATGCATTCTTACTTTAATGACGGTTCAAACATATCCAACTGGTCTGTTTGGACTGCTCTAGATACTTACATCCTGATCAAGGAGGAATGGGATTGGAGCCCTATAACGGAGGCATTGACAGTGTATTACACCCTCCCTCCCTCAGAGGTACCGTCAACCGACGACGAAGAGTTCAACGCGTGGGTATTACATCTCTCTAACGCTACAGGCCACAACTTAGCACCTTATCACGACGCTTGGGGATTCCCACTAACCCCGAACACATTCGATTCGCTAGCTCATCTGCCAGTATGGATAGATGACCCTCTCAGGGGGGAATTCTTCGTTTATGATGCCATTATTCGGAATATCTCTTCGCCCGATCCCTCTGGCGCCACATCTACCACAATCTATTGGGAGACTTATGATAATGGTACAAATACTACACTCACGTTCTACTATGGTATGGCGGACATGGGGAACCAGACATCTGGTTGGGAAGGCAGTGCCGGTTTCGGTGGCACAACTATCGGCAACCACTCTCAAACAGTATCGGGACTGACATGTTGCGGGGCGACATATTACGGTAGAATTCAAGCTACGAACGAGGAAGGATCGGTATGGTTTGGACCAATTTCATGGACTACAGATTATCTCGATGACTGACTCATTTTTCTCAATAACCCCTCGAGGGAGATTTCAGGAATGAATTCTTGGTGTGCTTTCGCCAAGGGAATCCAAATCAATGTATGGCCGATAGTAACTGCGAAGGCAGGAAAAAGCTCCAGTCGAGGCTCTCCTTGCATGGCATATGCAACGACGCCCAAGACTGCAAAGTGCAAGACGTAAACCGTCAGAGTAATTCTTCCGAGTGGTTCGAGGAATGAAAGACTGTCTCCTCTCCAAGGCTTCCCTCCAGAGCTCTCTGAACCTTCCATAATCCTATGTGCCAGAAGCGCGAAGGTGCCTGAAACAACCAGAAATGATGGACTAGCAGGAAAGAATGTCAGAATAGCATCTCCCTCGGTTAGTGCCCAAGGGACCCCTTCCCTCTCAGAGATTAGGAAAGTAACTGCCGTCGAGATCAGGCCAATGACGATTATTCGCTCCCTGGTTGTCTGACTATCACTTAGATCATACACCAATGTCCCCAGAAGAATGTAGAACATCCAAGGAACAGCGGGATAGGTCCCATTCCAAAGAAGCCTCGATATCCATTCTGATATGCCATCTGAGGCAACTCTATCCCACCAGGTCCAGTCTAATCCTGAGGCATCTCCAAGAATCAAGGGAGAAGAAATCAGGACTAAAATCAGTCCGATTCTGATTTTCATCCCCAGCCTAATTAGTACCGGAGCCAATATTGTCGCGATTGCAAGCAGGGTTAGTACGCCAGGGGTATTTACCTCGAATCTACCTCCTCTGTCTGCATTTAGTAACAGATTCACTAGAATTTGACAGGAAGCAAGTAATGCAACCCGAGGAACCATCCATGATGCCCAGTCACCTGCACCGGTGAGGCCGCTCCTCATCCTTCTCGAGGCACTCATGTATATCCCCCATCCAGATATCATCACGAATAATGGAGCTGCCATTCCTCCGAACGCGGCGGCAACAAATGCGGCTGGATCGCCCACGGACACTCCTTTCGGGGGGATGATCGCAGCCGTGTGTACCTCTACCATGCACAATACTGCAATTGCCCTTATCCTATCGATATGAGAGAGCCTCATCTGATTACCTCAGTAATTCTTGAAGTCACATCTGGCTCAGAATCAGAAAATGAGAAGGCCTCCCCTAGTCTCTCCAAAAGTGGGCCTATCTTTTCTCCACGATGATACACTGTTGCTAAAATGTCCCCGATTTCGACAGAGTCCCCTACTTGGACTTCCATGACAACGCCTACCTGATGATCTATCTTATCTCCGAGACGTAGTCTACCAGCTCCCATTTCAAGACATATCTCGGCAATGGCCATAGCATCAATATCCGCTATCCATGCATCTTTCTTTGCTTCTAAAGAGTCTGATTTCAGTGTCTGATCAAGTATTCCCAATCCTTCTAGGAGTGAGACTTCACTTTCAAACAAACGTGGATCCCCTCCCTGTGAGGCTACCATTTCGACGAATTTCCCAAACGCAGAACCATCATACAGGCTATCCAGTATCTTCGCCGCACCCTCCTCGAAGTCATTTGAAGATCCAGACGACTCTAGAAGTAATCCCCCTAATACGCAAACCAACTCCTCTAGATCAGCCGGTCCTCTGCCAAGTAATGTTTCGACACTCTCCAGAATCTCTAGAGAATTTCCAACACTGTATCCGATCGGCTGATTCATAGAAGATAGTACGGCAATCGTCGACACCCCCAATCCATTTGAGACTCCAACCATGGACTCTGAAAGCTCTCTAGCAGACTCAATGTCCTCCATGAATGCCCCTCTTCCGAATTTCACATCAAGTACCAGTGAGGAAATTCCTTCAGCCGCCTTCTTAGATACTATTGATGACGTAATCAGAGGGATTGAGGCTACTGTTCCTGTGACGTCCCTGAGTGAGTAGAGACGTTTGTCAGCAGGGACTAAATCGCTCTTCTGGCTGACAATTGCCAGTCCTATCTCGTCGACCTGATGCATGAATTCCTCAATGCCGATATCGGTATTGAATCCCGGAATGGACTCTAGCTTATCCAGAGTTCCGCCCGTGTGACCCAAGCTCCTACCTGATATCATGGGGACGCTAAGTCCGCAGGCAGCCAAAGCTGGAGCTAGGGCAATAGATACTTTGTCCCCCACACCCCCTGTTGAGTGCTTATCCACTACTTTCGAATTATCGTCCCAATTCAGAGTCTCCCCAGAATCCCTCATTCTCAAAGTCAACTCCGTGACTTCCGAGATACTCATGCCATTTCCATAGACGTCTTTCAACCATGCAATTATCTCATCATCTGACAGACTTCCATCAGTCACCCCTTCGATGAAATCTCCGATAGATATTGCCATCACTCTTCCTCTCCGAGATCTTTCCTAATCTCTTCCATTGTCTGCCCAGAGTCAAGCCTCCACTGGATTTCATCCCTGGTAGTTCTGTCTCTATCAAATCCAAATCCATCAAGGACAATGTCGCCGTGGAAGCCATCATCCTTGCCTCTGGTGAGGGATCGTGAATCGGCCGAATCGCTATCGAAGCTAGTTCCTTTCAGAATTGCTAATTTTGATCCGGAGTCGTCAAATCTGTATCCAGAGTCATCTATCAGAATCTCATCGGTCGCACTCCTAGGCCTCCTGAATGAGGCCCATGAAGCAACCAATAGAGCAATCGCGGAAAAAGCCATCAATCCGAACAGAATACTAGCTCCCGGACGCGACATTGCATCTTCCCTGATATCTAGGAAACCCTCCTCTTCATCTTCCTCATCAGTTACCTCATCAGGCTCTTCACCGGTCTCATTTTCTACAGGCTCCGTCGAAGTGATTTCATCACAGCCCCATTGCTCTCCGTCAGGTATTCCATTCTCATCGACATCTCCAGACAGCATGGCAATATTGGGCGATCGAAGAACACTCTGAGCAAAAGCCTCCTCATTACCGTCGAAAATACAGTCTCCATCCGTGTCCACCTCTAGGGGATTGCCACCGAGTAGATACTCATTCAAGTTGTTCAAGCCATCGGAATCAGGATCCATTGACTGCTCGCTCAATGCAGTTCCTATTATTGCCGCAGAGTGGCGGTTCAATCCGTACAGCTCCTCCCAAAAGTCCGGCATCAAATCACCGTCGGAGTCAGTGTTGGAATCCATTCTCCCCCAATCCGATTCAAAGGAGGAAAGATACTTCGAAGCAAGCTCTTCATTGTCAATCAGTATGCCCATCTCTCTATTCCTGAGGGCGGCACTAGATCCCCAATTCATACTTCCAACAAGGACGCTAGAACCATCGATTATTGCTCCCTTATTGTGTAGTTTGGAGATATTTTCTGATGTTGACATTAGTCTGGCGGTAGTATCCAAACCTTGTGTCCCGTTCCAGTCTGTATTGAACAGGTGAATAGTGTCTCTTATTTCGTCGTCCCACTCGGCATAAAATCCGTTCAGGATAAGTCGAATCTGTACTCCTCTGATGGCCGCTTGATGTAATGCCTCGATCATCGGATTCTCACCGAACCCCCAGTACCAGTCCAAATCGAGATACTGGACAGAAAGATCGATTGAGGACTCTGCAGATGAGATCATCTGGACTATCGACTCGACACAATCGTCTGGACACGTTATCAGCTTCCCAGCGAACGGCCCAGCAATGAACTCAGGAGTATTCTGTGAGGTGGTGTTCTGGGCTGAATCCATAGTCCATTCAGAAGAGGGCGAATGCCTTGATTGATGAGTTGAGATATGGAGGCTATTCTGATTCTCATCCCATTCCATTCTCGAGAGTACCAAGTTTGCCAAGTCCACGGAGTTTACAATTAGGGACCATTCACGATTTCCTGTTTGGTCCACTGGAGCGCTGGTCTCCTTCCAATTGCCAGACGAAATCCACACACTTTCAGTATCTTTCACTGCTACCTTGCTGTGGATGTATCTGTAGGGCGAACTTATCTGGGAAGGATCCTCCATCCAGAGGACCAAGCCCCCAGCATCATGAACGGCCTGAGCATGACCTCTCTGGTTATCGACCGTACTAGCCCCATCTAGGATTCCATCCTCCAACAGTAGTGTTACATCCACGCCCCTATCTATGGCGCTAATAACCGCACCAGTCAAATCTGCACTCATGAATTGATATACATGTAGATGCAACTCGCTCTGCGCAGTATCTATCCAGTTTCTTAGGTCATTATATGTGGATTCAGGACCAATAGAAGCCACCGCAGTAGAGTTCTGCTCAGTGAGGAAATCGCCTCCATCACAGAATGTGGATGCTCCAATCCTAATCCACCGCTGCTCCCAATCAGACCCTGTATCGGTATCCGGGTATTCTCCGCATCCCAGCCCCCTCATAAGAATCAATCCTGGTGATCCATCGCCGGGAACCGATATGGCAGGACCGGTCCAACCATCAATCCCAGCAATTCCATTTCCATAGACTATGGAGTCAATAGCAGTCCCATTGGGTTCAGCTAGGATAAGTGAGCCACCTGAATTTACCAGCCAAGGTGAGGCTGTCAGTATCTGATTTGCATCCAGTGCCACTATTCCTCCATCTAGAAGTAGATTGTATGGATTTTCAGAAATGACCACTGAAGAGCCGGGCATGATCTCCAATGATTTTATGGTTGAATGGAACTCTCCCGAGGAACTCACTCTCGTAATATTCCAACCTTCCAGATTAATTGCTTCATCTCCGATATTTGTAATTTCAAACCAGTCATTGTTCCTATTGGGTACCTCACCGGGCATAATTCTTGTGAATTTGACATCAAACTCCCCATTCCACCATGATGCTTGGATATCTGCTGGCCCATCTCCATCGCCCTCGCCAGGGTTCGCGTTCCCCGGGCTAGGCTCGATTGAGTCAATCCATGTTCCGCCCGTATCAGACGGGTCAGCTATTTTGGATATTCCATTGGAGGCCGAGCCTGTTACGATCTCGTCAACCGTCTCGTTGCCGTCATCAACTAAGTACACTGTTTCTCCAGCGTTATTTAGTCTGAGTGTACCAATCTCATTCTCTGCGATGATGGCATACCCTCCCGATCTAAGGACATAAGGAGACGCCAAGGCATCAAAACCTACCCAGCTCTGTTCATTGATAGGATGGTACCAACCCCCAATGTCGACAATCGCCCAACCATACAGATTCACATCAGAGTCTCCGGAATTAACTATCTCGACCCATTCTCCCTGGGGAAAAATTCCTTGGTCCGGGCCATCGGCATTGGGCATTACCTCACTAATGCATATTGATTCGCAAACCGTTGACCCAACACCTCCCTCTTCCTTTCCAGGAGATGCCATGCCACTGGAAGACCAGAGCATCAGTGACAGGATAACGAGTAGGGAAAAACCCCTCCGGCCTGCTTGCATGGCACTCCGTTCATATGGGGGGGTTCAAACCCTTCGTGCCAAATATCAGCAACAGTGGGTAATTATTCCTCTTCATCCCCAATCAGGGATTCTTCGTCTTCGTCCTTCATGACTAGTCCGCCATATGCCATCAATCCGATTCCGATTACGTAGAACATGGCCTGTACGACTGAAATCACCAGAAGGATTCCGCCGACACTACCACCGAAGTTGGTCCACCCAAACGGTCCCATGTTATCGGTGACCTGCGCATTGAAGTCAGAAGCATCCTCATCAGCTATCTCGCTGTAAGTGTGAATCTCGAACACTGGCATTGTATCTACTCCGATGACAGGATCAGATGAGCCAGTACCTCTCATATCTAGGTGGAAAGTCACTTTCACCTTGCCATACATCACTGCATTGGAGATTGGCTCGACTTTCATGTCGATGTCCGCACCAAGGTAAACAGGCAATGCCCCTGGGAGCGCATCCACCCAATTCCCCGCCCCTAGGATTTTACCTTGGATTTGCGTATTGGCTGGATCCAAGCTAACACTGTGCTCTACCATAGGGATTCCTTTGAAGTCAACATCATCGCCAACTTCAGAAGTTGCAATAGCGTATCCCGCGACATTCACTAAGAATGGGTCATTAGGACTTGCCAGTGGAGCGGAGACTCCGCCAATGGTTCCCATCAGCGA
>CEVY01084515.1_pt1 | contig 14589 bp, 32 predicted proteins | sample 530681 | NCBI WGS metagenome assembly CEVY01 (sample SAMEA2620855, study PRJEB7988) | marine metagenome | biome: marine biome (ENVO:00000447); feature: surface water layer (ENVO:00002042); material: "saline water (ENVO:00002010), including plankton (ENVO:xxxxxxxx)" | depth 5 m | reverse complement strand
CAAATTTATTTTTTATTAAAAAATTATACAGGTCCTTATGGTCCTGTGTTTCCTCTATATCCAATTATCCTAATAATGTTGGTGTATAAATATCGGCGTCGTCCGTTAAGCCTTGTGGGCCTGTTAAAATATTTTTAGTTAGTCCTGCTTTTTTCATTTTAACCTTTTTTTCTGCCTCAGCCTTAGCTGTTGTTGTGTTGCCCTCACTATCTTTATACTCAGCTTCTATTGACGCTGGTGGTGGTGTCGGGGCTGGACGTGGCGGTGCCTGTGCTGCCACTGGCATAATTATCGGTTTTGGTTTCAAAAATCCCATATTAATCTCCTAACGGGTTGTAATTTAGACCTGCAGCCACTTTTTGCGGTGGTCGCAGCTGATTTAAATCTAATTCCTGGTGTGCTACTGCCACATACCTCCAGCAATCTGCATAATGACTGCTCCAGTCGTGAACGGGCCTAGAGTATGTTCTGTCCTTATCCATAAACTTTCTATGATACCATTTCATTGCATCTAAAAACGGTTTGCATTTTTCACGGTCAATATATGTTTTTGACAACAGCATCTGTCCTGAGTGCAGCCCATCTTCTATAGGCAGCTTTGGACAAATTTTTATTGGCCGCATACCTAATTGATACGCATATTCTTGCCTGGAGTGTCCAGTTGACATTTCCCTTACCGCAACATCGTGCGGGAAAATGTAATTTCTTATAAAATAATTTTTATCTTTTATAACTGCAGCATAATGATCAAGGCCATAATTGCTATTATCATAACAGTCAATGACGAATAATCCTCTACCAATTGTTTGAGTGAATAAAAGACACGTTTTATCGGAGATACCCAAGTCGAAATAGACGTCAACAGGGAATCCCACATCATACGGATATAGTCCAATTCTTTTCTCCTCTTCCATTTTTTCGATAAATTTAGAGTATATAGCTCCACTGCGGTTTGCTGTGAAACTTACCTCAAACTCTTGCTGGTACTGATCATCTGTCATCAGTTTTTTAGCAGAGTCTAACTCTTCTTGAGGCAATAGTTTTGTATCACTTGCCTTAAACAAACAGGTAAACCATTCAGGATTGCTTTTGGCATCCTCGTATAAATGGTAAAAGGCATCCATCCCGTTCGGGGTACCTATAAATATTACCTTGCCTTGTCTATCAGCAATTGCTGGACGCTGCACTTCACTAAACATTCTGCTGTCCATTTGTGCATATTCGTCGTTGACCACTAGATCCAGCCGTAATCCACGGGCAGCATCTATATTCTCTGAGCCAAACAAAGATATTCTTGCGCCGTTCGGGAAGTCTGCCCTAAGCTCAGTCTCGTTATATTTCATACCAGGTATCATCCTGGAGTATTCTTTGACATAGTCCCAAGCAACTTGCTTTGCCTGTACTCGTGTCGGACAAAAAAATGCACCTCTAAAGTCTTTGTGCTGTGTTGTTAACGCCTCTTTGATTAAATGATTAATCGAAAATATTGTTTTACCGCCTCGTCTATGCATCACACAAACGGCAAATCGGTATTTTTGCAACGCCTCGTGCAAAACCCTTTGTTGTGGCCTTGGTGAATACGGTATTTTTATAACCTGCATTAATGCACCGTTGCCTCAAACGGTATACTGGTCTTATGCAAATCTAATAAATTTATAATAAAATCACACGCAGCTTTGGCGTCGTCATCATCTTCAAAAACGCCTATCTCAACAACAACTTTACGCTGCAATTGATCAAAATAGACTGCTGCTTTTACATCTGGTTTGTCTGTCATCGTGCGTACTCAAGTCCTATATATATATATAACAAAACGGCACCCCGTCCTGGGTGGGGTCGAGCTGCAAAAAACTGCCAAAAAATACGCCTGTGTAGATATAAATACCACACACACGCCAGTTATACTCTTATTTTTCAGGCTGTATTTGTTTGACTGGGTTGTCCAGCTGCTCCTGAACTCCTCCCCCGTGTGCGAGAGCGTGCGTTTGATGTGAAGAGCTGGGAATATCCGACTCCCACATAACCTTGATTGTGCTTTCTCCTGTCTGTTTTACTTCTGACTTGTCACCATAAACACTGATTAATTTACTAGCAAGCCACCTGTAATGGTGCATCTGCTCACGTAAGAAACCCAATTGATTTGGTGGTATGTCTTTCTGTTCTAATAACTCTAAGCATCTATCAAGCCAGGTAGCTGCTCCCGTCTTTCTTGCGTCCTGCAAGTCTGCTGCAAATTCTTTGTTATCTCTGGCCCATTTGTATATTGTTGTCAGTCCTGGCATATCCTTTTGCTTGGCAATCTTCGTCAGGGGCGTTCCTAACTGTAGCTGCTCTAGTATTCTGTCTGAGTATTTCTCTAATTTCATCATTGGTTTTATTTTTCATACTCACAAGATTGCGAAGGGCTTTTATTTTTCCCTCCTCACTCGTTGGGCCTGTGCTGTATCCTCCGTGATTTTTGCAACGATAAAAACCAGACTTCATCAAATAACCTTTTGCTTTGCACTGGACAGTATAATTGCTTCTCCTGGTCATACTCTCACAGGCAACTTTTTTGCTTGGTCGTCCTGGCATAATGATTTGCTGATTATATAATATTTGTTAGTTTATTCGGTCAAAATTGTCTAATAAAAAAAAATTAAAAAAAATGTGTGTGTGGGGTTGACAATGTCCAAAAAGGTCATTAAGGTTATAAATGTACAGAAAGGAAAAACAAATATGGAAAAAATATCAACACTTTACGGTAGATTTGGAGAGAGATCATATTCATTGTTTGTTTACTTAGATGACGACAAGTCAGTAAATTATGAAATAAGATTTTCATATTCTAAAAATACCAAGTCATATTACATTTCAGTTTATGACTGCCTTTGCAAAAAATCAGAGTCGGTCCAGGATATGGACATTGTGACTTATAACAATCTTATGAGAAACTCTGTCAGGTCAGTAGCTGCTGAGGGTAATAGATACAGCAAAAAACAACTGGCTGCAGTAATCAATGACAATCTAGGCAATCACATTGTCAGCAAGTATGGCCAATTCTCTGCCCTGGTTGTCTCGTTGCTCAGTGATGCTCAATACTTATATCAGTCTGACGATTTTAATAAGTATGAGGTTGCAGCGTGATTGATTTACTGCCTAAAAAAATCCAGGAGCTATCTGACAAAGTCTGGTTTAACGTGCTGCTGCTAGTTTTCTGCGGCAGCATTGCTTATCTTCAACACATAAATTTAATATAGGGGGTACAATGAAAAAAATTAAATTTATAAAATTGCCTTATGGTTATCGACACGGGGCTACTGATTCACCGTCAACTTACAGAACAGAAAGAAAAGTTAAAAAACCTGTTGTTGGTTTTGAATATGGCTATTGTGAAAATGATGGCCACGGCGGCTGGAGAGTCGGCTATTGTGACGAATTAACAAAGAACAGAGAGTTTGCCTGGCAAGTAGTGAGCAAGGCAGCTGCAATTGATATGATCAAAAAAAATATGGGAGGTGTTATATGAAACTATTAACTAAACCAATCGAGAAAAAGTTAAGGGCCAATTCTGCTGCGCAAGATGGCAGCAAGAGTTTCAATGCTGTTGTTAAATTTTTTGATCCAACTGGACAGTCCAGGTGGTACCTGTCTGAGCTTGATGACAACAACATTGCTTTTGGTGTTTGCGATCTTGGTATGGGTATGCCTGAGCTGGGCTATGTGACTTTAGCAGAATTAAAAAGCATTAAAGGTGCATTTGGTTTGGGCATTGAAAGAGACAAATATTTTGACTCAAACAAATATGGATTGTTAGATATTTTAAAAAGATTGAAGAAAGGAGATAACCTAATTTAATAAACAAGAGCTGCCAGGGGTGTCATATCCTTGGCAGCTTTTTTGTAAGCTCTTCACTAATCAATATTCTCATTCTTAACATTCTTATGACTTCCAGGTATCGTTTTTTTGCAGTGTGGCGGCTGCATTTTAATATATTGCTGCCGATATAATGCCAAGGCACTCTAATAGATCTAGCCCAGACCAATTTACGTTCTTCCTGGCTAAGCATAGGGTTTAAATAAAATAACACATATTCAAAAATTGCAATCTCGTTGGCGGTAGCAATAAACCTGGGTTTAGCTTTATGCCAGGCGGCGTGTTCTGTTGCATCGTTGACAACATCAAACCGCATAGAAGCCATACCGTTTTTGATTGCTGGTGGTAATTTTTTTTCAACATCGTTAGCCTTTTCAAACATATCAATAATTTGTACAGACGTGATGGTCATATCTTGAAGCCTTTGGGGGGTTTGATTTTACCGTCCATATAGGCAGCCCACCACTTGGCACGGTCATACTTGTCCATTGATTCCAGGAATTTATTTTTCCTGTCCTGCTCCGCTTTTGTCGTTTTGAGTGGGGTGTTTGGCTCTTGTACTTTCATCTTATACCCCCTGGATAGACGCTTTCCGATATATGCCATATCTGGCACTCTTACTTTAGTATTCTTAGTAGTATTTTTAGTATTATTAGTATTAAGTATTCTATTAATATCTGCCACGGGTGACACATCAGTTAAGAGCTGTTCCTTAACATAATACATACAACTGCTCGGTAATCTTTTACGAGCAATCCATTTGGCCCGTTCCAATTCGTCTAGGGATCTAATCACGGTACGCCTGGACCACTTGAGCTGTTTTGCAAGGGTGTTTTGTCTGACATAGACACGCCCATACTTTGCCATATATTCGCAAAGAATGAGGTATACGACCTTTGCCCTAGGGCTGATACCCGAACGAATAAAGGTAGCCCATTTTGCTGCATTATTACTCAAGATGGTCTAGCCCGTGGTGATCTAATAGGACGCCGATACCGTGTTTTATATAGTCAACTTCAGCTGCGCAATAGTTTGAGTCGTAATGCTTGGCGTACACGTACAGGTTAAGTGAAACAATACAAAATATACTAAAAATAATAATGGTATCTAGAAATTTCATAGCAGCTCTTTTGCAGGTTTTAATTTGTCTATTGGTACTTTGTAAAACCAGGGCCTGTTGCCAACACTTGTGACGTATTCTGTGTTCTTGGCTTCACTCCCGTGTATATATCCAGCCAATTCATATTTTGTGTGACCGTGGCATATCACAAGCAAATATTTTTGCAGGTCAGAATAATTGGGCCTAATAATCAAATAGTTTGCATCTTTGGCGGGGTCCTGGGTGTAATGCATTTGGCATTTTACCTCAATCTCGTGCAGGTCACTTTGCGTGTAGGTGTTGACGCTAAAATCCCAATACCGATTTAAACCCTTAGCAGCTGCCATCTCAGACGCCGCAGAGACAACTGCCCAGCCAGAGTCATACACTGGTTTACTGCTCATAGTGGCCCCGTACCCGTCCTGATGTTTTCTGTGTATGCTTTGTGTTTTTCTTAACATACCCACAAGAGCAGCGGCGTAGTACTCGTGCCAGGTTAACTCAACTATCATTTTTAAATAATAGCTTTGTCACTTTTTGGCACCAATCTTTTGGAATAGATGTTATTCTGCTCGTTTCTAAATCCTCAAGAATAAAATCACCAGCCAGAACATATTTTTTTTCAGTCTCTTTTACAATCCAGCCAACACTTATAACTGGAGCTGTCTCGTGTCGTTCTGCTTTTTTTAAACTGCTCCATCCTGTCTCGTGGTCCTGGGCGTCCTCCCACTCAATGCAAACAAGTGGAAATTTACCGTGATAAAATTTATTTTTTTTGACCATTCCGTTCAGCCCACTGTTTTACAAAATCGTTAGCCGTCACAGCTCCCTGTGTAATTTCTGAAATTTTAACCAACTCTGCAGGTTTAGGAAATCTCTCAGCAGTGGCCCATCTAAAGACCGATCTAGGACTAATACCGCCCAGCTGCCTGGCTATTTCTTTTTTAGACTTGCCAGTTATGTCACACCACTCATTCAAATTCATATTTTGTTTACAATACTTAGGCAATCATAAAAAATAAATACACGGATCTATATTTTATTTATCTTGGTTTAAATTTGTCCAGGCGTGTCAATTATTATTACCCGTTTTCTGTCATACATAATTTTTATATGTTTATATCCTGGGTTAAAATTTTGTAGCTTTTATAAGTATTTATATATTTATACACAAATCCACAGGACAACTTTGGTCAATGCTATAAAAAATATTTTAAAAATATTTGCAAAACTTAAATTTTTTTTTTAAATTTTTTGGCAAGAAAGAAATGAAAAATTTAGATGAAATATTAGAATTACCGCCCCAGGCATTTACCGATCTTGGTATCAATCATTATTCACCAACACAGTTAAACTCAAGCGTAGCGTTATGGGCATATAAATACGCTGTTTTAACTTCTGCGGAACGTAGAAAATTAAGATCAACTTTCAAAATGTTTTTAGGCACCACAATTGGTGACATATGCCAATTAAATTTTTGTGATGAAATATATACTTTTGATACAGGTGAGTATGTACCTAATAAAAAAAAGACAAGCAAGACAAAGGGTGACGATGTATTAGGTATGGCCATTGAAAAATATGAGCCGTGGGACGACGATGATAAAAAGTATTATGACAATGTAAAAAGTGCAGCACAGGAGATGTACAACAATGCATACAACGGTTGGAAATCAATGAGTATGCAATCTCCAGTCGTTGGAGAGAACACAGTTAAAATGAAATTTAATTATGTATTTTGTGAAGGCAGGACAGATGGAGAGGACAAACTAAAATTACTAGAACAAAAAATGAAATGCCCAGGATTAAACAAAGTAAAAAAAGACGGCACTCAATCTGTAAGGACTAACCCGTTGCCAAAAGATGAGCCAGACATAAACCACGCCAGGCAAACAGCTTTCTATCATTTTGCTACTGGCAAAAGACCTTTTATTTTATATGCAAACGAAAAAGAATATAAAATTTTTGATTCTGCAAATTGTGAAAGATTAACCAAGGACGGTATGCAAGAAAGTTTACAACATTATAAACGTATGGCTGCTATTCGTGATAGAGCAATTATGAGATCAAACGGAGTAATAAATGATTTATTAAAAGACCTGGACCCAGACTGGCAGCATAATTATGAATGGAAAATTGGAGACGAGTGGCTCCAACACGCACAAGAAACATACAAGGAGGCACAGAAATGAAGCAACGACAAGATAGAGATGAGTTATTACAATCAGCTCGTAAAGAAATACAAGATAATGAAAAAACATTATCTATGAATATAAAGGGTAAAAACTATTTAGGAGTTGCAACACGTCTTGGATTGCTGCGTAAATATTTTGGTACAAGAGCTGTCATCAGTACAAAAATAATAGAGAACAATGAGAAACGTGTATTGATGAAAGCAAACATATTTATTGACAGGGAATTAGTATCAAACGGATACTCTGAACAATTTAGAGGATCTACTCCTGTCAATAAAACTTCAGCACTTGAGAATTGCGAGACACACGCTGTCGGCCGAGCTTTGGGTTTACTCGGATTGACCAACGACAACGTCGCATCATTTGAGGAAGTACAACAGGCGGAAGATGAAAAAAATCAAACGCCTAGTTCCCCCCGTATCACGGTAGATCTAATTGAGAAAAAAATAAACACTGTGGATACCCTTAGTCAATTAGAAGCCGTGGTAGAAGAGCCGCAGGTACGTAGATTTTTTGAACATTTACAAAAGAAAAATCACGATGATTACAAAAAACTTGCGGCTCTATTTTCAAATAAACAAAAACAACTAACGAAAGGTAAACAAGATGGTTAAAAAATATATAAAGGTTGGCAATGGAACAGCATATAAAAATGATAAAAACGGCAATCCTAAAGCTCCTGATTATACTGGGCCTATTACTGTTATTAACGCAGACAAAACTGAAAGACAGCTTCGAGTATCTATTTGGGATGCTGAAGAAGGCAAAGATTATGAGTATTCAGTATCATTGCAAGAAGTCAAAGAGGAGGAGGATGCGCCATTCTAATGAATAATATTTATTACATAGGAAAGTATAAAGGTCATAATGAAATAGAAGAACTTATACAAAGCTGTAAAAATTTAATGGATGCAAAATCACCAATCGCACAGGACTTTGCTGAGGCAGGACTAACGATTACTGACGAACATATAATTTACACAGCATTAGAAAAATACAGATCGCATTTAATTGCAATGGAGGATGTATGAATTACATATCACCGTTTGGTTGGAAAACAATTGCAATTGCAATCATTGGTTTAGTTTTATTTATGCTGGTGTTTGTATGGTAGATGACGATCCTGTAAACAGACCATCACATTATACAGGCACCTTGTATGAAACAATTGACATAATAGAGGATACGTTGTCCCCAACTGAGTTTCGTGGCTATTGTAAAGGGTCAACACTGAAATACATTATGAGAGCTGAAAGAAAAGGGCATCCAACACAAGACTTGCAAAAGGCCCAATGGTTTTTAGATAAATTAATTACATATGATCGCAAAAGGAATAATTAATGACACCAACACAGAAAAAAGTTTTAGATTTTATAAAAACATTTATTGATAAAAACGGCTACAGCCCATCACATCAGGAAATCGCAGCTGCTATGTCAGTGACAGAACCAACGGCCAGGTCACATATATTATCATTGATTAGGCGTAAACAAATTGCAGTGATACCTGGCGCAGCCAGATCAATACAAATAATACAAAATGTCTGAACGGGAAAAATTACCAGACAGAATGAATTGTGTCACTTTTGAAATGAAAGTTGATAACAGAAACCTTACAGTTGTTGTTGATTATATAAAAAAAGCTAATCATAGTTATACAATCAAAGCAGCTTGGATCAAGATGGTACCGCAGGATTCCTATTTAGATAGAGAGTTAAGAGCATCGGGTAAAATGCTATCCAGGTGTTTCCAACGTGGTGAGACTGTAAAAGATATGGCTGATACATTAAGCCAGGACAACATAGCAGGTGTAGTCGCAAACTATATGAATAAACATATGATAAGTATACTCAGTGGAGAACAGCCAAGTGAAAACGATAAAAAAAATATTACGACAGATCCATATAGAATCAAAGCTAAGCCGCCCGAAGTACAATATGAGTCTTAGGTGTGATGGCTGCAAGGTCAGATTTAATGCAAAGCAGCGTAATAATTTTTCTTATGAATATGACGATAAAGGGAAAGAAGTTGTGTTTTGTACTCCAAAATGCAAAAAAAGTCTTTCAAATTTGCACGAGGATGCCACTACTTTGACACCCCTGGTACCCTAGCACCCCCCTGAAATGGTCTTGTTCTGGGCCAATACAATATTTTTTTACCGATTACTTTGCTCGATAGATCCCTGTTAGGCAGTATTTCTTTCATAAAAAATGCCTCTAGATCATCAAAGTTTTTAAATGATTTTGCGTGTATTTTCATTGTATGAGTTTGTTTACCTTATCAAGATTGTTAAACCATTTGTCCTGGTCATTAAAACATTTAGCATACCTTTTCATTGTAAACCCTGGGTCCTCGTGGCCCAAGAAAGCAGCTATTTCTAAATTACTGTATACCTTAGAATCAATTAAAAAAGATGCGTAAAAGTGTCTAAAACTGTGTACGCCGCCATTATATTTTGCATTGCTTTTTTCTTTGAGTTTTAGAAAGTTGCGTCTAAATGTTTCGTAAACAATCCAGGTGCCGTTCCTGCCAAACACATACTCATTGTCACTTTCGTCGTCATTATGCCATTGTCGCAATTTTCTGGCTACATTATTAAAGAGTGGTATTGATCGTTTTGCAGCGTCAGTTTTACCTCTGCCTTTCATTGCGTCTTGTCCTGTATCTGTCCTACATATAAAATTGTTAATATGTATGCTGCCAGTATTCCATCCTATGTCGGACCATCGAAGAGCAGCCCAATCTTGCCATCTACAGCCCATCCAGGGAACGGTTGAGACAATAGCATTGTAGACACCGCTGCTGTTTTTTTTCATTGATATTAGATCATTTTTAGATGGTATCTCAATCAGCTCTACTTCTTTAACTTGCCTTTTTCTTTGTTTCCATTTGAACGATCTTAGCTTGTTTGTGTGTATAATATTTTTTGATACACACACATCAAGTATGCCTTTTGCATTAAACAAACAACGTCTAATCTTATCGTTGCTGCAGCCCATATCACGTAAATCAGAAATAAGCTGCTTGCAGTCGTCAGCAACAAGGTCTTTTATTGGTTGTTTTGCAAAGTCAGTTTTGGCTATCAGCTCACTACACTGGTATTTATAGTTATCTAATTCCTTCTTGCTTAAATCATCGTTGTCATAATCGTGCTGTTTTGACGATATATACGGTTTGATACCATCTAGAAGGGTATACTCAGTGAAAAACTGATTATGCCCTGTAGCGTTAATTTTGGCACAATATGCATTTGCTGCTTCTTGAGCTGCTTGTTTTGGTTTTGAGTGAGCAGCATAGTCTGTTGACGGGTTGAATTTTTTTATTTTACTTTTTAACTGGTGACCATCCATATAGGGTGCTACCACTTTGAAACCCTGTTTGCCCTCACGGTTTGTGTATCTTTGTACTGTTGCTTTCATATTATCTTTTTGCTCCTCCATACCTCATATCTGCCTGGGCCGTACTCCCTGATTGTTTCTCTAAGGTATGGGTGATAAAAAAAGCCATCTTTGTCTCTGCGTATTTTTATTTTAAACTCTTTTAGAAAACCAGCAGAGTCTGACATTAACAAAGATTGTGCTGAGGCAACTCTTTCATAATCAGTTATGGTTGCATATTTTTGCTTATGCTGATTAGCTGACCATTCGTCAAGAGCTGGGCCATTGTCGTGATCGTGTCCAATCTTATTCATTTTTTTTCCTTTCTGTGACTTTTGTGTTTTATATGTAATAAATACCACACACAGACCATATTGGTCAACAGAAAAAAATTTCAATGGGTTGGGTTGTCTTTGTTTTTTTTTGTAAAATTTTTGTGAGTTTTGTTGAGGTTTTTTATACCATTATTTTTCCAAGATAAAATAATTTTTGGCTGTAAATAAAGTATTTTTGTTAGGTAGGGTAGATTCGAATCCCACCCTCTCCGCCATTAAATATAATAAAAACAATTATTTATTTTGCAGGGGTGTTTGAGTGGGTTGTCTTTGTTTCTTTTTTGTCAAAAGTGGTGACCTGTTTGGTCTGATCTATGCCCCAATGTTTGTATAAACAATTGGTTTCAGGGTTGATGGTGTGGCAAAAAAATCTCTTGTAAATGACTTTGTAAGGTTCAACAACAAAGGGAGTGCCAAAGGCGTGAAGCTGCTTTCCACAATAATCACAATCACCTATTATCCTGTTTTTGACCTTTTTCATTCGATAATTTTAATGATCCTTTTTCTGTCACCCATATCAATCTCGACCTCGGCTTTGACCTGTTGGCATTGCATTGAGATGCCGTCCTGATTCTCACCAATTTGTCTTGTGACAATGCGTTTCTGTTCCAGGCAGTCAGCCATACCGCTAGTAGGTACATATTCTATAACAGCTCCATTCTGTATCATTAGGATAGCAAATACTACTTCAATCACTGTGTCCGTTCCTTAGTTTGTCAGTTAATGTTTCCAGATCTATGACCCTGTCCTCAAGAAATTGTGAGTGCATATCGACAGCGTCAATCATTGGTAGTTTTTCCTCCACATCTTGCTTGAGCTTGTCGTGTTCTTTACTTAAAAATTCCAGGAGCATATATTGCTCTTGATCTATGGGGGTTTGAGCCGCTGCTTTTAGCAAGTCAGCGTTCATCAATTGAATTTCAGTCTCAACTATATTTAATCTTTGCTCGATACCAAAGTACGCCCATACTCCTACTGCAACTGCACCAATAATTGATAGCAGGTTGCGTACAGGCATTGATATTGAGGTGTTGTCACTTACTTTCATACTTCCTCCAGCTGTGTTCCTTCACAAAAAAATGTCCAGGTCTTTAATGTTTTATCTTCTCTAGTGCCGTGTACTTCAACAAGTTTATAAACTAGCTCTGCCTTATTCCAAAAAACATAATCCAGGCACTCTATCTTTGTTTTAAATGTTTCGTCGTTATATATTGAATATGTTGGCCCTGTTATATCGTGGTGCCATAGCATTGCAGTTATAACCCAAATCATTTTTTAAACTTATTAAGTGTTGTGACACCAAAACTACCTCCAACAATTGTTAGTATAATTATCCAAAAGTAATCGTTTGCTGATTTAAGTATCTCCCATCCCGCTGCCATCCAGGGCTGCGTCCAGGGTAAAAAATGCATTAATAGTATGGCAGAAAACCACAGGGTTAAAAATTCATCTTTAAGACTATTCTCTTGTTGCTTAACTTGCTCTAACTGTACACCAATCTTGGCAACATCAACTTGCTTTGCAGCCTCAATCTCTTTTGCTTTTATAATTTTATCTTTATCAATTTTGTGCTGTATTGCACCAACGGTTTTTTCTGTAATAATTTTTGTAATAGGATTATTAAGAAGGCCACCACCTAAACCAAGTAAAGGTTTTATTAACATCAAAGGATTCATATTAGTACTTCCATATTGTTGGGTTAGGTCTTCGGTCCAAGTGTATAAACGATGGAGTGTTTATACCAATACCTGTCCAGCCAAGGTTTAATGCCAGTGTTAATAACTTTATTGCATCTTCCCCACTTACGGCAACATCCACGGCCCCCGACGAGTGATAACCTGGACTGGACTTCTTGGCTTCTATAGGATGTTCTGGTGATCTATAACCTGATGTTATTCTCATAGGTTTGCCGTAGGCATCCCGCAGCTCTTGTAGAGCTATCAAAAAATCTTCTGGTAGATTTATAGTACCTGTATGTTGACAAGCTAACTCTTTGTAAGAAAATGAGGGCCACTTGTCCTGTCCACTGTTAAAGTGTGACTCGTCCGTTATCATCGACATATATTATCTCTATCCTTATTGGTCTTAAATTTTTTGCCAAAGATCGTTGAAAGCTATTTAAAGCTCTATTGATCCGTGGGTTGTGTGTTTTTTTTACAGTCTTGCGCATAGATGCAAACTTTACATCATAGTATCTATGCTCACCTGTTTTTTTATTTATTGTAATTATATCAATTGGCCCAAGACCGCCCGTGGGCAAAAAAGTAAGTATGTCTGGGTCATTTGCTAAATATGCTACTGCTCGTAGCTCTGCTACGACTCCTCTGGTATTTGATAATGCCATCCATTAAATAAAAAAGGCCTTAATTAAGAGAGTAATTACTCCTGAAAATAAAACTGTTGATACAGTCACAACAATTTTAGTCAAAGAGGAAATGTCTCTGTTGATATGCCAAATATGATTGTTTACCAGGGTGTCTAATTTTTGATTTATAAGACGCAGCTCTCCCCTAATCTCAATTATATCTTCTTTATTTTTTTGTGCTTGATCTGTCATTTTAAAAATAAACTAAAACATTTAAGTAATCTAATATTGGTGCGTACTTCCATCCAAAACCAAAGAAAAAGTTTGCAACATAAATAAATCCATTGATTATTAATATTTTGGTACCTAAAAATATAAAAATTAACCACAGTATGGTTTTGAGTAAACCGTAATTTCTATAAAAATTAATTATGATTCTAAGTAGAGGCCAGTTCCATTTCATATTGTGTCAATCTTATTAGACTTCTCCATATCTTTTTTTTCGTTTTCTACCCAGGGATTATAGTAATCAAACTTTTCAATATGCAGACAAGCGTAAGGACTAAAATGATTATGATACCTTTTTTCAAACGCTTCATATAAAGGCACTTCACCAATGTTAAATTTTTTTCTAACCTCTTCTAAATCACTTTCTAAAAATTCTAATGGACTGCGGTAGCCAATATCTTTTACACACTTGTTTAAATTAGCCTGGCACTCTTTGTACACTTCCCAAACACCCCTGTAATCTCCTGTTCTTCTTGCAACAGATAAGAAAACAAAGAAGCCAATAATCTTTGATGGTTTGTAATCTAATAAATGTCCTGTTATTTGTTGTACCAATCCCTCACCTAATGCGTGAGTATTGTATTTAAAAAGTGTATGCAATATATCGTGTGAAATAACAACGTGACGAGATAAGTTTGTTCTCACAACATCAAGACGAGATTTTACTTCGGCATCTTTAAATCTTTGGTTATATAAACTTTCTAGACCGTGATTTTTTACAATCTTATAATACGCAGCACCCACTGTATTTTCTGGTAAAGATGATAAATATTTAAGATCCATTAATTTAGGTAAGACTGTTCGTTCAACATATTCTTTATCATTGTGTTTACGGCCCCATACAATATCTTGACCTAAAGTTGTTTGGGTAGCTTTATTCATCATCATTAAACCAAATGGAAATTGCATTTCTCGGTATAGTGTTGTGACAGGTATACCAAGTTTATCCTCCTCCATCTGCTCCTCATTTTTACTGTATATGTTAACAATGTCATTTAATGATTTACCAATTTTATATAAATTCCACATTATTACCTCGATATTAGAAATATTCTTAAAACTTTATCTGAAGTATTTTGTACTTCAATAGAAATACTTGTAAATTTTCTACAGGTATATTGATCTATTTGTGCTGC
>CEVY01108303.1_pt1 | contig 15396 bp, 10 predicted proteins | sample 530681 | NCBI WGS metagenome assembly CEVY01 (sample SAMEA2620855, study PRJEB7988) | marine metagenome | biome: marine biome (ENVO:00000447); feature: surface water layer (ENVO:00002042); material: "saline water (ENVO:00002010), including plankton (ENVO:xxxxxxxx)" | depth 5 m | reverse complement strand
TCTTTCTGCTCAAATTTTACACGCGAAAAAGTAAAAAAATGTCTGCCTTTTTTTCTTGCGTGCACTCGTCGAATGTGATAAAAAAAATGACACGAATGACGAAATTGGGTGGTGGTCTTTCACACACACAACAAAAATTTCTCTTGTCCTCGCTTTTTACGTCCCGGGGTGGTACTTTTGGAATTTGTGTCCACCCGCATTCATTCATTCATTCATTCATTCATTCATTCATTCATTCATCGGGCGCGTTGGTTGCTCTTTCAAATTGGTGTCGTCACTCTCAACGCAACACGCGCAATACGCGCACGCACGGAGAAAGGGAGTAATAAAATAAGAACAACGATGCCACCGAGCAAGAAGAAGAAGACGAAGAAAGCGACAACGACGACGACGACGAAAAAGAATTCTCAAAAAGGAGGGAAAAAAGGCGCCGTCGAAAATTCGGAATCAGACGACGACGAGGAAGAAGAAGACGAGGAAGAAGACGAGGATGAATCCGACGTCGACGGCGAAGACGACGACGACAAGTTCATAGACGTTGAAATTGAATTCGTCACTCCGAGGGAGGAACACTTCATAAACTTGAAATCCTATTTAACATCCTATTGCGACGGAAGTCAATACAACGTTTCCGAGTTGGTCGATATGATACTGAAGCAAGACAATGTCGGCTCAGTGATTGCCTCTCGAGTGAGCGCGGAAGAAGAGGAAGACCCTTTGGGCGTGTTGACGGTGGTCAGTTTGGACAAAGCGAAAGAGTTCAAGTGTTTGGCGGAAATCAAAGCGCACATTGCGAAAAAGGCGCCAAAAGAAGAAGCAAAGTTGGTTCGAGACGCTTTGAATGCCAACAAAACTGGGTTGATTCTTTCAGAAAGATTAGTCAACGTGCCGCAAGATGTTGGAGGACCGTTAGTAAAACAATTGTTCGATGAAATCAAATGGGCAGTGAAGGATGAAAAGAAGAAAGAGTTTGATTTCGATCAGTACATATTAGTATCTCGTTGTTTTTTAGATACGTTCAGGCCACCGCTATCCATGGATGCCACCAGTAGTGGTGGCAAGAAAAACAACAATAATAAACGAAAGAAAGACGAAAAAGAAGAAGTTACCGAATTAGTGTTTCCAAATTTGGAAGATGAGATATTTTACGAAGAGTCGCAGTGGAGTTTCATGTGGGAAGCCGGCGGCGAGGACAAGCCACAAGAGTTTGAAGACTCAAAGCCGATGCGAATGTGCATGCTCATAGATGCAAAGGACGTGGAAACAATCTGTAAAGAAGTCCAACGAATGTTTTTAGCTCTTAGCATCGAGAATGAAGAGAAATAGAACTCCGATGATTTTTATTGATGGTGTAATATTCCACTAACATGTTGCTTAATCACTTCTAAACGTACAATTATAGCGTACCTACACGTAGGTATGGTAACATGTTTTGTAGATACAACCAAATTCTACGCAAAATCCTTCAGAATAACATTAGTTAAAGTAGACATAGAAATAAAGCGTCATCATAAGGAATAAGAGATTATATAGTAAACTCAGAATCACACAATTTAAGAATGGGTGCTCCCAACCAGAAATACAGCATTTCAGCGCAATCTAGTGCAGACTGGTGCGCGTTGTGTAAATGTTTCGTCCAAGCATCGCAGAAGCGAACGCATGAACGTTCACAAAAACATAAAGACGCGATAGAAAGGAAGATGAAAGACATCGCGAACAAAACGGCAAAGAAAAAGTCAGACGAAGACAGTTTGAAGAGACAGATTCAAGAGATAGAGAATCAAGCGATGCAAGCGTTCGCTGAGAAGGACGTTGGAGGCGCAAATGCGAACCGACCGATGGGCAATCACGAACGAGCGCGAGTGCAAGGAGAATATCAAAGAAAAGCTTTAGAGGAAGAGATAACGGTTGAGTTGAGAGCAAAAGAGGAGATGGAGTTTAGATTAAAACAGAAATACGGAGATTGGGTTTGGGACGAGCGCACGAAGTATTACTGGTACGTTTTTGGATGTTGTTTTCATGTATTCGTAAATACGTGCCATTAATGCTAATTTTTCTTTCTTTCTTTCTTTCTTCTCCTTTTAAATACGCACATAATAACAGGCACGGGATGAGTTCAACATACTTCGATCCTAAGAGTAGAATGTTTTTCGATAACATAACCAAGCAATGGTCGAGAAACTGCCCAGAAAACGCACCGTCGGTACCAACACCACCGGAACGCCTCGTATCGACCGTGCAACCAACTGGTGTTTCTCCAGCCGCTGCATCTGGTCTTAAGAAACCAATAAGTAGCAACGACAACAACAATAACAATAAAGATGCGTATAGTGAGGCGCAAAAAGCAGGAGCAGCTGCTATTGCATCGGCAGGATTATCGCAAAAAGTCGCTCCTGTTGGAGCGATGTCTCAACCTGCAAAAAAGCTAAAACCAACTTCTGTCGAGGAAGCATTTGAACTGAAGAAGAAACAAAACAAAATGCATATCAACATCACTACGAGCAATTTCAATTTGGGTTATGGATCTAACCACCCTGCGTACGAAGCGGCAAAAGCTAAAACAAGCGCTGGACGAAAGAGAGCGTACGAAGCTGCTGGAGGTTCAACTTTTAATGCGCGTTCCAAGGATGCAAATGATACTGGTGGCAGCAGAATGAAAAAGAAGAAAGCACAAGCCACTGGTGTGAGTAAAGAGGAGCAAAAGGCGTTGGATGCTCGCGAAGCTGCTCGAGCACGGTTAGAAGCGAGATCAAAGAAAGCTTTTGGGTTGATGTAGTTCATTCATAATTGTCAATTCACACATAGTTATAGCAGTTTCCAAGAAATTTTTTCAGACCGTTAACTTCGCTATCAAATTCGCAACTTCGTCTGCTTCATCTTCCTCTGGTTCTCCGTCTGGGTCGTTATCTTCGAGAGACTGCAACACAGAATCTAATCCCGCGTCTGAAAATATTTTATGGATGCTTTCAATAGCATCTTCTTGAATCCAGTTCTGATCCAAGTTAACTTTCTTGATCGTTGATTTCAGACTAGTCGTGGCTAATTTCGAAACTGCTTCGGCACCAGATTTGGAAATTTCGTTGCATGAAACGTCCAGCTCTTCGAGTTTCGCGGCAGAGGTTTGTAAAGCGACGCATATTTTTGCTACACCGACATCTCCTAACTCGTTATCCGTGATTTTCAAAACTTTCAACTTCCTCATCTTTGAGATGCCTTCAGCGACTGAATCTACGCCTTCTCTAAGGATATCATTTGCAGATAAAATTAACGTTTCGAGGTCAGGACAAGATTCAGCGACAACTTGGGTAACTTTTCCAGTAACTTCCTCACCAAGCGCTGTCGCTTCGAGATTCAAATATTCCAGTTTAGTGTGTTTCTTAAAGACTTCAAGAAACGCCTCGCCGCCTTCTTCATTGACATTGTTGTCAGTCAGGTTCAATTTTTTCAACGAGCTTCCGTGCAGCAGAGCCTTCGCGAGCATCAGCGCGCCGTCGCTGGTAAATCTCGAACCTGCCATCTTAAAATCTTCTATTCCCGTTGCTCGTTCTAAAACGGCCGCGATGTGGACGGTTCCTTCGTCCCCAGTCATGTTCTTATCCAAGTGGTATTTTTTCAGCGTCGTGGGCGAGGCTAACAACTCCGAAATCGCTCTCGCGGCTTGTTCAGAAATACCGTTGTTTAGAAACGAAATCCCTTCTAAAGTGGATTGCGATTGCAAAAGTTTTGCGCACGCCCTAACACCCTTTTCACCGAACGCATTGTCCGATAAATCAACCTCCTTCAGCTTACATGCCGAGAGGCCTTCGCACATGATTTCCATCGCCTTCAAAGCTTCCACCTCTGGTCTCCCTGCAATTGTATCCGCTAAATCAACAACTTCCAAAGTATCTTTCAAGTTTTCAAATGCTCTCTTGGCAACTTTAGCAGCATCAATCCCCCAACTCTTCGTTGATAATCGTACAAACTTGAACGACGCGTTTTGTTGCAACAAAGGCGCAAGGACTTCTTCTGCTCTCGGGCCAGTGTAAAACTCTCTATCCGTAGAGTCCAAAGCAACGTCGAAATCAAACTTATTTCGCACCGCTTTTGAAATCGTCACTTCTGAGGTTGAGGCTCCGCCACCGCTACCACTAGCGTTGCCGGCACGTTTCAAGCACTCCTCCTTCATCAACTCCGCTGCTTTAGAGATATATAAAGACATAGACTCCTTCATCGGTCGCTCTCCAGAAACACCTTCTTTGTGATGAACTTCAACCGTCGTCGTCGATGCAACGTCAGCCACGCCAAATGCCTTCTTCTCAATGTTTTCGCACACCTCTCGAGCGTTCGCGATGCTATCGCCGAAGCAGTGAAACCCAATCGCACTCAAGTTATCGGTCATTCTATCGATCAAATCTTGTCTCTGTTCTTGCGGGATACGAAACACCATTTTTCCTTATTGTCGTGTCTACGTACGAATATACTCGGGCGAAGACGTCGTTGTGTCTTCTCTGTTCGCCGTGGTGTGACTTACTCCTCTCGGTCTCCTTCTTTTCGGTATCAAAAGAGAGAGGAGTGCGCGTGGTTGTGCTCTCGAAACCAAAAAAGTGAAGAAAGAGAGAGAGAGAGAGAGAAAAGGGAGAGAGAGAGAATGGGATGCTGAATTGAGCTGAAATTTCAGGGTTCTGTGAAATACCGGCATACCGGGGTCCTCCTCTCTGTTATTTTCGCTCGCCTACGTACGACAAAAAAAAAGTTTCCCTCCCCTTTTCTTTGTGATTCATAATACATTCTACCGCAAACAACGAACGGACAGCGGCACACATGCACTCGTCGTCATCGCATCCTCCTCCTCCTCCTCCTCCTCTCCATCAACAATCCGCTTCTTCCTCTCTCTCTGATTTATACTCCGTCGCTCGACGAATATCCTTCGAGTTACAGGAAGGATTAATTCGTTTGGAACGTTTAGAAGGCAAAGGGCACGGGGGAAACGCGACTTTACAAGAAGCTCGAGAGCAGAGGAACAAGTTACAGGAGATGACTCGAATATCCCAACAGATGGAATCGCAGTTTCGAGTGTTAATTGCGAAGGAGAATCCGTCGAAAAGAGACACGTGGAAAAGGAAAGTGAGTCAAATTTCCGAGGAGTGCGACCAGTATCGAATAGCGTTGGACCGGTTCGGTTCGCGAGAGTCGAGGAGGATGCAAGAGGAACAAGAGAGAGAGGAGTTGATGCGAAAAATGAACGGTGGAGGGAATATGAATAACGCAAGTGGAGACGTGACTTTGAATATGGGTTCGAGTTACGACGCCGAAGCTTCTGCAGGTATGTCTATGCGCAGAAGCAATCAGATGGTGGACGATTTGTTAGACTCGGGGGCTAACATTTTGGGAAGTTTACACGAACAAAAAGATAGATTGAAATCGGCGAGAAGAAAAGTGTTGAACGTGTTAGATACTTTAGGCGTTTCACAATCTGTGTTGAAAGTTATCGATAGACGGCAAAGGATGGATGCGATTATCGTTTATGGCGGGATGTTCGTTATCACCTTTTTCATATTTGTGTTTTGGTGGTTCACGCGGAGATGAACATACACACGTTTTAGAAAGAAAAATAGAGAAGTTTTTAGTTTATACAAGTGATGTCTTAGCCATGTAGTATGTTATAGTTTACAATGTTTATGCGCGGTTCTATTTTAGTAATGCTGTTGAACTATTTTATTTGTAATATTGTTGGAAAAAGTCTTCGATATTCCAGGTATATGAATTTGGCTCGAGGAGATTCTTGACTAATGCGTCCTGTATTGAATTCTTGATCCATAAATCAATCCCTGGAAACTCAGCTATATTGCCCATTCTTCCGCTAACGCCTTCAGGGATGATTTTGAGTTTTGTTTCCGGTAAATCTGCGAATGATGTTTTCAACGAACCCGCATAAGGTGGTCTATCGATGAGTAAAAGACTCGTGCGTAACAATAGGTTCGTCGCGTCGAGCTCGACGGCAAGCTTCAACGGAATTTTCAGCTGCGCAAGCTTTGAATGGATAGTCATATTGAACGAAATGTCCGAGAGTTCGACACCTAACTCCAACATCACGCCTTCAAAAACTTTCCTCGAGCGAAGGACTCTCACGTTTCTACAACTCGGAGGCTTGTGCTTCATTTCAAACGAAGCTAAATGAATAGAGTCGAGAACAGACGGTTTTGCGGTAGAGAGCTTGTCCGAGAGTAAATTACCGGCTAGCGAAGAAAGCCAATTTCGAAGGAAACCATCCCAACAAGCCGCTATTGTCGAATTCATCCATAAAACGTCTGCTACAGGTTGTCCATTGACGACGCTCGCGGAACCGCTCGAAAGGCTACCACCTCGAGACGCCGTGTTGGCAGCAACGGTTGCTGCTGCAAATTGCAACTGCTCCAAGTCATCCTGAACTTTCGTTAATTTCGATTGAAGATCCAGCGCTTTCTTCTCCGCAAGAGCTCTCAAATTCTCTTCCGATCGCACTCGAGCATAGCAGACGAGCACAACGCACAGCAACCAAAAAGTAAATCCCATCAATTTTACGAGTATTGCAGCAACGGTGACAAAGATCATGATATGCGCTGAGAGCGAGTGCTCCGCGAATCCTGGCACAAGCTGTGCGACCATGGTGCTGTATTTTGTCGAAGCTGCCGCAACGTTTGTAAAGGAGTCCTGAATGTTTGATACGAAAGACAGCGATGGCAAAGAATACAAGTTCTTCTTTTTCGGGCCAGGGACTTTTGTCGCGTTCAATTTCTTCACCGGTTCCATTTTCCCTCTTTCTACTTTTTTTACATTCACGGTGACGTTTGGAGGTTGAATTGCTGCTGCTCGCGTTGCTGGCGTTCTGTGCTTTACTTGAACTTGTCCGATTTCTCCCCATGCCTGCCATTCGTCTATTTTTTCCCAACTTCCCGTCGTTTCTAAAATTTTTTCTTTCTTATCATTCCTACTATCATTACTTTTTTCTACCTTTGTATCGTGATTAATCGGCTGCTCCTTTGGCTTTGGAGCGACAACTTCCACCAACTCGTTTGCGAACTCGCTCAAATCGCGCAAGAAAACATTTTCATTTTTCTTATTAGTATCCTTCTCTTGTTGCTGTTGGTGGTTGTTCCCACTCATATTCCTTTCTAAATATTCATGCTCATCATCGTCGTCCTCATTGTCGTCAAACCCTCTAAAGTCATCACCGTTATTGCTATCCATGTTAGTCCTCATCGTATTCTTTCCCGTCGAAGCAGGAACCCCTCCACCTAAGACTATTCTTTTTGATTCGTTTACATTCCGTTGTTCTCCATGCACAGAACTACTCGTATTCTTCCCATCAACCCTTCCGTTTAAAGCAGTTCTTACGGTCGTTGATGAAGAAGATGACGTGTTAGTCGTTGAAGTGGTGGCACCAGTAAATTCGTTTCTCTTTGCACTACTAAAAACCGTTGAAGAGGTGTAAATCGTCTTCTTAGCATTCTTATTAATCTCTGCTCTGAGTTTCATCTTCAACATAGCGATAGTCGCAGACTCCTCCATTTGCAACTCTATAGATTCACTCGTGTTTTCTACGTGACAAATACATTTGGTTACCCACCATTCCATTTCATCGTTGTTGTTATTCGTGTTATTCTTTTTCTTGACGAATTGCACGTCCAAACCGTCATTCTTCCCTAGAGAAACTTCAAACTCTAACGCGGCGTGTTCGTCGTCAGCATCTTCGTCTGCACTTTTGTGCTGCTGTTTAAGCTTCTGAAGTGAGACGTCGTCGCGAAGAAAAACCATACCCTTTGTTGTGCGTGGATCTCCTTCGCTCCTTCCTTCGTCTTCTTTGTGGAGGAGAAATAAAATGAGGAAAATGAAAGCTATTGGATTGGGGAGTAAAAAAATTCACCTAAGAAAAACACTCGAGTCATAAATTACAATACAAACTTTATTCGCACCGAGGCTTTTTAGTCTCTCTGTTCGTGCTATCATCATCATCTTTTCCTTCTTCTGCTACTTTTAATCCTTCTTTTTGTTCACTTTCTCCTATCGCTTTGACACCATCTCTTTTGTTGTTCTTATTCTTTTGCTGCGCTTGTTTCACATACGTGCCGCTGAGAATGTACCCGCCGCTGTTTGCCTCGGTAGTCATAACCGGGTGCGTTCTCCCTGGTAACACTTGATGATCCCTCAAAAATGGTTCAGAAATGGTCATTGAGACGGCTAAACCGCTTTTACGTAAAACGTGCATGGCATCGGCTAGAGGCTGGAGGGTCATGCTCCATACGATGAAAGGCGCAGAGTTTGCACAAAACTCCAATAGTTGCGGTAGGGTTGTTTTCGGATCCAACTGCGGGTGTGCGAGTATCAAAGAGGTGAACTTTTCCTTTCTGATGAAATACTCCACGTCTGCTTTGGTAGCTTTTGCGAGCTTTTTTCTGATCGGAGTACTACCGTTACCATTGGTATTGTTTTTGTCGTTTTTGTTCACAGGAGCATCTTTCTCGCCTTTTTCTTTTTCTTCTCCTATTCCTCCTTCCCCTTCTTCCCTACCATTCTCTAATTCCTCCTCCCATTTCCTCTTCGCTTTTGCCAACTCTCTCAAACTCGTCGTCATGATTGTGCTCCTTTCCTCGTCCGTCAAATTCATCTGTTTGATTGTTTCCATCGAACTTGGATGCTCGCCCACGTATCCAGCGCATGTGATGCCTTTACCTCCCATTCTCGTCGCTGCTGCACCTAAAATAACCCCTCCGCAATCCTCCACAATCAGCGGCTGCGAATTCGCCATGACATTTCCTAAATTCATCATCAATCCTAATATATCAAATCTCAAGCTATTCGTAATTTGTGGTGATTTGTAAAAATACGCCTCGCAGACATACCTCGGTGATGGCCACCGCGCGATGATTTTCGTCAAGTGTTTCTTCATCTTTTTCATCTTATATTTTTCCTGTGCAAACGCGGTTTTTTGGCTAAACGTGGCGGAATTTGCCACGATTTCATCTACGATGGTATGTCCGGATACCCCAGACTGTTTCATCCTCTGTATCTCTTTATCGCTCAATTTTTGCGCCTTCCCGTTCAAGTCATCGTACAGTTTGTTCGACCTTTCGTCTTCGACTGGAATTTGTGCGTTTATTTCATCCTCTTCCAACATCTCCACGCCAACGTGCTCTAATATCCCTTTCTGATCGACTTCGAACAAAGAACCGAATGGGATTGATTTCAACAACGGGTCTAATTTCACGTTCTTGTGTTTCCCAATCGCACACGTTTTGTTCGGTTTCAAGGTCACAAACTGCCACCGACTGTTGTTCATGTGGAGTAAAACGACATCGTTCTCTTTCATCACGTTCGTACTATTTTTAGCATCGGCGAGATGAAGAAGATGGTCTGGGATTACCACCCCGTTGTCTGCATCGTCGTCTTTCTCCGTTTCGCTCGTCGTCATCTCGGGACATGCGTTGTGCGGCACGAAAACGCGCGACAACCAAACGTGTGTCCCTTTGTTGTTGTTGTGGCGGCACGGGAAGCAAAAAAAAAAGACTCCTTGAAAAAGACGAGACAAAAAAAGAACGAAAAAAAAAGCGCTTCACAAAAATAAAAAACCAATTTTAGTAGTACCACAGTTGGGCCGATCCTCCGATTCTTTTCTCTCTTGCGCATCGCAAAACGCGGAAGAAAACGAGGGGATAAAAGCAAGAGACAGATCGACGACGACTGCGAAAGTTTATACATAAAAAGTGGTGATAGACAACTTTTTTCACGCGAGAAAAGAAGAAGAAGAAGAAGAAGAAGAAGAAGAAGAATTGGAAGAAGATGTTGAAAGCAGCGACTGATAATTTAAAAGGCAGCGCCAACAAAAACAACAGCGGAGACGGGTTGGGAAAACAACAACCGAAGAAACGAGGCCCGTACGGCCCCAGGAAACCGAAAGACCCGAACGCGCCACCTCCAAAACCAAAACAACCTCGACCGAAGAAAGATGCGGTGAAAGCCGTGGTTCCTAAACCGATATTACGGAAAGGTGAGGAATTAGACGAAAAGGAGTTGGAGAAAGGAGGGAAAAAGATGACTGCAAAGATGAAGGCGAAAGAAAAAGCGAAAGAACAAGCGGAAAAAGATAAAGACGGAGACGAGCAGCAAGAGTATGACGCCAGGGGAGGGATGGGGGCGAAGAGGAAACGAGGGATGTTTGCCAGAGACTTGAGATACATGATGTACGGTTTTGGTGACGTTCGCGACCCGAACAATGAAACTGTCGCTTTAGTGGAAGATTTAATGGTAGACTTTATCACTAACGTCGCGCATCAAGCCATGGAGTGCGCAGAAAGAAGAGGCGGTCGCTTTTCCAATAACGACTTGCTGTACGTGATAAGAAACGACGAGAAAAAAATGAGAAGAGTTGAGGAGCTGATGGAAATGAACGAATATTTGAAAGAAGCGAGGAAGAATTTCGACTTAGCCGACCCTACTGTGGTGGAGAAAACGGTCGAGAAGGACCCCGAGTAATCCGCCTTGCGAACGGTAGTTCCCATTTTTCGACGCTTTTCGATGTCCATTACTAATAGAGAGATATTCATCGTAGATTTTTGTTTTATACAACTGTATATCATTACTAATTGTTGGTACCATACCATTTAGTGCTCCTCGTCTTTTTTTTTTAACCACCGTCGTTTTTCAAAGAAATTCCTTCACCCATACTTCACACATTCACAAACATTGGGTTTGTTACACTCGCACATCAACGGAGACGGTTGCGCACAAAGAGCCCTCGCTGAAAAGAAACAGATATCTTTATTTCTGTTGTCCTCTCCGAGTTTTTCTCTTTCCCTCGATTTTATAAAGTACCATTCAATTTGATACGAAACAACATCCCAAAATGAAGGGGGACGATGCTTCGTGCGATTCTGGTGACACCGAAGACGTGAAAGATGTGACTACTGCTGCGAACCGCGCAAAGCAACAACCAGAAGAAGCGCAAGAGCAACAACCAGAAGAGCAACAAAGTCAAGGAGAAAAAATCATGTCCGTGAAAGTCGCGGTGATGGTGCGACCAATCCTTGAGAATGAACTCGTCGACGGTAACGACATTGCGATATTTGCAGATGAACAGAATCAAAGCATATCATGTGCAACATCAGACCACACGTTCACGTACGACCACGTCTATAACGGGGAAGATAAGAAATCGGAGAAGAAATTGTACGATAATTGCGTTGAACCTCTGGTTTCCGGTTTACTCAACGGCTTGAATGGCACGGTATTGGCGTATGGGCAAACTGGGAGCGGAAAGACGTACACGATGGGAACGAGTGCGGGGGCTACGTTTGGCGTCGTGCCGAGGGTTGTTAGAGCTTTATTCGATGAAAAAGATAAACTCAGAGAGAATGGAAGTACGGATACTATATCCATTCGCGTTGGTTTTATAGAGATTCACAAGGAAGAGATTCGAGATTTACTCTCTTCTTCAGCGAATGCGAAAAAAATGGTACAAACTATGATCACGTTGCGTGAAGATGCCGATGGGGCCATATGCTTAAACGGAGGAAGCGAAATTGAGGTGAAAGACGAGAACGAAATGGCTGAACTGCTTTCGTCCGGAGCGAAAACACGAGTGACTGGTTCGACGAACATGAACAAGACATCAAGCCGAAGTCACGCAATTTTCACGATTTATCTCGAGCGAAGGAGTACCTCACCGGAGTCCTCGAGCAAAGTCACTTTAGCTAAGTTGCACCTGGTTGATCTTGCCGGGTCAGAAAGGCAAAAGAGAACAAAAGCAGAAGGGAAGAGATTACAAGAGGGTATCGATATTAATAAAGGACTGTTAGCACTTGGAAATGTGATTTCAGCTTTAGGCGATGACACGCGCCGAGCTGCGAATGGACACATTCCATACAGAGATTCGAAGTTAACGCGTGTGTTACAAGACTCACTAGGAGGAAATTCGCAAACCGTCTTTATTGCTTGCGCGTCTCCAGCAGATTCAAATACCGAGGAAACGCTCAATACACTGAAATACGCAAACCGGGCTCGCAATATTAAAAATATGGTGCGGGAGAACAAGGAGGAAGCGTCAACGGCTGAACTTTCCCGGTGTAAAGCGCAACTTGCAGCAATGCGGTCGCAAGTTATCGCGTTAACGCAAGCTTTGAATAAAGCGAAAGGTGGCGATGGCGAAGTAAAAGAGCATGAAGTAGTTGTAGTTTCCGATGAACTTTCTGGGAAGCTTGCCGCATCTGAACGAGAAGTTCGAAGGTTAAAAGCAGAACTAGCCTTCTGCGAAGAAGCTCAAAAAGAAGCAACAGAGAAGGAGTTACTGGCGATTACGGAGCGAGATGCCCTGAGAGTGGCTTTAGAGAAAGCTGGAGGTGTTGATCCAACGACAGCAGCTGGTAAAAGTGAAAACAAAGAAACTGACGAGGATAACATAGGAATTTTCCGTGGATATAACGCGACTATTCATGCGCTACGAGCGGAAGTAAAGATTTTAAGACGACAAGTAACGCGCAATTTAGAGGGTGAGGATGAAGAATGCAACACTGAATGCATTTCAGAGCGCATTGACGACGAAGCGGACGATGACTATGACGAGGAAGAGCAAAATCAGAACGAGCTTGACTCTGTCGAGAAGACGTTGTGGATGAAAGAGAAGCGAATGCTAGAACTCGAAAAGAAAGCTGGCACAAATAGCAGTGCGGATGAGTTGCGAAAACGCTACGAAGAGTTAGTAGAAGAAGTTGAAAATGAAAGAAAGTTGCTCGTGGAGGAGCGGGAGCGCGTCCATCAAGCCATCCTGAAAGCGAAATCTACTGGTGGACAAGTTTTGCAAAAACGAGTCGAGAAAGAGCAAGGCGGAAAGTTAAAAGAGTTGGAAATAAAGCTTCATGGATTACAGAAGCAGTTAAAATCGCATAAAGAGACACTTCGGGCGAAAGAACAATCTGATATGATGCAAAAGCAACTGAAAAACGACATTTTGCAACTGAAAAGGTCGCGTGTCGAGTTGGTTCGAAAGATGGAAGAAAAGACAAAAGAGCGCATAGCGAAGCAACGGGAGACCGAAAAGGCGCTGATGCAGGCAAAGAAAGATGGATTGAAAATGCAGCGCGAAGCTCAAAAGTTCAAGAACCAGTCCGAAAAGCAGTCACTGGTGTTGAAAAGACGAACGGAAGAAGCACAGGCTGTGAAGAAAAGATTGAATGACCTTCAGATGAAAGGAAGAATACAGTCTCACACCGCTTCCAGTTTGGCTAACGTCCGATCTCCTATACGAAAAAATAACATTTATGCTCCTGCAAATGATTTAGCCAAATCCGCGTCATTGGGCACTCGTCGCAAATGGATCGATTCGGAGATTAAAACTGCGGCGACCCGATTAGCTATGCGAGAGAAACTTGACGAACTCTATGCACTTCGAACAAAGGGAGACACGACCGTATCGAACGAATTAATCGCAGAAATCAACGAAAAAGTCACGCATGCAGATGAAATGGAAGAAAAGGCTGGCGGTGGAGCACGGCGTTGGGCTGGTGTCAGAGCTCTTGGTGACGCTCGGCAGTTACTACAGCTTGTCTTTAACGCAGCTGTCAAGGCAGAGACAAAATCTCTGAAAATCGAGGATATTTCTGCGAAAGAAGCGCACTACTCTCTGAATACGCATGTTAGTGGTAAAACAAAGGATGCTAAAGAAGAACAAGAACAAGAACAAGAACTGAGTATTAACGAGGAGTTGTATAAAGATATCCCAGCATTGGAAGAAACCACTCCAAAGCAACGTGGCAACATTGTGAACAAGGAAAAATCAAAGATTCCTGCATCTCACCAGTACATTTCTTCTGCTGAAGATAGCGACGGAGGAGAAGAAATGGTACCAACTGATAATGACGATCCAGACTACGCGCCCGAAACGCTAGAGAAGACGTTATTGAAAGAAAATAGCAGCGGTTTAGCTACGCCTCTGAATTATGTCTTTCGGAAAGCTGCCAACTTCTTCGGTCGTGGATCAAATGCAAGGGAGCCTCTTCAAGAGAATAATAACGTAGAAACGGCAATATTACACTAGAAATCATTAACAATATTGTTATGGTTATTAAATGCTAATATTCGATATACGAGTAGAACTATTTCTGCGCTTCTTCTGCTTTTTCTCCATCTTTGTCTTTCTTTTTTCTCTTTCGGTTGCGCTTCTTTTTCTTTTTCTTCTTCTCTCCATCAGGGGCACCTTGACCTTCGTTAATTCTTCGTGTTATCACTTCCTCTGCATGTGTCGGAAACTCCTTCAACACCGTGAGAGCCCGCTTCATTCGATAGATGACTACATTTGCACCGTCTCTTACTCTGTCGCGATGCTTTGCGTCCACCAACGTGAGATATTTTAAAAACAAATCGTAAACGTCATCCTTCATTAAGGGGTCGAATGATGCATTTCGTACACACCATTCGTGTTCTTGATTCGAAAACGTCCAGTTTTTGTCATCTTTTAACTTTCCATTCAAGTATTCTCTCGCCGCATGGTTACCTTGTTTCATGTTGGTCTCTATAGCCTTTGGATACGAGCATCGGAAGCATTTATCTTTTTGCTTCCGATAGTTGTGCGCACCACATTTTCTGCACGTCCAATCACCAAAAGACCACTTTGTTGTTCCATTAATCGCAGTTTGCGTTGAAGGAATAACCTTCGCTTTTTTTGCTGCGGTGCCTTCCTCGCCCATTTCCTTGGCCCTGGCTTCTCGCTCTCTTTTCCGCGCTTTTTTGGACTTTTTCTTCTTCTTCAGTCCTCTCTCAATCTGTTCATGGGATTGCTGCTTTTCCTTCTTCTTCGTCCTCTTACTGTGTTGTTGTTGTTGTTGTTGTTGCGACTGTTGAATTTCGTCGCGTTTCCTTTTCTCCTTTGCAGCGATATCGCCCATAGTTGGTGGCGGTGGCATTTTCTCTTTCAAAGAAGCATCTTTTCCTCTTTTGGAGGACTGCTTTTCACTCGTTCGCGGTGGCTTTTTCGCATCTGCACCTTTCTTCTCGTTGTTCGATGGAATTTTAACATCGTCACCAGCCTTCTTCTTCTTCTTTTCCTCCGTGAGTGCCTCCTTCGGCGTTTTTTCAGCTTTCGAAGCCGCCGCCACCGCCTTCTTCGTCGGCATTTTCCGCTTCGAAGTTGGCGTCATGGGAAGTTCCGCTAAATCCTCATCCACTCTCCCGCTCAATCGAGACGAGCGGCGTGTACTAACCTGTCGTGCGTTTTAGAAAAGAGCGCGCATTTTTGTCAACGAACCCGACTTTTCTCGGCGGCGGCGGCGATTTGAGAAATGACGAACGCGCGCGCGTGGGCTCGACGACGCGTAAAAGAAAGGAAAACGGACGAGGGAAGAGGAAAAAAAAATGTAACCACCGCGATGATGCGATTCGTTTCGCGCA
>CEVY01011283.1_pt1 | contig 15723 bp, 11 predicted proteins | sample 530681 | NCBI WGS metagenome assembly CEVY01 (sample SAMEA2620855, study PRJEB7988) | marine metagenome | biome: marine biome (ENVO:00000447); feature: surface water layer (ENVO:00002042); material: "saline water (ENVO:00002010), including plankton (ENVO:xxxxxxxx)" | depth 5 m | reverse complement strand
CAGTGGTTCTTGTGATTCGGCTTCTCCTGGAAGGTTCGTCTCCTCCACTGGAGCAACTTCTGAGGATACATGCGCCCCTGGGTCTTACCAGCCTCTATCTGGACAAACATCCTGTATTCAGGCCAGTCAAGGTTACTATGTTTCTCAGACAGGCTCTTCTTTCCAGACTCCAGCTTCACCTGGAAACTTCGTCCCCCAATCTGGAGCAACCTCCCAAACACAATGCAGTCCGGGGAACTATCAGCCTTCGTTCGCACAGGTAACTTGCATCGTCGCGTCTGCCGGGAACTATGTTGTGATATCCGGCTCCTCCAATCAAACTGCCTGCTCGCCCGGGACATACCAGCCTTCTAACGGCTCTACAACCTGTATTGATGCGGATCCGGGGCACTTTGTTCCTAACTACACTTCGACATCCCAGATCCCCTGTGATCCGGGATACTATCAGCCATTATCAGCTCAGCAATCTTGCCTGTCCTCCTCTCCGGGCTATTATGTGCCCGGAATTGCAAGTATTTCACAGACAGCTTGCGATCCGGGTTTCTACCAGCCGTCTCCGAATCAGACATTGTGTCTGCAGGCGACTCCGGGCAACTACGTCCCAACAAACGCGTCTTCTTCGCAGACCCCTTGTCAGCCAGGCACATTCCAGCCTTCATTCATGGCAACAGAGTGTATAGACGCATTCCCGGGTTATTACGTGGGACAGTCGGGCTCAACCGTACAGACTCCGTGCCCCTCCGGAACATACAATCCATCAGAATCTGCTAATAGCTCACAGTCTTGCTTAGATGCCGATCCGGGGCATGCAGTCCCTGACAATGGTTCCTCTTACCAGACTCCTTGTACCCCGGGATACTACCAATCTCTGTATGGGCAGACTTCCTGTTCTCCCGCGCCACCCGGTTACTACGTTGACTCAGAAGGAGCCACAGAATCTTCTCATTGCCTTCCAGGCTTTTGGGCTAATCAGGCAGGACTCTCTGAATGTATGGAGGCCAGTCCCGGTTACTATACAGATACCAATGCGTCAACTTCACAGATACCTTGCCCCACTGGCAAGTATAACCCTGTGTCAGGGGCAAACAGCTCTGCTATGTGTCTGGATGCCGACCCAGGAAACTTCTCGGATATACTCGGAGCATCGTCTCAGACTCCATGTCCCGCAGGGGAGTATCAGCCCTACAGTGCGCAAGAATCATGCTTGCAGGCCGACCCAGGAAACTTCGTCGAATCATCAGGGGAAGATAGCCAAGAAGAATGTCAGCCAGGGGAGTATCAGCCTTATTCAGGCCAGCAAAATTGCATCAATGCTGATCCCGGCTACTTCGTAGACACAGGGATGTCTACTACTCAGACGCCTTGCCCTCAGGGAACATATAATCCCAATTTTTCCGCAACAAGTCAGTCATCTTGCTTGGACTCAGAAGAAGGATACTATGTCGCCACTGAGGGTTCCTCCGTGCAGGATAAATGTTCCCCTGGGACGTATCAGCCGTCTCCTGGCCAGTCCACCTGCCTAGAGGCCGATCCGGGCTTCTTCACCTCTTCTGAGGCATCCGCGTCACAAGAAGAATGCGCCCCTGGGACGTATCAGCCGTCTCCTGGCCAGTCCACCTGCCTAGAGGCTGATGTGGGATTCTTCGTCTCTGAAGCGGGCCAGTCACAACAGACTCCCGCACCACTTGATCAGTTTGTATCATCCGTACGAAGCATAGCCGCCGAATCTTGCCCAGAAAATACGATTACTCTCCAAGAATCTTCTACGTCAGAGGATGAATGCCTCACTGACTCAGATGGAGACAGGCTCCATGACGAAGTAGACCTGGATGATGATGGGGATGGTATCGACGATATAATCGACAGATGCCCATTGGGCCTAGTGGGGTGGTCTAGCGCAGTAGATGTGGATAACGACTCGGACGGCTGTAAGGACTCAGAAGAGGATGATGATGACGATAATGACGGATTCCCAGATTTGCAAGATGCTCTCCCTCTCGATTCGACCGAATGGAATGACAACGACATGGATGGAATAGGGGATAACTCGGATACAGATGACGATAATGATGGTTCGTCAGATGTAGAGGAAGATGAGAGGAATACCAGTGCCACCGATCCAGATTCAGACGATGATGGATTCATGGACGGCGTTGACGACTTCCCTCTAGATCCATTTGAGTGGGAGGACTCTGATCTTGATGGGGTGGGGGATAATGGAGACGCATTCCCTAATGACCCTGACAGGCAAGAAGCCGAGGAATCAACAACCATGCTAATCTTCGTTGCAGCAGTCTCGGTAGTGGTGATTGGCGCACTTGGAGGGTTACTGATTATTAGGAGAAGGGGGCAAAATGACGAGTCATTATTCGCCCTTTCGGGAGATTCTGGAATGGAAAATAATGAGCCTAAAATTTACTCAAATGTCTCAGTCCCAGGATCTACATCTGTCACTTCGGAGGAGATTAGAACCGATTCAATCAGGCCTCCTAGTGATGCCAAGTTGAATGAGAATGGACAACTTGTTTGGGTCGACGATTCAGGAAACGTGTACTGTCAGAACCCAGATGGAACAATTCTATCCTTCAATCAGGCTACCGGTTCTTGGGGCCCTATAAACTAGAATTGAATTAGATTAGCGCCCCATGCCAAGCCACCACCAAACGCAACTGTGACAACCAAGTCTCCTTCTGCTATCCTCTTTTCTTCAAAGGCCTCATGCATGGCGATTGGGACACTGGCTCCAGCCGTATTTCCATACTTGTGGAGATTGGTGAAAGTCTTCCCCATTGGCAATCCTAGTTTCTCCATTCCCTTTTCGATGATGTTTATGTTAGCTTGATGGGGAATAATGAGATCGACTTCATCTATGGTTTTGCCGCATCTTTCTAGTACCGATAAAACAGCTTGAGGAAAGGCTTCGATTGCAAAGTCCCAAACGGCCCTTCCATCCATGTGGAAATATTGCATCCCCTCTTCGAATCCTTCACTAGGAATGGGAATTCTGGTCCCTCCTGCAGGAATCTCAATAACACTAGATCCAGAACCGTCGCTCATCATCCAAGATCCAATAATTCCCTTCCCCTCTGGGACCTTGGAAAGTACCACAGCCCCCGCGCCGTCTCCGAATAATACGCAAGTCGAACGATCTCCCCAATTCAGTATCCTTGAGTAGACCTCTGATCCAACGACTAGGACATTTTCATACCCTTCCGTTCCCGCGAATCTAGATCCTATGTCAAGTGCATGGACCCAACCAGCACAAACTGCATTGATGTCAAAGGCAACGCAATCGGTGCAACCTAGCTTATCCTGAACTATCCCAGCTGTTGAGGACATAGGGACATCGGGCGAGGATGTTGCTAAGATAATCAAATCGATATCGGATACTTTCAGTCCGGAATTTTCCAATGCAACCTTACAGGCCTCTACGGCCAAGTCAGATGTGCACACATCAGAGTCGGCAATTCTCCTTTTTTTCATCCCAGTCTTGGTAGTTATCCATTCGTCACTAGTGTCTACTATTTCCGCCCAATCGTCATTACTCATTTCATGTGGTGGGACGTACGAACCAACTCCGATGATTCCAATATGCGCCATTCTAATCGATGTTCCGACCACATGCCTGTCTTACAGTGTTGCGCATCAATCATGCCTGACGCATACATTAAGCGGCTCTGAGAAGAATCCCAGACTCCACTTCCCTCCTTCTCTACCGACTCCACTATCCTTCACTCCCCCGAAAGGTACACGAAGATCCCTGTGTAACCATGTATTGACCCAAACCATGCCAGAATGGATGTTCTCGGCTACTCTCCTTCCCTTTTCCAAGTCCATTGTCCAAATGCTACCAGCCAAACCGTATCTCGTATTATTTGCAATTTCTATGGCTTCATGCTCTGAATTGAATCTATGTACAGTTACAAAGGGGCCAAAAACCTCCTCAGTCGAGCATCTTGTTTCAGTTCCAAGACCAGTTATTACCGTGGGGGACATCCAATTGCCACCTTCCAACTCTTTCGGCAAGCATGGCTCCCCTCCAGTTACTATCTGCCCACCCTCCTCTAGGGCTAGTGACACGTAACCCTGGACTTTTTGCAGGTGTTGCTTGGAAATCAACGCACCTAGTTCTGTATCATCATCCATTGGGTCACCTATGACCATAGACTCAACGGACTCTACGAACATCTCCATGAACCGATCATAAATCGAGTCCTCAACTAGAATCCTAGAGCCACACAAGCAGACCTGGCCCTGGTTGAGAAATGCCGCCCTAGTCACTCCTTTCACGGTTTCTTCTAGATCACAGTCCGAGAAAACTATGCTCGCATTCTTACCGCCCAGCTCCAAACTCAACTTCTTGAATTGAGGGGATGCAGACTGCGCAACTTTAGCGCCTGTCGATGTTCCCCCGGTGAATGAGACAAGATCTACATCGGGACTCCCAGTGAGCATTGATCCTGAATTTCCATTCCCATGAACAAGGTTCACCACTCCTGAAGGCAGCCCGACCTCATCAATGACCCTCATCAGAAGATCTGCAGTTAGCGGGGTCAGCTCACTCGGTTTACAAACTACGGTATTCCCCATTCCAATGGCCGGAGCGACCTTCCAAGACAGCAGGTAAAGAGGAAGGTTCCATGGAGTGATTAGTGCACCAACTCCAACGGCCCTGAGCTTCACTATGTTGGTAGCATCTTCCATCTCGTAGATTTCATCTTCCATATCTCTAATCATTTTTGAGAAGAACCTGAAATTTGAGACCGACCTAGTCGCATCAACTGAGCGAGCCAGGGATATGGGCTTGCCAGTATCCAAGCTCTCTAAGTAAGCAATCTCCTCAAATTTTTCTTCTAGGCAGTCGGCAATCCTATCTAGCCACTCGGCTCTACCAGAAGGATCCATCCCACTCCATTCGGGGAGTGCTTCCCTCGCAGCGGCTATCGCCAATTTCACATCACTTTCTCCCGACAGAGGGACACTTCCGATAACTTTCCCAGTGGAAGGCGAAAGATTATCCATCCATTCTGCTGATTCCGGCTCCTCAAATTTACCTTTGATATAGTTAAGTAATTTCATCAGGATCCCTCATTAGCAAAGGGATTTTCTCGAGTAACTCCCTCGGAGTAATCCCTCCAGTCCATGGAGAATCTGTCTCTGTCAGGGTCCCATTCGTCCCAAGTGACAACTTCCTCGAGAGCCTCACGCATACTTTCAGGAACTATTCCCGGAACGATGAACGCCTTCTGACGGTGTAGGGGGTAGGGGTTCCGCAGCTCAACTCCCAATACTCCCAAGACAGCTCTGGCAACGTACCAAGTAGCCTGACTGTTCCATCCATGAGCTATTTTGATCACTATCCCTAGTCCGTCCGGCCAGTCTGGATGATCTACGGAAAGACCCAGTAGCCCATCCGCCCCTTCCTTAGCTAGGATTTTCCCTTCTCCTGCCTTGAGGCATGTCGAATCCAGTCTATTGAAACCTCCAACAAGATCTGGATTTTTTGTCATTGCATCCCAAATCCAGTCATCATCCTTCTCTGACGCGAGTCCAGCCATCATTACTGCCAACTCATCCACAGTATTGGAAACTGTAGGCAGGCCACACCCATCTTTAGCAACCCTCAGTGGCTCCCAATCAGGCTTCCCCATCATTCTTCTGAGTACATCCAGATACAGCGGAAACCAACCGGAGCTTGGGAGGGTGTAACCCGCTCTACTAATTCCCATCAGCCTCATTCCTTTGAGCATCGCTGCGTGTTCACCGGAGCAAGTATGGAACCATCTACGGGGTCTCCTAACCTGTCTTCCGAACTGTATTAATGGAACATCCAGAGGGCATTGCATCAGTCCCCATTCCGATTCGCTAAGCAGGGACTGAGCTGTCGCAACATGCTCAGTATCGCCATTATGGGATGAGCATGAAATTGCCATCTGTTCTGAACTTAGGCCAGCCTTAGCGAGGGCTTCACTGAATATTTTCATCGTAAAGGGCTTCATCATAGACCTACCGTAAACCAGAACATTACCGCCGAAAGAGTGTATGATTTCATTTCCATGAGCCCAAGCTATGGCGCCATGTATGGTATTCTCTGAGATATCCATTCTTCGAAAATCTACCAAAGGCTCCCACTCGACATCTCTTCCCGTAGCTATCCCGTCATGCCTCTCTCCCAATGGATTCGAAGGATAGAGGGATGACCCCGGTCTTCCAGGAGATACCGATGAAGGAACGTTTTCTCTGCTCTCCATCTATTCGCCTCCGTTAATCCGGGGTACTACCTTAGTCATGAATGCAGTCATGTTCCTCATTACCCTTTCACTGTCATGGTTGAAGAAATCAAACCAGCACATCAAACGATCATTAGGATCGAATCTTTCAATAATTTGTTGTGCGACTTCCTCAGCGTTTCCAATCACTGCATTATCTACCGCCCTGTCAACTTTTGATGGGTCAATTGTTCCCTCTAGGGCGCTCCAGTATGTCGAAAGAGCTGATTTCGCCTCTCTCTTTGCCTCAGAGCTCCTTTCTTCAGAACTCAAAGAATCCTCCTCGTTGATGAAAACCATGACTGTTCTGGGCATCATAGATCTCTTCCAACCACCACCGTCACTATGGTAAGACTCCTTCATCCTCTGATGGGTCTCCTCAATTATCCTAGGAGGAGTAATAGAGAGATTGAAAACTTGAACAGGAAGCCATTTGTTTACTTCCTTCTGTAATATCGGGTCATGACTACCGAGGACCAAATTCAGAAGACTTCGATTCCAATCTTGAGGAATTATCTTTATCTCCTCGAAATCATATCTATTTCTTATTTCTATTGAATCGGGCAAATCAGTCAAACCTCGATGTAAAACCGCTTTTTCCTGAACTTTGGACCAGTCCTCGTCGCTCCTGAAGCTTGACCTGGTCAAGATGGTCTTTCCAATCATATCACTTGATACCACATCTCCCCTGAGTAGTCGGAGGAATATCTCGGATGCCTCTGCGAAAATCCTACCTCTGAGTGCCGGCCATGCGGCTTCTTCAACTGGATCTCTTGGAACAATTCCATATGGCCTCGCCATGAACTCAAATCTACCCGCACTGAATCCTATATGCAACCTCCTTCTTTCATCAGATTCAAGTCCATGTAAGGATAAGAATGATCCCACCCTCTCTGCTTGGGCTATAGGGCCACCGGAGGCTAAGATACTCATCACGGCACTACCTACCTCCATTCTTTCAGTTCTAGAAAGAACCTTTTGAGCGATCTGGAAGAAGTCAGTACAAAGCCCAACCTCTCCCGGATAATGTGGAACTACTGGATTATTATTCCTTTTCTGTATCTCTGTGGATAGATGAGCCTGGGCTATCCAACCAATTCCAAATCCAAGCATATCGGCATGCTCCGCCTGATTTAGGAAGTTGGAGAACATCTCTCTCTCACTGGGAACAAAACCAGAGCTATCCGGGGTCTGGGAAATGGAGAAGAAAATATCGAACTCCATATTATCCCTCATATGGAACGCATTCTGCCACCGTCCACGGCAAGACTTACTCCTCGCACAGCGCCACTAGAAGGTAGACAGAGCCACACGACTGCAATTGCCGTCTCTAGAGGATCAATCAGCCTCTGAATTGGAACGCTATTAATCCAGTTTTCCTGAACTTCTTCAACCTTCTTGCCTGTCTTAGATGATATAGAACTGGCAAGGGAGCCTAGCCTATCGGTATCGGTGAATCCGGGGAGAATGTTGTTTATTGTGATACAAGCTGGTAATTCTCTAGACAGAGACTTAGACCACGACGCCATGGCTCCCCTCAAAGTATTTGAGAGCCCTATATTGTCAATGGGCTCCCTAACTGATGTGGAAATGATATTCACAATCCTACCGCTTCCGGACCTCTCCATTCCTGGCACGAGCTCCTTTGTCAGGATGTGAGAAGCATGAAGGTGCCTAGCGAACGGTCCCTCAAAATCCTCTATCGAATTACCTAGTAATGGCCCCCCGGGAGGGCCACCGGAGTTATTCACGAGTATATCCACAGAACCCAAATCTGAAACTGAAGTAGAAATCGACTCCAAGCTCTCCATATCCAGCACCAGTTTTTCATGTCCAGATCCATGCATTTCTTCGATAAGAGACTCAAGATCACCGACCGATCTCGCGCATGCGATGACTCTACATCCAGCCCTGGCTAGGACCAATGCCGTAGCTCTCCCAATTCCTTTGGAGGCCCCACATACCAATGCTGTCTTTCCATCGAGAATACCATCGGCAAAGGGGAAATCCCGTCCCAAAAGATTTTTTTCCATTTTATCACCTAATCAACGTAGTGTGCATATTCCTGTTTACTGAGTCTTTCTCTGACCACTTCGAGTACTTCCTCTGGAGCGTTCCTAAAAGTTGGGAAGTCGCTAGCTCCCTGTGGACGGCGCATCTCAGTCCACTCTCCCTTGTCATACGCAATCAGTGCCTCCTTCATCAACACTCCTGAAAGAACTAGTGTCCCGTAGCAAAGGTCCTCATACGTCATACCACGCTTCACGGGGAACTCTCTCCTCAAGAGAATCTCCCCAGTATCAATTCCGTTATCACAGAAGTGGCACGTCGACCCTATTCGAATATCGTGATAAACAGACCATGCCGGAGATGCAGATCCCCTACATTCTGGAAGAAGTCCCGGATGTGAATTGACAACTCCATCCTTCGGGAAATCAAGGATCTCTCCTCTGATTATCCTGGTCCCTCCAAATACAATTAGATCAAGGTCCATTCCTTGGATGTGTGGCATGACCTCGGATGAATTATGAATCGGCACTGTGACTAATGGGATTCCATTTACAATCGATAGCTGATCGATAGTAGGAGCTATTTCGTTACCCTCAATCCTCTTCAGAAACTTCTCCCTCTCTTCATCAGCCACTGGCGAATCTTCCTCAATGATCATCTCAGGGGAATATCCCGCGGAGAGTATCTGGTGAAGCATCTCACGACCATACGGATGTTCCTTCAATAGTAGAAATACAAACCTCGGCTTGGCCATGTCTCTCATGTTCCGCAGGGGCCATACATACCCCTTATTTTCGGTCCTGGGATGAGTGAATAAAAATGACCTCGAGTTAGCTCATTCAGGCCATCCATCGCTAAAATCAGTCATTTTCTCTATCTCACGATCAATTTTAGCATATGAAAGCCTGTAAATTCCCGGGGTCTTATGATATCCATCAAGTCCCGAAATAGTGACTCCTCCAAGACTACTCAGATCAACATATCCGTCCTCTCCCATGTCTCTCGAATCTAACTCGAACCATTTGACCGCACAGGTCATGAACCTACACCCGTTAACGAGCTCTGTATCATCCACCAGCGTTAGCCCCATCCTTACTCTGGACTCCTCCACACAAGGGGCCGACCAATTCTCGATCTTCCTGGGTGTTAAGCCCACTTCATCAAACTCGCTACTGCCTCTAGGATATCTCGCACTGGTCTGATGAGCCCTCTCAATTATGTTCTCATTAACATGACTGAAAGTGCAAATTCCTGTTGACTTGATATTTTTGTAAGTATGTGCATCCTCTCCCGGAGGCCTTAGCACAAATCCCATCAATGGGGGAGTGGATCCTAGGTGCACAACGGAGGATACAATTGACAGATTATCTCCAAATTCAGGATGGTAGGTTCCTATAAGGGTAGCACTTTTGAATCCACTGAGACTGTTTACAAACCTGGCCCTTTTCCTACCTTCCCAATCCATGATTTCTTCTGAATGAATGAATGTGTATCCCATTGAACCACCAATCAGGGGGTAACTCTACTTCTATCCCTTGGGAACAGTACTACTTCCCTGACATTTCCTGCTCCAGTAAGGACCATCAATAATCTAGCAACGCCCAATCCCCATCCTGCATGAGGAGGGGCCCCGTAGCGAAATCCATCCGTGTAGAATGAAAAGTCCTCAGGATCTAGTCCCATATTCCTCAGATTCTGCTCCAAAATATCAACTCTATGCTCCCTAGCTCCTCCACTGGTCATCTCATCCCTACCATAGTTTAGATCGAACCCTCTACTTAGTTGTCCACCAGAGGCCCCTTCTTCTCCTTCCTTGTGGTGGATGTAAAATGGCTTCATGGCCATCGGCCATCTGGGTATAAAGTGGAATCCTGGGAACTTGGCCGCTATCAAATCACAATGATGACTCTCAATATCGTCTCCCCATTCTATTTCACCGCCACCCTCTTTCACGATTTCAATAGCATCACAATAGGGAATCCTGGGAAACGGTAAGGTCGGAACCTCCACGACCACAGCCTCTTTCTCCTGTGATATTCTATATTCATTTACTGCATCGATTAGGTGCTGATCATTCTTCTTGACCTCGGACCAGATATGGAAAATCATCCTCTCTTGAACGCCCATTACGTCTTCATCATCCATCCATGCCCCTTCGATATCGAACGAAATGAACTCGTTGAGGTGCCTGTAAGTATCATGCTTCTCAGCCCTGAAGGCTGGGCCTATCTCGAAAACTCTCTCAAGCCCACCTAGGATGGCCAATTGTTTGTACAACTGCGGGCTCTGAGACAGGTATGCATCTGTATCGAAGTATTTCATAGGAAATAGATTCGTACCGCCCTCGGCAGCCGCTGCTATTATCTTAGGGCTATTGATTTCTTGGAAACCCTCCGATATTAGGTGTTCTCTGCCATACTGGAGGACCCTTGATCTAAGCTGGAACATGGCATTCACGTGATCTCTCCTCAGGTCCAGATGTCTGTTATCCAATCTAATGTCTAATCCTACTTGGACATCATCGATAACCCCAACAGGAAGGGGAGTGGATGCCTGTGCAAGGATCTCTCCTGACGAGACGTTCACCTCATATTCAGGAGGGGGAGTTGGCGCCCCTTCCTTAACCTTAGGAGGTCTCTTCTGGGCCACTATTCCCGATACTCGTATAGTGGATTCTCTTGAAGCGGACTGAATTGAGTCAAACAAGCTTTCATCCATATTGTCCTTTTTGAGAAACGCCTGAATCTTACCCGTGCCGTCTCTGAGCATTAGAAAGCATATCGCGCCCCTTCCTCTGACAGTCTCAGCATATCCACAAATAGTTACTTCAGTACCTACCAGAGAGTTGCCAAGTTCGATAACCTGACCAATTGTATGGCTTCTGTAAGAAGTCGGCTTCCACTCTTTGCTGTCACGCATGTTTGGTCGAAAAGGGTCCGAGTTATCAACGGTGCTACTCCTCTTCAATCTCAGCTACCTTGGCAGCAATGAGTAGAAAGGCAGTATGTCCGATGGGAGTGTTACCTGGCCTGACTCCCCCTCTGCTGGCCTTTACCCATCTTCTCTCAATCATCTCTCCCGCCCATTCGACTATCAAGCCGTTGCTCTCGGCGGCCTCCCAGCACTTCTCCAATTGGATTGTTGTGGGGCAGTAACATGCTAACCTTCCACCTGCCCTGAGTAGAGGCTCTATCTCAGAAATCACTTCCCACGGCTCCGCAATATCGATGATAGCCGAATCAAGCCATCCGCACTTATCGACTACCGCCTCGCCAATATTCGATATATTTCCTTCAATTAGGTGCCAATCAGGGAATTCGGGTAGGACCTCTGACAGTCTTTCCATGTTCTTCCTTCCGACCTCCGCATGCTCGGCTCTGGACTCCACAGAAATCAAAGTTCCACTGGATCCCATTACATTGGCTAAATGCATTGCTAGTCCTGCAGAACCATGCCCTCCCTCAAGTACCTTGGAACCGACTCCAATTCCCATCCAAGAGATTAGAAATCCTGAGTCCTTAGCCCCAATAACTTGGGCCCTCCTAGCCATATTCCTCCTCGCCTCAGGAAGCGAGGGTCTGACAATTGTCAATGACTTCTGTCCCACTGTGATCCTGTCGCCTGCTGAATATCCCTTGAGTAGCTCATAGGCATCAAACCTGCCAAGACCCTTCACTTTGACTTCACCAGGGGTCCTTTGTAGAAGATAGGCCCTGCCATCATCTTCTCTGAGTGCCAGCCATTCAGCCTCTTCTCTATTCTCCACATGTCCCGGAATCCAACCTAACCTATCAAGTAAACCACAGCTGACAGCCGTATTACGCACCATTAAGGAACATGATTATACCACGATTCACCTCGTTTAACACAATGAGGAATACTACGCCCTATGCCTTGGTTTCTTCTTTGACGTTAGTTTCCCTGATGATTTTGTCTTGTTTCGTATCCTTCTGTATTGTGGAAGAAGATACGCAAGAAAGGCAAGAATTGGAGCAGATTGAAGCAAAGATGTTTGCAACAAGCCCCGGGCATCCCGTTTTCGGAGAATATGTGGGTGCTCACTGGTGTGGCCCATGCATGAGTAGCGCATCCCCCTCTCTAGATAATCTCAAAACCTCCAATCCAGAAGATTTTACCTTTGTTTCGTTTTTCCAGTCCAGCTCTGGTGGCTATCCGGATGATAGTCCAATCAACCGTCGAAGCCATGTCTCAGCAGCCGCTTCCGGAATTCCCGTATTTTCGTTTGCCGACAAGCAAACCGGAACGTGTTACAAAGTCGGAGCAGGAGGTTCAAACTACTATGATTCAGATTATTCAAACGGCGGTTGCATGGATTCTGACACATCAAACTACGCCATGCAGCTGGAGACCCAGTACGACCAGTCTTCAGACCAAGTAACTGTCACTGTAAACTCGATGTATACGGGCTCTCTTAGTTCAGTATCTGTTTTCCTTTATGCAGCGATCACTGAGAAGGTCAGTCCTGATTCATATGACAATGGAGTAAAGCCTCACCATAGTTTCAGAGAATGGATGCTGGCCAGTCACAACAATGGTTTCGAACAACTCACATTAACTCCCAATACCCCAGTTGAGAGCTCATGGCAAGTTCCACTAAGTGCTGTCAGGGCCGGTGGTGGATACAGCCAGTTTGAGAATTTCTGGCCTGTTTTCGCCTTGATGGATGGCCCTCACACCACCTACAACAACTTCCTTTCTGCTGTAGATCTGGATATGATCCCTCTGGTTGACATAGGAGTGGACGAAATAACGATTTCAAACAGAAACGGCAACTCAGGATTTGTCACAGGAGACGTCCTAGATATATCTTGCAGGGTTTCCAACAATGGGGTTGAGGAGTATGATGGAGGGGGGCAACTATCGATCAGTTGGATGGATGGTCTATCAGAGATTGAGATATCTACCTTCAATATTGGAGATTTCTCAGTAGGCGGTTCCCAGACATACAACGCTTTCTTGGATACCTCGGGGATAGATATCACTGCACTCGGATCAACTACAATCAGAGCGAAGATTTCTGGAAATTCTGGAGACCGTGCACCTTCCAATGATTTGTCAGACGCGGCGGCCCTTCATGACATGCCACCAACCGCCAGCCAGCCTTCTTCAAGTAGCTCAACTTCAGTAGACAGGGGGTCAGCGGTTAGCTTCGAGGTATCAGCAATCTCCAACGATCTAGTTGATGATATCAATACAATGCAACCTACTCTGCAGTATTCTCCCTCTTCCTCTTCAACATGGAGCAATGATTGGGTCACCAACCACGCTATCGTTGGATCGGGGGATAATGCGAGGCACTCTTTCGATATCGACACCCCCTTGGATGCTACAATGGGGCACTATGACCTGAGGATCAAGTGGACTGACTCCTCTGGGCAGACAAGCGACTGGCTAACCTCAGAGGACGCCTTCTATCTACAAAACTCCCTTCCAAGAGTACTCGGTAATAGCGATATGACTTATGCCGGGGTCCCCACTGTTAAGGTACAGACCACTGAGATGGTATCAGTTGTAGGACTAGTTTCCGATGCCGAAACCTCTCTTTTCAATTTAGAAATCTCGAGCTCCGAGCCGGAGTTCTTGGCATGGAATCCTTCTTCTCTTGAGATAGAGGTAAGATTCGATAATCTATTGCTCGATAGCCAAGGCTCACCAATCCCCCAGGGCATACAAGTTACCGTTCACGATGGAGATGAGGCTAATACAGGAATGATGATGTTCAATGTAGTGGAGAACGGCGCGCCAAGGTGGTCATCCATACCCATCCAGTCCTTCCATGAAGGCGGGTCCGCCAGCCTAGGCCTCACTGACTATCTCTCCGACACCAACAACAACGGCCAAGTGGTACCGGTTTCGGGGGTGACAGTGGAAATATTATCGGTATCCGATGAAAATCTAGTGGAAGCCAGTATTTTCGGTCAAACTATCAATGTCAACTCACTGGATGATGACTCAAACGGTCTCGTTGAGATCTCTCTCAGGGCTAGTGATGGCGACAAGTCCTCCGATACGACTGTAACTTTCCACGTTCTAAACGTCAATGACGCACCTATTATCGATACCTCGGGCATCGAGGATGTCACACTCAAGCTAGGAGCTCCCATAGAAATAGACCTGATCAGCAGAATCACAGACATAGATGATCCAGATGAAGAGATTTGGATTACCGCGACTAGCTATTATCCGGGTGCGGTGTATTACGACCCCCTAACCGGGATTATGTCTGCTGACTGGCCCGAGGAAGGCTCAGACAGCATAAAAATCACTGCCGAGGACCGCCATGGGGCATCCTCTACAGTCTCACTGACCTACACAATCGTGGATGACATACCACTTGACTGGGAAGAAAATTTCGAGGTAGAGATAGACTCATTCGATATCGGTTCCACTCCTACTGTGGTGATTTCAAACATAGGTGATGAGCAACTGAGTGATATTAGGGTCACATGGACTGTTTGTAACAAGATAACAGGGATTTGCCACAGTGCTGGGTCCTCATTCAGTTTGGGCCCATTCATCATTCTTCCAGTCACAGGGAGTGGCCTCAGTACCGGGGATTACTTCACATTGAGTGTCCAAGGGGTCGACGAAAACGGCTTCGATAGGAGGACACCGGAGCAGATGAAGTACGATGCCGTGTCCCCACAAGAAGACGACCAAAGCCAACCTTCCGGGGAACAGCCCAGTGCGGATGAGGGCTCTTCTGATGCCATGTTCCTAGCGGGAGCTTCTGCAGTGGCTCTGATTTCCCTAGTTGCTATAATCATAGGGATCAACTCCGTCTTTAGGAGGGGCCCCAGGGGGAACTCCATCCTCCATCAGGAACCTCAAACTGTAACCGATAGATCCTCCTCGACTTCTCTCCCTCCAATGCCCGTCAAGAGCTCGTCACCCCCTCCGCCGCCACCCATGATCGCTCCTCTTCCTCCTGGTGGGCTTCCTCCGGGGTGGACCATGGAACAGTGGCATTACTATGGGGAGGAGTATCTGGAAAAATTCTATGGTGGCGTCAATTTTAGGGATAGATGACGCTCTTTTTTTCTCCAACGTGACTAACGCACCTTCAAGAAGGTGCTATCGTCAGGGCAGTATGAGGCATGTCAATGGGAGATGAGGATCAGACCGGCTCAGATGGCGAGTCAGCTGTCAATGATAACCTCGATACTTGGGAAGAAGGCCCTGCATTCGGAGTCGGAGAGGACAAGGACCCTATATGCGATATTCCCGTTGAAGAGTGGGTTTTAGACCTGAAAGTGTCTTCCACGGAGGAAGTCCCAATCCCAGAGAATCTCGTCGACCAAGTAATCGGCCAAGAGGCGGCTTCCATAGTGGTAAGAAAGGCCGCCGAGCAAAGAAGGCACATGATAATGGTCGGTGAACCGGGTACTGGTAAATCGATGCTAGCCAGGTCAATGACAGAGTT
>CEVY01030039.1_pt1 | contig 15747 bp, 10 predicted proteins | sample 530681 | NCBI WGS metagenome assembly CEVY01 (sample SAMEA2620855, study PRJEB7988) | marine metagenome | biome: marine biome (ENVO:00000447); feature: surface water layer (ENVO:00002042); material: "saline water (ENVO:00002010), including plankton (ENVO:xxxxxxxx)" | depth 5 m | reverse complement strand
ACTGGCGTCAGCCGAAAAAATGATGAATGGATTATTCATACAACTAAAGGAGATATCCAATGCGAGTATGTCGTTAATGCAGCGGGTTACTACGCTCAAAGGGTTGGAGAATGGTTCATTCCATACGGAGGAAGAACTGTCCCTATGATGGTTATGAGCCATCAGTACCTATTATTTGAGGAAGTTGAGGCCGTAAAAGATTGGTCCACTGAAATGCAACACAAACTTCCACTGCTTCGTGATGTTGATAGCAGCTATTATCTTCGCCAAGAAAAATTTGGTTTCAACCTTGGTCCCTATGAGCGAACTTGTAGAGCCCACTGGGCGCAACCCAACGACCCAATGCCGGAAGATTTTAGTTTTCAGTTGTACCCTGATGATCTAGATCGATTGGAATGGTACATCGAAGATGCATTAGCTAGAGTGCCTCTGTTGGGTGAAGCGGGGGTTAGCAAAGTTATAAATGGACCAATCCCGTATGCACCAGATGGACTTCCTTTGATAGGTCCAATGCCTGGCGTACCGAATGCATTTGAAGCATGTGTATTTACTTTTGGGATCGCTCAAGCCGGTGGGGCAGGAAAAGTTTTATCCGAGTGGCTAATTGAGGGCGAAACAGAATGGGACATGTGGTCATGTGATCCGCGGCGTTACACAAATTATACAGATCATGATTATTGTGTTGCTAAGGGCATGGAAATTTATGGACATGAATATGCTATGCATTTCCCATGGCATGAATGGCCAGCAGGAAGGAATAAAAAACTTTCACCAGCGCATGACCAAATAGTAAAAAAAGGTGGTCAAATGGGTGCATACAATGGTTGGGAGCGTGCAAACTGGTTTGCACATAGCACTGACGATATTTCCGAAAAGACAACGCAAACATGGGAACGTAATGGCCCGTGGGAGCAACGAATTAAAGAGGAATGTTATGCCGTAAGAGATGACGTAGGTGTTTTGGACCTACCTGGTTTCAGCCGCTTTGATATTGAAGGAAAAGGAACTGCAGCATGGCTTCGAGGAAGAATTGCAGGATCATTGCCAAAAATTGGACGTCTTAATTTAGCATATTTTGCAGATACAAGAGGTCGCATATTAACTGAAATGTCAATCATTCGACACTCTGAGGAAAAATTTACTCTCATAACAGCCGCTTCGGCTCAATGGCATGATTGGGAAATAATTAACAAAGCATCTTCTTTAAATATATCCGTAACAGACACAACTGAGAAACTTAGCACTTTAATAGTTACAGGGCCAAAGTCTCGTAATCTACTTGAAAAAATTGGTACTGACGCAGATCTATACCTTCCTTGGTTAAGCCATCATAAAGCAAAAGTATGTGGGAAGCCTTGTCATTTGATGCGTGTTAGTTTTGCGGGAGAATTAGGTTGGGAAATTCACACTGATGTCAAAAATATTTCAACTCTCTACAAAGAAATTAGTGATGCAGGCGCAAAGCCGTTTGGCATGTGGGCTTTAAATTCTCTTCGCATAGAAAAGGGATATCGAGCTTGGAAAGGAGACTTATCAACAGATTACAGCCTGTTAGAGGCTGGTTTGTCGAGATTTATTAAGTTCGATAAAGAAGAGGGTTTTCCAGGAAAAGCAGCTTTAGAGATAGAAAGACAGCACGGAAGTAAAAAACGGTTTGTATCACTTATAGTAGAGGCGGGAAAATGTGACGCTCCATATATGTCTACTCTATGGAAAAATGATCAAATTGTGGGAGAGACGACATCTGGCGCATGGGGCTATCGCACGAATTCTTCAATTGCTCTTGGAATGATAAGGAGTGATTTGGCTTCGGCAGGAACAGAAATTGAAATAGAGATTTTTGGAGACCGTCATAAAGCTATTGTCCAACCAGAAGGGTCAATCTGGGATCCAATGAACGAAAGATTGCGCGCATGAAAGAAGCGATAACACTTCTTGATGGATCAGTCGGGCAAGAATTAGTTAAAAAATTTGGTAAAAAACCAACACCGTTATGGTCAACAGAAATTATGTTAAAAAATCCAGAAATGGTATCGAATATCCATAGCGCTTACTTTAAAGCTGGGGCAACTATTGCCACAACAAACAGCTACACAGTACTTCGAGACCGTTTAAAGCACTTCAACCTGGAACATGAAGTACATAATTTATGGAGCTCTTCAGTAGAAGCCGCCTGCAATGCCCGTAATAATTTTGGAAGTGGTCGAGTTGCAGGTTCAATTGGCCCTTTAATAGCGTCATACCGACCTGACCTCTGCCCCTCAATAGATGAAGCATCAAAAATATATGATGAGAAGATTGCAAATATTGCCCCTAAGGTGGATATATTATTAGTTGAAACGGTCTCTTCTTTAAAACAAGCCAAAGGGGTTTTGGCATCGACAGATAAAGAGAGCAAGCCGGTTTGGATATCTTTTAGTGTAGACGATCAAGATGGCACAAAACTTCGATCAGGCGAAAACCTGGAAGATATAGAGCCTATTATCAACGATCATTCGGTTGAAGCAGTTCTCATCAACTGCTCCCCGCCCGAAGCAGTAGATAATGCATTACCTATAATTTCCAAAATGAATAAACCGTTTGGAGCTTATGCGAATGGATTTTCCAAAATATCAAAAGAATTTCTAAAAGACAGACCAACAGTTGATGCTTTGACAGCTCGTAAAGACTTGGGACCGGAAGAGTATAGTAATTTTGTTATTAATTGGGTCAGGAATGGCGCCACAATCGTTGGTGGATGCTGCGAAATTGGCCCCACTCATATCTCGAAGATCGCAAAAAAGATCCATGAATTAGGATTTCAAATTATATAAAGGTATTAGAGGACGATGATACAGGATAAAGCCAAAGTTATTATCATAGGCGGCGGCGTCATTGGATGTTCAGTAGCCTACCATTTGAGTAAATTAGGCTGGAATGATATAGTTTTGTTGGAGCGCAAACAACTCACTTCTGGAACAACGTGGCATGCTGCAGGGTTGATAGGCCAATTAAGAGCCAGTGCTAATATGACAAAATTAGCAAAGTACACACAAGAATTATACTTTGATCTTGAAAAAGAAACCGGTGTGTCAACCGGTTTTAAAAGAGTGGGTTCAATTAGTGTTGCTCTTACAAACGAGAGAATGGAAGAATTGAAACGCTCTGCAGCTATGGCTAGGGCTTTTGGGGTTGATGTGGAAGAAATTTCTCCGCGCGAAATCAAAAATAGATATCCTCACATTAATCTAGAAAGGGTAGTGGGTGGGGTCTTTCTAGGGAAAGACGGACAAGGAGATCCCGCAAATATTGCTTTGGCTCTTGCAAAAGGTGCACGGCAGGAAGGTGCTAAAATTTACGAAGGAGTTACTGCAACGAAAATATTTAAAAATCAGAATAAAGTAACTGGTGTTGAATGGACTAATCGGCATGGTGAGAGCGGACGGATCTCCTGCGAAGAAATAGTAAATTGTGCTGGAATGTGGGGTCACAGCGTCGGCAAAATGTTAGGTACAAATATTCCCCTTCATGCATGTGAGCATTTTTATATAGTTACTGAACCAATAGCAGAATTAACTCAACTTCCGGTACTTAGAGTCCCGGATGAATGCGCTTATTACAAAGAAGATGCCGGCAAAATGCTGCTTGGGGCATTTGAACCTAATGCGAAGCCTTGGGGTATGTCTGGAATACCCAAAGATTTTGAATTTGACCAACTTCCTGAAGATTTCGAACATTTTGAACCAATTTTGGAAATGGCTGTGAATAGGGTTCCTATGCTTGAGAAAGCAGGAATTCATACGTTTTTTAATGGGCCAGAGAGCTTCACACCAGACGATGCCTACCACCTTGGCCGCTCACCTGAAATGGAAAATGTTTGGGTAGCAGCAGGATTTAACTCAATAGGTATACAATCCGCCGGAGGTGCGGGAATGGCGCTTGCACAATGGATGCAAGATAAAGAAAAACCATTCGACTTGGGCGATGTTGATATAAGTCGTATGCAACCTTTTCAGGGAAATAAAAAATATTTATTTGAACGGTCAAAAGAAACACTTGGTCTGCTGTATGCTGACCACTTCCCTTTTAGACAAAAGGAAAGTGCCCGAGGTGTCAGACGAACGCCTTTCCATGAGCATCTGAAGTCCAAAGGCGCTGTCTTCGGAGAAGTAGCTGGTTGGGAACGTGCAAATTGGTTCTCTAACAATGGGCAAAGTGATGAATATCGTTATAGTTGGAAACGCCAGAATTGGTTTGAAAATTCAGCTAGAGAGCACATGGCTGTGAGGGAGAATGTTGGTCTATATGATATGTCTACTTTCGGAAAAATACGAGTAGAGGGTAAAGATGCCGAAAGTTTTCTAAATTATTTATGCGGTGCAAACTTATCTGTCGACATAGGTAAAATAGTATATACCCAATTTTTGAATTCAAAAGGCGGTATAGAGGCAGATGTTACTGTGACTAGACTAAGTGAAACGACATATTTGATAGTAACACCTGCTGCCACTCGACTTGCTGATGAAACTTGGCTGCGCAGGAATCAAAAGGACTATAGCGTAGTTATTACAGATGTGACTGCCGCAGAAGGAGTTCTTGCATTAATGGGACCAGCGTCAAGAGCTTTACTAAATAGTGTTTCTCCAAATAATTTTGAGAATGAAACGAACCCTTTTGGCACTGCGCAATTGATTGAAATAGGAATGGGACAAGCCCGTGCCCATAGAGTTTCTTATGTAGGCGAACTTGGATGGGAACTATACATTAGTAGTGATCAATGCGGTCATATTTTTGAGACGATATTTGATGCTGGGTCAGACCATAATTTAAAGTTATGTGGAATGCACATGATGGACAGCTGTAGAATAGAAAAAGCGTATCGACATTTTGGGCATGATATTACATGTGAAGACCATGTCCTTGAAGCTGGGTTGGGTTTTGCAGTGGATACTGCCAAACCAGATTTTATAGGCAAAAAAGCTGTGATTGATAAGAAAGAATGCGGCTTAGAAAAGAGATTGGTTCAATTCCAACTTACAGACCCTGAGCCTCTATTATATCACAACGAACCAATAATGAGAGATGGCGAAATTGTAGGTTATATCAGTTCAGGTAATTATGGACATAAACTAGGTGGAGCAATCGGTATGGGATACGTACCTTGCAAAAGTGAAAGTCCAGAAGAACTTCTATCATCAAAATTTGAAATAGATGTCGCAGGTACTATTTGCGCGGCGAAAGCGTCGCTTAAACCTTTATACGACCCACTCAGTAAACGTACAAAAGCTTAGTTTTAGTTGCCTATTCCCTAAAAAAGTCACTTGAGCCGTGGTGGTTTAAGATTTTCTTTTAAGTCTATAGCTGGCTCAAATGAGGCACTTTTTTCTTCTAAATCTTTTTCAAAATTTAAAGAGATACCAATCTTTCTGATTTTTTTTAAATTTGGGCTGTCAACGTTCATGAAAATGACATCAATTGGTTTCTCATCATACAATGTAAAGTTAACTACTTCATTTACTGCCTTAGCTATTACAGCATGCATCTTTTGATTTATATCAACAAATACAATAAGTTGTGACTTATAACCACTTTTATAGATTACTTCAGCAATCCATGCCTCGGGAACAAATTTAGATAAGTAACTCAATTTATTATTTAATGAATTCCTTACTACAAATGGTATACTTGGTTTGCTAAACTTAGTTATTTTATCGCTTAATCTTTTTGGGGATTGCTCGACAATATTTTGCAACCAATCAACATCGTTACTGCTGAGCAGTATCTCTGATGAAACAGCCAAACTTAAGTTTAATCCCAAGCCAAGCTTTTGCTCTTTCAACATTGGTAAAACCATTCGCCCCGTTAGTGCAAGATAAGGGGAGCTATTTCCAGTAAAGTCAACTAACCTAGAAATAGTATCAAAAACTAATGCATATTTATCTTCAGGCGTTTCAATTAAATTCGGACAAGCTATGCCGCCTTCAAGCTCTTTCTCCAGCAATAAATATAGTTCGGTATCAAGTAGAGCCTCATAAAATGAAAATATTGATTTTTCATCGTTTTCCGTACCATCGGCTAACTCTTTTAGCTCATCGAGCTTGGTAATATTTTCAGTCATTCTGAATTCTTTTAACTACCCTGTTGGTATTACCCACACTTTGAGTAACCACAGCTCCGACAAGTCATACACCCTTCGATCATCTGAAGATCGAACTGACCACATGACGTACAGGATTTTTGTCGGCTTAATTTGAGATTTTCCACCTTAGTTACTTCACCACTTTTATGAAAAAGACTTGTATCAGAGTCTTTAATAAACCCAATCTTCATCATATGTTCTTCCAGAATTCCGCCAATAGCTGCCAAAATTGAAGGAATGTATTTTCCACCTACCCATGCACCACCTCTGGGATCAAATACTGCCTTCAACTCATCGACAACAAAGGAAACATCACCTCCCCTTCGAAACACTGCAGAGATCATTCGCGTTAAACCAACGGTCCAAGCAAAATGCTCCATATTTTTAGAGTTTATAAAAACTTCAAATGGACGCCTCTTGTCGTTAACAATTATATCATTGATGGTAACGTAAATTGCATGTTCGCTATCTGGCCACTTTAACTTGTATGTATTTCCATCCAAAGTGCTGGGCCGATCAAGAGGCTCAGACATATAGATGATATCTCCATTTACCTCTTGATCAGACGACGATTTTTCTTCCGACGCCGCTGATAGAACTGATCCTGTTACCTCGTTAGGCCTGTAGGTCGTACAACCTTTGCAACCGGTATCATAAGCTTGAATATACACCTCTTTAAAGTCATCAAAACTTATATCTTCTGGGCAATTTATAGTTTTAGATATTGAGCTATCAACCCACTTTTGGGCAGCAGCCTGCATTTTAACATGATCTGCGGGGGTCAAATTTTGAGCACTGACGAAAAAGTCTGGCAATGGTGCATCACCAAATTTATCCCTCCACAATTGAACTGCATAATCTACAACTTCTTCCTCAACATGAGAGCCATCGTTTTGCAAAACTTTTCGCTTATAACTGTATGCAAAAACAGGTTCTATACCAGAGCTGACATTACCAGCATATAACGAGATGGTACCAGTCGGTGCAATTGATGTTAGAAGGGCATTTCTGATCCCGAATTTATGAACCGCTTGTTTGACATCTTCATCCATCTGGATCATTTTGCCTGAAACTATGAACTTCTCGGGATCAAAAAGTGGAAACGCTCCCTTTTCTTCAGCTAAGTTTATTGAAGCCTTGTAGGCTGAAAGGGCTATCGTTTTCATCCACTTTTCTGTTTTTTTGACTGCTTCATCAGAGCCATAACGCAAACCGACCATCAACAAAGCATCAGCAAGGCCAGTCACACCCAACCCAATACGACGTTTGTTTTTAGCCTCCAACTTTTGTGCTTCAAGCGGAAATTGAGATACTTCAATAACATTATCCATCATGCGCACGGCCGTAGAAACTAAATCTTCTAGCTGAGAAACATCCAAATACGCATTTTTATCAAATGGCTGCTCAACTAGTTTGGCCAAGTTAATTGAACCCAGTAAACATGCCCCGTAAGGAGGTAGAGGCTGCTCACCACAGGGGTTTGTTGCCGTTATCGTTTCACAATAACTTAAATTGTTTGTCGCATTTATTCGATCAATAAAAATGACACCCGGCTCCGCAAAGTTGTACGTTGCACGCATAATTTGATCCCAAAGATCAGCTGCTTTTATAACACTATAAACTTTATTATTATAGATAAGCTTCCAGTCTTCACCCTTTTTCACTGCATCCATAAATGCATCAGTTACTAATACAGATAAGTTAAACATTCTTAGTTTTTGTGAATCTGACTTTGCAGCGATAAATTCTTCAATATCAGGATGATCACACCTCATTGTCGCCATCATGGCACCACGCCGCGAACCTGCTGACATAATAGTCCTGCACATAGAATCCCAAACATCCATGAATGAAACGGGCCCAGATGCATCAGCGGCAATACCTTTTACGAGCGAACCTTTTGGCCTGATAGTACTGAAATCATATCCTATTCCCCCACCCTGTTGCATAGTCAAAGCGGCTTCTTTCAGCATATCAAAAATGCCACTCATGCTATCAGGTATCACTCCCATTACGAAGCAATTGAATAATGTCACATTGCGTTTTGTTCCCGATCCAGCTGTAATTCTACCCGCAGGCAAGAATTTAAAATCGGTCAAAGCATTGTAAAAAATAGTTTCCCATTTTTTGGGTTCGGTTTCTACTTCTGATAAAGCTTTGGCTATGCGATGCCAGGTGTCTTGAACTGTTTGCTCAAGAAACGTTCCATTTTGGTCCTTCAATCTATATTTCATATCCCAAATTTGCTGAGAGATTGCCATCGGAAAATCTGACATTTAAAATCCTTTATGCAGCACTAGGTTGTTAGATACAAAAAATAAGGTACAACAATTTAGCTGTTAACTAGATTTGCGTCAACACACCAGTATTGAAGATATTTTTAAGACAATTAAGGCAATAGCATGACCGCAACTATACACCTAGTGAAATTGAGTGTAGGAACGTCCAGTATCGGCGATTTGCAAAAGTGGCAATCAACAAGGGCAGCTCAAGGTACAGATGGACTTCCTCGGCATGTCACTAGAATGTGGCCTAAGCGCGAACAAGAATTACTTGCAGGCGGATCAATTTACTGGGTTATAAAAGGAGTTATTCAATGTCGCCAGAAAATTATCCGTTTTGATGAAGTAGTTAGAAAAGACGGTATTAGAAGATGTGCAATAGTACTTGAACCTAAATACACCAGAACAAGCCCAGTAGTAAAAAAACCTTTCCAAGGATGGCGATACCTTAAAATAGACAAGGCACCTCCTGATTTAGGAATGCACCGTGACTCGGACGATGAACTTCCACCTGAATTAGCTGGTGAGTTAGCAAAAATTGGTGTTATTTAGTCACTTAAAATAAGTGTCAAGAATGTACTTGCGGCAGCTTTTTGTTTCTCACTAAAAAATGCGGACTTAGACTTGAACAAAGTGGCTTCAGAGCTGTGAATCAGCCCATCATCTAAAATTTTCAAGTGGTTTGCTTTTAATGTTTCTCCAGTAGAAGTTATGTCAGCTATAGCTTCGGCCGTCTCATTTTTCACAGTCCCCTCGGTGGCTCCCTGGCTATCGACAAGTTGATAATCAGCTACACCCGCTGACTTTAAAAACTCTCGAGCAAGGTAATGGTACTTAGTAGCTATACGCAAACGAAACCCATGTTTCTTTCGAAAAGCTTCGGCTACAGAATCAAGATCATCTAGAGTATCTACATCTATCCAGAATTTCGGCACAGACAGTACAAGATCTGCAAAGCCAAAGCCCAGATACTTTATGGCTTCTAAATTTTGACCCCAATTGGGTACTTTTTCACATACTAAATCTGATCCAGTGACACCAAAGTGAATTCGACCCTCATTTAACTCTGTGGGAATTTCACTCGCGGACAGAAGTAAAAGTTCTATGCCCTGTATGCCTTTGACGTATCCTGCATATTCCCTTTTAGACTCCGTACGCTCTAGATACACCCCACGCGAGTCAAACCAGGAAAAAGTCTCCTCCATCAATCGTCCTTTCGAAGGCACACCTAGCTTAATCATTGGTTTCAAAACCCTTCGATTTCACTATTAAATCCGGTCGGACTACACCTCCAACGGCAGGAATCTCTCGACCCTTACCAATATGCTTGGTTAGGGCATCGTATCTTCCACCGGTAGCTATTGGAGGTAGATCAGCGTAGCTCTCAGAGTAAAAGCCAAAAACAAATCCATCGTAGTATTCCATAGAAGTCCTACCGTAGCTTGCCTCAAAATCAATTGACGATAGATCAACATTAGCGTGATCCAGGGCTGTCAGTCGTTTTTCAAATTTTTCGATAGCACTCTGAAGAGCGGGCATATCAGGTAATAGATTTTTAAGCTCAGTTAATGCTTGAGGACATTTGTCGCCAATATTAAGCAATGAATTTATTAACCCCAACTCTGTCTTAGAAATTGGAGATGCTTTACTATCTTGCCGTAAACTTTCAATACGCTCAATTATCTCAGACTTGCTTCTTAAGCCAATTTCTTTAGCTTGGTTCTCAAAACTTTTTTCTTCGTCAAAACCATCAAATCGTTTAGTTGATAAGCTAACTTCATCCGTAAATTTTTCTAAAATAGCTTTAAATCTTTGTGGGCGCCATATATGGCGCAACAGAGATTTTTTGCGTCTCTCGGTCGTTTTCAAACCAGATACAGCAGCCATTAGTATACCAATATCACCGGTAGCAACTCTGAGAGGCAAGTCACTCAAAGCATTTTTTATTCTACAAAAAGCATCCGCATCAGATTGGATCACGTCTGTACGATCGAAAATCTCATAACCTACCTGCAAATATTCACTCGCTCGATCAGAGTTTTTTTCCTGCCGTCGAAATACCTTACCACAGTAAGCATAACGGGCAGTTTCATTCCCTGATAAATCGTTCATGTGGGTTTTTACAATAGGTACTGTAAAATCAGGCCGCAACATCATCTCGCCATTAAAGGGATCACTTGTAACATACGCACGTGCCCGGATATCCTCACCATATAAATCCAGCAAAGTATCGGCCTGCTGCAAAATAGTCGGCTGTACTATTTTTGCTCCTGAATTCGAAAATAACCGTAAAATCCGGTCTGCTTCAATTTCTATCTGTTTCTGCTCATTCACTTTTTCAAAGCTTTCAGCATCTCTTGCACCGTAGAAACCATTTCGCTTCTGGGCACAGTAAATTGACTTGGCCTTTCCTTCCATTCTTCCAAAGTGGCGCTTTTGGCAAGTTGCGTGCCCAATATTAAGTCTTTAATTTGGATAAGGCCCTTATCTTTTTCCTCACTGCCCTCTATGATGGCCAGTGGTGAACGCCGTTTGTCAGCATACTTCAATTGGTTGCCAAAATTCTTTGGATTTCCGAAATACATTTCTGCACGAATACCAGCAGACCTTAATTCTGACACAATACTTATGTAATCATTGAGCCTTTCTCGGTCCATAACCGTCACAACAACTGGCCCAGTTGTATCAATTCTAGATCCTGCTTTATCCCGCAGTGCGGCCATAAGTCTATCTACCCCAATAGAAACGCCAGTCGCTGGAATAGTTTGCCCGGTGAAGCGTTTAACTAAGTCATCGTAGCGCCCTCCACCTGCAACAGATCCAAATTGTCTTTTTCTTCCCTTTTTGTCATATATTTCGAATGTTAACTCTGCCTCAAATACCGGACCCGTATAATACTCCAAACCTCTTACAACAGATGGGTCCAGCTGAACCCGTTTAGAGGTATAATCGCCTACAGTTAGAAATTCGGCCATCATATCCAATTCTGATATACCCTCGAGACCAGTACTCGAATTCCCAACCACGTCCCGTAAATTCAAAAGTGTTTTTTCATTTGTGTCACCCTTTGCAGTAAGAAATGCAACAACAGGCGCAGCTTGATCTTTTGATAGTCCGACACCATCAATATATGCCCCTGAAGCATCCAATCTACCAGAGCCTAAAAGATCTTCTACTCCCTGAACGCCAACCTTATCAAATTTATCGATAACCCTTAACACCGCAAGGCGCTCTGCCTGATTTTCAAGCCCGATCATTTCCAAGACACCATTAAGAATTTTTCGATTATTTATCCGCACCATATAATCGCCAGAAGGTATCCCGACCTCTTCTAAGGCATCTGCCAACATTGCACAAACTTCAGCATCCGCCGATACATTTGAAGCCCCAATTGTATCTGCATCACATTGATAGAACTGTCTAAAACGCCCCGGCCCTGGTTTTTCATTCCTCCAAACAGGTCCCATGGCATACCTACGATACGGGTTGGGTAATTCATTTCTGTATTGGGCATAAACACGAGCAAGAGGAGCAGTTAAGTCATAACGTAACGCGAGCCACGAATTGTCATCTTCTTGCCACGCAAATACTCCGTCATTTGGGCGATCGACATCTGGTAAAAACTTCCCCAGCGCGTCAACGTTTTCAACTGCTGATGTTTCCAGTGCATCAAAGCCGTGATGGTGGTAGACTCGCGCAACCTGCTGCAGCATCTCGTTTCTTTCAGAAACTTCTTGATCAAAATAGTCACGAAAACCTTTAGGAGTTTCGGCCTTTGGTCGTGATTGTTTTTTGTCCTTCGCCATCTGAAATGGACCCCAAATCATATTTTCTCGGCATGATTTATTACAGAGTAAGCAAATGAGCAAGAAATCTTCTTGAATGTTACTTGCGGGCATCTATCTCCAAGGTAATGAAGAGAGCTTTAATATTAGGCGCGTCTGGTGGAATAGGAAGCGCAGTAGCAAACAATTTAAAGAAGCAATACTGGGATGTTACCAGCCTCTCTCGATCTTTAGATCAATTTGACATCACAAATGAAGACAGCGTGCAGGCTTCTTTAGGTTCTGTCATAGGCCCATTTAATTATATCCTAATAGCCACAGGAGCTTTAGAAATTAAAAGCACGCCGGAAAAATCAATAAACCACCTCTCACAAAGCAATATGATTGACCATTTTGTTACAAACACTATCGGCCCAGCTCTAATTTTAAAACATATAAGGTTACTTTTAGATAAAAAGTCATCTTCAATAGTTTCAGTATTATCAGCCAGAGTAGGATCAATTGAAGATAATAAATTGGGAGGATGGTATTCTTATCGAGCAGCCAAGGCCGCAGTGAACCAAATTGTTAAAAGTTTTTCTATTGAATTATCCAGATCTCACCCAAAAGCTTGTTTGCTCGCTATACATCCAGGGACCGTTGATACAAATCTTACCCAGAAATATTCGAGTAATTATCCAAAGCAAACGCCAGCAGAAGCAGCTCAAAATATTTTAGATGTAACTCTTAATAAGGACACATCTCACACGGGGAAATTTTTTGATTGGGCTAATAAGGAAATCCCGTGGTAAAACCAAACCTAATCCTCGTCTTGGGAGATCAATTAACTTTGGATTTGGCAGCAATTAGGCAAGCAGACAAATCAAAGGATGTAATAATAATGGCCGAAGCGGATGCTGAAGCAGAATATGTTAATCATCATCCTAAAAAAATCGCTTTTATTTTTTCAGCTATGAGGCATTTTGCAAATACTCTCAGGGCATCTGGTTGGAAAGTTTTATACAGTAAAGTCGATGATCCGCAGAATTCTCAAAACATCTTGGGCGAAATTCTTCGATACGCGGACGAAGTAGGCGGAAATGAACTGATCGTTACAAAACCAGGTGAGTGGCGTCTAATAGAACTACTTAATGAAGCGCCATTAGAGGTTAAAATGATCGAAGATGATCGCTTTATTGCATCACAGGTAGAATTTGAAAATTGGGCACATGACAAAAAAACATTGAGAATGGAATTTTTTTATCGTGAGATGAGAAGAAAGACCGGTTTATTAATGGATGGTGATAAACCCATTGGCGACAAATGGAACTTTGATCAAGAAAATCGAAAGTCACCACCTAAAAAAATTATCAGTCCAGCACCTACTGAATTCAATAACGACAAAATAACGGAAGATGTTTTGGTTCTTGTTAATACAAGGTACAATTCGCACTTTGGTGACGTATATCCTTTCAATTACGCCGTAACACCTGACGACGCTAACCTCGCTCTTGATAAATTCATAAAAAATTCACTACCGTTATTTGGGGACTATCAAGACGCTATGATGCTTGGCGAACCGTTTCTATATCACGCCCTTATTTCGTTGTATCTTAACACCGGACTACTCGATCCCTTAGAAACCTGCCGAAAGGTGGAAAAGGCTTTTATTACTGGTATTGCGCCATTAAACGCTGTGGAAGGTTTCATTCGGCAAATAATTGGGTGGCGCGAATACATTAGAGGAATATATTTCCTAAAGGGCCCGGATTATATCAATCAAAATTATTTGAATGCAAAGGCAAAACTCCCAAGTTTTTATTGGAGTGGCGATACAAAAATGCAGTGCATATCTCAAGCTGTTCTACAAACTAAGAAGTACTCGTATGCTCACCATATACAGCGTCTTATGGTCACGGGCAACTTTGCTCTTCTAGCAGATATTGACCCAAAAGAAGTTCATCGTTGGTATCTTTCTGTGTACATCGACGCATTTGAGTGGGTTGAGGCACCCAATACTTTGGGGATGAGCCAATTTTCTGATGGAGGGGTGGTCGCATCAAAACCGTACATCAGTAGCGGTGCATACATAAATAGAATGTCAAACTATTGTAAGAGTTGCCATTACGACGTTAAAGACAAATTGGGCGATCGCGCCTGTCCATTTAATGCCCTATACTGGGATTTCCTTATTCGGCATAAAGAAAAATTTTCTTCAAACCCTAGAATGGGACAAATGTACCGCAATTGGGAAAGACAGGACGCAAATCTTAAATCTGCGACCTTAGCTAAAGCCAAAAAAATTCTTTCTGATATTTCAAAAAATCGTATGATTTAACCGCAGTTAATATCATTCATTGCCAGTAGATGCCTCAATATCCGTATCGGTTACTGAAGTCTCGGAATCAATAAGTGCGCCATCTTGCCAATTACCTTTAGCCGACCTTCCGTTTGCAAATTTGATTGTGCCTTGGCCTTGGCGGCGCCCATTAACGAAAGTTCCTTCATAAACATCTCCATTTGAATAAGTGGCGATGCCCTTACCAGTTATTTCACCAGCCAACCATTCACCCTCATATCTAAAGCCATCCGCAAGAGTGATTTTACCTATACCATGGCGTTTGCCGTTCAAATAATCACCCTCATAAACCATTCCATCAGCAAATTTTGACACCCCCTTGCCATGGCGGTTACCATCTTTCCAATCACCTTCGTAAATGTATCCATTTCCATAATCCATTATTCCAAAACCATGATTACGGGCATTTTTAAATCCACCCTCATAAACGACCCCATTTGAATACTGAGCGCGGCCTATACCCTCGATAACCCCAGCCTTCCACTCTCCCTCGTACACAGAGCCATCTGGATATTGAATTTTACCAGTACCACTTGCTAATCCATTTACAAAATTACCTGCGTAGAATGAACCATCAGGATAAGTAACTTCACCCGCACCTTGAATTTGCCCCTCGGCCCACTCCCCCACATACTTATAGCCATCAGAACCTAGGAAAGTGCCCTGACCTGCTCTTTGATCTTCTTTAAATTCTCCATCATACACGTCGCCGTTTGCATACTCTACAACCCCGTTACCATTTCTTTTTCCATTAGAAAGTTCACCTTTGTAGATGTCGCCATTTGGCTGAGTTAATTTCCCTAATCCGTTAATCTCACCATTTTTCCAAAAGCCCTCAAAGATCAAACCTTCTGGCATCTCAAGGGTCCCTTTGCCTTCTCGAGCTCCACGAATGACACTTCCGCTATACACTGAACCATCGGGGTAGGTAATTTTCGCTAAACCTTCTTTGACGCCATTTACCCAATCACCGTCATATACATAGCCATCTGAGTTAGTCATGACACCTTGCCCATGATGCATTGCTTCCAAAAATCCACCCTCGAACCGAGATCCGTTTGCGTAAACAGCTATACCCTGACCAGTTATTTTTCCATCTAACCAAGTTCCTTCGTAAGTTCCCCCGTCTGCAAAAATTATTTTGCCAGAGCCCTCCGGTTTACCTTTTATAAAATTTCCTTCATAGACAGAGCCATTTGGGAATTTTGCTACACCAACTCCCAG
>CEVY01011853.1_pt1 | contig 15958 bp, 16 predicted proteins | sample 530681 | NCBI WGS metagenome assembly CEVY01 (sample SAMEA2620855, study PRJEB7988) | marine metagenome | biome: marine biome (ENVO:00000447); feature: surface water layer (ENVO:00002042); material: "saline water (ENVO:00002010), including plankton (ENVO:xxxxxxxx)" | depth 5 m | reverse complement strand
GGCTCACGTTCAGTCAGAAAACCCTCCTGTTAATATCAAACCAAAGCATTGTCTATCGACTCCTATTTCTTCTCAATTTGTTAATTCTGACTTTAGAAGTGATGGACCATATATATCTGGCGATGAGCCTATTCCAGCTGGAGCAAGAGGAACTTCTTTCAATATTCCTGATGGAGTTAGAAACTTTTATAATAAGGCGAATCAAAGTACATCTACACTTCGTCCTATCATGAATAGTCACTTTGGTATTAACTTCACAAGCAATACTTTCGCTGGGGATTATATTGAACCACATGATCATGGAGAATTTGATGTTGAATTTGATTCTGGAGGTTTGAGACCTGCTACTAGTATCATATGTGATGTTAACTTGCCAGCAACTGTAAACCTAGCTAATGTACAGAATGAAAAAGCATTGCAAGTTGACATGAACATCTCACAGCCAACACTTTCTTGCATATACATCATCAGAGCATACTAAAATGGGAAAATCCATATCTACTAATTACGCCAGGCAGAAAGCACACTGGGGTGGAGTTCCTGGAACTATTCAGGTACATTCTGTTCCTGGTATTGGATTCAACAATGATCCTAGCACTGCAGTGTTTAAGGATAACCTGCCTGGTGGATTCTTAAGATGTAATGGTGCTATTCTAAATGCAAAAGATTATCTATTATTGTCTAGAATTCTGGGTGTAGGCACTGAATGTAGATTTGCAAAAGAAGGTGCTATCCTACGCGATCCTGATCCCGACACAGGAGATCTTGGATCATTTCAGATACCTGACCTAGGATCTAAAGTTATCATTGGTGGTAGAGGTTCTGGTGAGTATCGTGATACGACAATGGAAAATAAACCTAACCAAAATAAGGTGGGTGTTGAGGTAACCCCACAGTTGCCTTTGGGCGATAGACTATTTGTAAATTATGTCTCCAATACTGGAGATGGTATGAAACTTACCGCGCAGTCTGGTATTGACTTCCGAGGTAATATTAAGTACAACATGCCTAGGAATGTTGAACCAGCTATTGTTGCTATCGAAAATTTCCAAGCGCACCAGCACGAAGCTCCTGATCTCCGAGTTCTAAACTATACAGCACCTCAATACCGTGTTGATGGTGATGGATTGACTGGTGATGCTGAAACAGCATTCAGTGCAAACGCAGAAGCACAAAATACTTTGGATGAGACTACACCAAACATTCAACAGGGTAGTCCTTCCCACGATCATAGAATCTCAAAACCATTTTCCTATAATCATAACTTTAGTTATTCATTTCCTGCTGCAAATATTCCTTTAGACGATATGGAATCTTACCTTGATGTTGATACAAAGAATCTAGATCTATTAAATCAGGTTGTAACCCCATTTATCATGGTGCAGTATATTATCAAGTTCTGATATGGGTACTTACAATAGTACATATACTTACAGCACCAGTTTACAACTGCGGTCAGATGTAAAGCAAGTTAATTACATTACTGTTGGTGGTGGCGGGGGTGGCGCTCGCCCTAATGTTGGTTTTGGTAGATCTCCTCAAAATGGTCAAGATACTAGAGTGAACACTACGGGATTGTGGTCACAAGGTGGTAGACATGGAAATCTAAATTCTGGTGGTTCTGGTGGATATGGAAATTATAGTTATGGTAGGAATGGTCGTATTAACTATTCTGGTGGTCAATATGAACGTGCTAGATCTGGTTATGGATCGTATGGATCTGGTGGTGCAGGGCAGTGGAGATCGCCTAGCTTAACTGGTGGAGGCGGTGGTGGTGGTGCCTCGCGTACAACATACTATCGAGGATCGAATGGTGCTATCGCTGGTCAAAGAGTATATTGGACGATCGGTCAAGGTGGTACACAAGGCGGTAATGGAAGTAGAAGAAGAGGTGACAATGGAGCAATCTACATCTCTCAAACTACATATGACAGACCATCTGCTAGCATAAGTGCAAACCCAACCTCTATTATTCAGGGGCAGAGTACCACAGTATCATGGAGTGCATCTGGAGATATTAACAGCGTTAATATTTCTGGTATTGGTAATGTAGGCACTAGCGGATCATTGAATGTCTCTCCTAGTCAATCAACGGGTTACATGATTTCGGCAATTAACCCAGCATATACAACAACTGATACGGTTTTTGTCACGGTACTTATCCCACCAAATGTGACGATGAGTTTAGATAACAGCACCATTGTGCTCGGAGAAAGCACGGTATTGAGATGGAATGTGACTGGTGATGCTAATACGATGACGATTGACAATGGAATTGGAAACACTACTCTGTCTGGTAGTCAAACAGTTACGCCAACATCAACTATAGTTTATACAGGAACTGCTAGTGGACCTGGTGGAACAGGTAGTGACACTGCTGTTCTTACAGTATTGCCACCACCATCATTGAGTGTTTCTGGTCCCCTTGTGGTTGACTACGGAGAACCAATGACTTTCAGTATAGAAGGAACAAATTTACCAGGTGGTGTTAGTTATGTCTATTCCCAGGTTAATACTAACGGTAGCACAGAACAAGTGACAACTCCAGTAACAATCCCAGGCAGCAATGGAGATTTGGTTAACATCACGGATTTTGAATTCACTCCTGTATATGATAACTTTGGACCATCGTCAGTATCAATTACTTTCACTGGTAATGGATATGGTGGTCTGTTTTCAGTGGATGTAGAAGTAATTCCAGTTAATATTGACCAGACTCCTGACGCTATTGATATTCCTTCAACTGAAGATAAGTTGAGAGATGAAGAGCCTGTTGTCACACCTAACGTTGAGGTTACATCAGAACAGATTGTAGTTGAGGATATTGATATCCCTGTTGAAATTAAATCAGATTATCCTATTCAAGTTGAAATCGAGAATGATGATAATTGGTATAGTGTGAGGGAGATCTAATGCCACAGGTTAGTATTTCATGGTCTAGAAACGCAGGCGATAGTAACTACCTATATGGTATGCCTGGTGGAACTATTGGTCCCAATGGTGGTAGTAGAACTGTAAATGTTGGGTGGAACCAAACATACAATCTATCTGCTAATGGTAGCGGTCCTGGTAACGTTGCCACGAGAAGATTAAACAACAACACACTTGGTCTTGACGATAGACAAGGTGCTGGCGCTGATGGTGACTTTAATGACATGATCATATATGTCAACAATGGTGGATTCATTAGTAATAATCAATATCGTGGTCCTGCTCCTGTTTATGGATGTACAAACAGTGCTGCAATTAACTATAATCCTAGCGCAGATCTTGATGATGGAAGTTGTGTAGTTGTAAATCCATCACTTTCACTTTCCTCCGCTACCAATCCAATCATTCGAGGTCAGAGCACTACATTATCTTGGTCTACTACTTATGCGGAGTATATACAATCAGCTACTATTACTAATATTGGCAGTGTTCAGACATCAGGAAGTGCTAGTATTTCTCCACAATCAGAGACTGTATATGCATTTACAGTTAATTGGGCTAACGGCAGTAGGACAACATATCATACACAGAAGGTATTGATACCACCAGAGATTTCGGTATCGGTGTCTGTCAATCCAATTATTCTTGGTGGTAATACAGTATTCACATGGTCAACATCAGGTGATGCTTCTACCATGACTATTACTCCTGGTATTGGATCAACTCTTTTATCTAGTACCCAAACAGTATCACCAACACAAGATACAATATATACTTTCACTGCTAGTGGACCTGGTGGTACTGACACCAAACAGATTCCTGTAACTGTTATTCAACCACCAGAATTAGAGTTGACTGGTCCTCTTGTGATACCATATGGTCAATCTACCGTTGATTTTTCATACGAAGCAGTAAATGCATTGAGTATAGATGTGTCAATAACACAGAGAGATCTAGACAACAGTGATGATTTCTTCACCGACACTGCTGCAACTGATGGTAGTGTATACACATACACACCAACGTGGGGCAATAGAGGACCACAATCGATTCTGGTCACCATGACTGCTAATGGGCAGGGTGGACTAATAACGGTAAAACAATCTAGTGTGCCTGTTAACATCGACCAGACTCCAGATGCTATTGATATTCCATCAACAGAAGATAAATTACGTGACGAACAACCAGTTATTACGCCTGATGTTGAGGTAATTACTGATCAAATTGTAATTGATGATATAGATATTCCTGTAGAGGTAAAAGCTGATTATCCAATTCAGGTCGAGATCGATAATTCCAACGTTTGGTATAACGTACAAGAACTATGAGTACAGTAACACAGAGTAGATATAGTCCTGGACAGGTAACGTGGTCTGTCCCAGCAGGTGCCACTAATGTTACCTTTACTATTGCTGCTGCTAGTGGTGGTGGATCTAAATCGCCTTCTGATGGTAGTCTTTGGAATCATAGTAGAGGTGGATTTGGTAGAGCTGGTAACTTTACTATCGCACCAAGAAGTGGTTCATACAATCTAACATTTTACATTGGATCCCAAGGTGGTAATGGAGTAGGACCCCAGAATCCTGGTGGCAGTGGTGGTGGATCTCCTCTAGCTGGCGGTGGTAACGGACATAGATCTGGTGGAGGCGGTGGCGGTGCTACTGCTGTATATGATAGCTGGCTTGGTAGATATACCGCCTGGTGTGGCGGAGGTGGTGGCGCTGGTAGATTCGGTCAGAACACTGGTATCAATGGATATTACACTGCTGGTCGTGGTATCGGTGGTGGTGGAACCAGCGGATCTCCTTCATGGAAAAATGGACAATCTGCTCCTGCTGGTCACCGTGGTGGAGGTGGTGGTGGATCCACTAGTGGTGGTGCAGGAAGTTTAGGTGGCAATCAAACTAGCAATGGATATGGTGGCATTGGTGGTAACTCTGGTTGGTATAATAATGGAGATATTGGTTGGATTACTAACAGTGGTTATGGAAACTTTGGTAACGGATATGCAGTCCTCTCTTACTCACTACCACCACCATCGATTGATGTGTTTACTGCCAACCCTACTACATTGATTCTTGGCAACACTTCCGATCTGACTTGGAGTGTATCTGGAGCAGTCACCACTGTTGAGATTACTGCTCCTCCTAGTACGGGTTCATCTATTGGACAGGTATCTACATCTGGAACTGCTATGGTACTACCAGGCGGTGATGTTACTTACACGTTGACCGCAACAGGAACGGGTGGTACATCTGCAAAGAGTCTTTCTCTTGATGTTAAAATACCACCACAGATTACTTTCAGTGTTGATCAACCTCAAATTGTTGGTGGAACTACTGCCACTCTGTCGTGGAGTGTGACTGGTGATGCTGATACGATGAGCATTAATCCTGGCGTTGGTAATACTCTTCTTGCTGGTACTCAAACTATACAACCATCACAAGATACAACATACACAGCAGTTGCTAGTGGTCTTGGTGGTAGTGCCACTGCACAAGTCACTGTTGAGGTTGTATATCCACCTGCAACTTCTTTGACTGGGGCAGTAAGCACCGACTATGGTAATGATATAACATTGTCGTTTAATGCAGACAATGCTGTTACCTCATTACAGTTGTTGAGAAAGTATGTTCGCAATGGAAATCCTGACCCAGACTGGGTGCTAGCACAAGATCTACCAACAGGTCAGAATACTTCTGGAAACCTACTGTTCTCTCCAGATTATGATGACTTTGGACCAGATGTTGTTCAGTTCCAGTTGTATGCTGTTGGTGAAGCTGGATTGACTTCTAGTGCTACCTTTGATGCATTTATCAATATTGATAGAACACCTGATGCTATTGATATTCCATCATCCGAGAATAAACTCCGTGATGAGACACCAGTTATCACTCCTGATGCAACAGTAACGTCGGAACAGATTTTGGTTGATGATATTGATGTTCCTGTTGAGATCAAAGCAGATCAACCTATTCAGGTTGAGATAGATGATAGCGGTACATTCCAAGATATTAGGGAGATCTAACCATGGGCGCAATGGGCAACCTGCACACCTTTGATTCGTATTACAACCCCACGGGTGGTGATACGTTTTACACCTCAAATCCTGGTGGAGAGAACTTGGCTGCATACAACTTTGTTGCTAGTAATGTGTGGAAACTCTTCATGTCTGCTAGCGTCCCAGGTATCCCATATGGTCAATCGGTAGGAATTATCTATAGATTTTATAGCAGCTCGATTGTAGATCACTTATTTAAGTTTGGGTCTAATGCCCCTGGCGGTTACTATCTGGAAGGTGCTATTGGAGTCGCATTTACACAGAACGGATCTTATCGTCAACCAGTTTATAGATTTTATAATCCTAGTAACGGTGACCACAAGTATAAAACGAGCAGTAATACACCTAGTGGATACGTCTATGAAGGTGTTGCGTGGTATTCCCCAATTCCTGTCTATGGATGTAAAGATCCTAATGCAACCAACTATAATCCATGGGCAAATCAACCAAGCACTGGGTGTAACTATGTTGTCTATGGGTGTACTGATCCTAATGCTAGTAACTATAATTCTAGTGCTACAAATAATGATGGTAGTTGTACATATCCAACTCCAACTGTTCAGTTGAGTTTGAGTCCTGATTCAATTATTCAGGGGCAGAGTGCAACGCTATCGTGGAGTACATTTAATTCTACGTCACAGTCAATTACAAGTGTTGGCACAGTTGCTAGTTCTGGTAGTATTAATGTATCTTCTACTTCTACAAACACATATACACTTACTGGAAACTATTATGGATATACATCTGCGAGTGTAAGCAGGACTCTCACAGTATATGAACCACCAGATATTACATTTACCGTGGATGATAGTGAGATTGTTAGATTAGATACTACAACATTACGTTGGAGTGTGGGTGGTAGTGTGAGCACAGTGACCATCAGTCCTGAAATTGGATCTACTAATTTATCTTCTGAAACGACTATTTCTCCAACAACCACCACTACATATACTTTGTCTGCTGATGGTCCTGGTGGAGCTGATAGCGCAACAGTTACTGTTACTGTAATAGATCCACCATCAGTTTCTCTTAATGGTCCTCTGGCAGTATCTTATGGAGATAACATAACACTCTCCCATGAGATGTCTAGAGCAACAACATCATATTTGTTATACATACAGGAGACAGATCTTGACGGCAATATAACTACTCCGTCTGTCAGTCCTGTTAATCTTGGAGCAGGAAATTCCGCAAATGCTTCTTACACTCATTTAGTTACTTATCATGATAGAGGACCTGCTTCTATACAATACTCACTAACTGGAATTGGTAGTGGTGGATTGTCTGATGTAGATGTTGTCACTGTACCTATCAATATCGATCAAACACCTAATGCTGTACAGATTCCATCATCTGAAGATAAATTGCGCGATGAAGTACCAGTTATTACTCCTGATGTTGAGGTAGTTACTGATCAAATTGTAATTGATGATATTGATATACCTGTGGAGGTCAAATCTGATTATCCTATTCAGGTTGAAATTGAAAACAGCGGAACATACATTGAGGTCAGAGAGATCTGATAAATACTACAGAAATAGTGACCATTGCTTGCGTTAAATGACCTTTTCGTTCGGAACTACCCCAGTATATGTAAGCGAAGGGCAAACTATTCGCCTGAAGTTTAAAGCACCTTCGGCGTGGGATACAACACAGAGCGTAACGGTTCAGATTGGTGATCAGCAAACAATCTGGTATATCTCTACTATCCCAGAAGACTTTGCTCCTGATCCTTTCCCATTCACACCGTTAGATGATGCAACACCAGACGTTATGTACGTCTATGGTGATGGTACTAGAGCACAGGAAGATATTATTACTGTTGCTGGTCTAACACCTGGATCATCTGCAAGTGTTTCTCTGGTATCATCTTACATTGGAACTAACATCGATGAGTATTCTGTTCGTATTCAGCTAGTACACCAAGGTGAAGCAGACTTTGGTAACTGGGTTATTCCAACCAGCAACATCTTTGTACAAAATGGCGACAGACTCCAGTTAAGACTGAAGTCTAATGATGCTGGTGGTCTAACTAGAACTGCTGACCTAACTATTGGTGCAAGAACCGAGAGATGGACGATTACATCAGCGGTTCAACCACCCAACATTCCAGAACCATTCCCTGACTTTGATGAGATCACTGGTGCTCCAGTTGATGTGGATGTTTATAGTGAGATCTTAAGAGTCACTGGTCTAAATGCACAGGCAGTGGTCAACACTGATAATGGTGCTAGAATTGGTATCTCTTCTAGTAATGCTTTCGTCGTAAATGATCAGGGATACAGTGTTCTAGACGGTGTTACTTTTGTTGATTCTAGCACCAACCCAACTATTCAGAATGGTGAGTATATACAGCTGGTATTAACTACACCAGTAACATCAACTACCACCGTCACAAACTTGTTAAGCATTGGTGATCAGGTTGCTGGATCTAGTTGGGGCGTTACCACTGGTAGTTTCCCATCAACTACACCTCAATCATTTGTATTCACAGACGCTTCTAATGTAGATGAAGATACACTAATTGGATCTGATGTGAAACCAGTTGGTGGTATTACTGGACTAGGTAATGGTGTATCTGTACCTGTAAAACTAGTATCTACAGATGGTACAGAACCAAAAGTTAAAATCTACTATGATGATGGTAGTGAGAGTTCGATCGGAATCTTCCCCACCACTGTAAGCAACGGAGATAGAATTCAGATCTATAACAGATCTAGTGCTACATTCAGTGGTGCAGTACAAACCACGATTAAAGTTGGTACACTATCGATTCCTACATGGTCTATCGTTACAAACTCTGGTCCTGATACTGTAGCTGATTTTGTACGACCAAGCGATCTTACAAACAGAGCACCCAACAGACAGTATGTTAGTTCTGTTGTTAGTGTTTCTGGCATCAACAGAGATATTACAATCGCTGGTACAAATGGTGTACTGATTTCTATTGACTTTGACACACCAGTTGAGGGACCAAGAGTATTTACCCCTTCTAATAGTAGTGTCCAGTTCTATCTAACTTCTGGTGGTCTTGCAAGCACAGTAAGTTCTACTATCGCTATTGGTACTGGCACCAGCAATCAGTTTACTTGGCAAATTACAACATATGCTGTTGCTCCACCACCTCCAGCATTAAAAGGAACATGGTATAGTAGGAAGAACTCTTACACATATGAAGACACCAATGGTGATCTCCAACTACGAAATGCGAAGGATGATGGTCTTGCTATTGGTACAGTTCTTTCCGTTCTTAAGCAACCAGACGGAAGTTATGGTACAATAGATGGTAACTTGAACTCTAGATTCCCTGGATTCATTGAATGTAATGGTCAATCCTTGAGTAAGAATTCTTACCCCGATCTATTTGCTGTCATTGGATATACTTATGGTGGTTCTGGTGCTAACTTTAATCTCCCAGATTATAGAAACAGGAAACTCACTGGTTGTGGTGTTGTTGATGGAAACAAAGCATCTTCTGCTTTCCTACCAACAAACAATATCAATGAACCAGGTAACATTGGTGGATGGTGGTATGTTGACAAGGTAGACGTTGCTGGTGATAATCCTTTTGAACAGATTGTTGGTACTGGTAACACAGGTAATGTGAGTAACTTCTTTAACTTTGGTACAGTTAAGACACAGTTCAACGCACCTATTGAAGCTGACGTTGAGTTTACTGTTAATGGTACAGTAACTGCACAGCTTGGACAGTTGCAAGAAAAAATTATTGATGTTCCTGTTCACACTCACATGTTTGTCACTGCTTTCACTGCTGAAGGATTTGGTGGTTCAGGATTGATTCCATGGAACACTCAAGTTCTTGCATCTGGTGGTTTGGGACAGGCAAACGCATCTTCTGGTACTGGTGATGGACCATACGTCAACTTTATTGGTGGTGGCGGCATCGCAGATGACGAACTCTTCAGAGAATCTCCAGAAGTATGGTATGGACTTTACAGAGATGAACTGCGAAGAAAAGTTGTACCTTCTCCTTCCAACCCGAACATTCTATATTTTGACCAAGTTTGGGATCAAATTCTTCTAGCGAATGAAGGAATGACTTTTGAAGAGAAAATTATCGATTGGGCAGCCGGAAGCCCCCCTGGCTCTGGCGGTTGGCCAGCAGCAAACTTGAGTGGTACAGCTAAACGGGTATCTCTAACTCTAGCTGCAAAGGTATGGTGGCCATCACCTTTTAATGCTCTTGATCCTAACTGGGGTATGGTATCAGCCAGCAATCAATGGTTGACAATGGATAGATATCCAGAGGGTAAGTATGGTCAAACTAGTGGTGCAACTGCTGTTTCTGCTGCTATTGACGTTACGGCTAGATCATTCAGAGTTGAAGCATATACTCCACCGATTGTTGAAGAAGATAATGATCAAGTTACCTCTTCACACAACCACCTAATGGGATTGACTCCTATTACTGATGTCAATACAGACTATTCTTATGGTAACCAAAATGGTCCTGGTCAATTTAAAACTGGACTAGGTAGTTTTGGTACTACACTTAACGTCACCTTTGACAACAATCAATTCAATGGTAATGTAGCGCCAGTTGGTTACTTCTTAAATACTGGTACATTCGCACTAAACCAGAATATCAAGAAACCAATTCCTAGTGTGACCATAGAACCTAACCGCCAGGTTCCTATCATACAAGAGTTCCACAAAGTCAAATATATAATTAAAGCGTTCTAATATTATTTCAATATAATGACACAACAGATTCCTCCTTATCGTCCAATCAAACTGATGCAGGATCCAAAAATCACCAAGTTTGACTTTACAGACTTTATTGGTGTGTGGGAAAACTTTGTACCAGCTCCTCTATGTCAACAACTTGTGGAGTATGGTGATAGAGTCTTAAATGAAGAAGTTGCTACTCTTATTGATGATGATCTAGACAGAGGTGCTGCTGAACATGACACTAAAGTCATGGAAGGTTCTGAAATGTACGGATCCTCATTTACTAGACATGATCGTTCGTTCATGCTAAACTATACGTCAGCGAAGTTTACCAACAACATTAACCAGATGTTGAAATCGTGTGCTACTCATTACTGCACACATTTCTCTACGCTGAAGAAGACTAAAATGGTGTCTACTGATATCAAGTATCAGAGAACACCACCAGGCGGAGGATATCATTCATGGCACTATGAGAATGGCACTGCCGCATGTGCTGCTCGTGAACTAGTGTGGATGATGTACTTAAATGATATTGAAGAAGGTGGTGAAACTGAATTCATGTATCAGAAACGTAGAATCAAACCTACTCAAGGTACAGTTGTTATTTTCCCTGCTGGTCTCACTCATGTTCATAGGGGCGGTTTCCTTATGGGCGATAAGGATAAATACATTGTAACAGGTTGGTATATCAAAACTCATGACTGATAGCAACGAATTGGTACAAAATATCAGGTATGTCCTCTATGAGGTGGATCTCCTCAATAGTATCATTGTCGATGCTACCACTCTTTTGGAATTGCCTACTGGCAAGAAGATTAATCAACCAATCAAAATCCTCCCTGACATCATGGAGAGATTTAAGACAGATGTTGTTGGTCCGACCTTCCATACAGACACAGTTGATGAACTAGAGCATGTTGTTTTCTACAGTGATGACACGGCACTCATCCAACGTAGAAAATTTAAGTATGACTTTGCAACTGACTCATCAACTTCTATACAATATATCTTCAATGGTGCTACTACCGCGCAGATTATTGAGTTGCGTGATAAAATCAAAAATCTAGTCGAAGCATCTGCAGTTGTAAGAAATCAACAGATTAAAGATAAGATTGAAAAAATCTCTGAAGAGAAATTGTTTTATGATGCCACCATGAACAAGAGGTTGAATGAGAGGAACCTGATGTTGAAATCATCAGACTGGCGTGTCCTTGAAGACATCGAAGATTCTTATCCTGATGAGAAAGCAATGTGGAAGAAGTGGAGAAAGAAACTTCGTGAATTGGATATCTTCACCGCAGGATATGATGATGAACTGTCGTTCTTCAAAGCATTGAAGAATATGATGTGGCCAATCGATCCAGCAATCTATAGAATTGCATTCCCTGATGGCACTATTGATGAATATCTCACACAAGATGAACATTGGGCAAAGAGAGACATTGATGCATCCAAAGACTTTGTTAATGACAGAATGGAAGCGATTGTTGAATGGAGAGATAGAACTTCTACGGTAAAACGAATTGTATCGCAAGAGATTCAGGATCTAATGAGACTGATGCGTGTTGAGGATTTTGTTGAAAATGGTATTGACTACTCTAGTTTTTATGATGAGGCTGATATAGATGATATGGCTACTGAATGATGTTGTCTCCCCTGTAGAGTGTGCAAATATACTCACTGTATATCAAGAGCATAGATTCCACTGTGGTAGTGACAGCAACCCCCGAAAGGATGTAAAGAAGAGTCTTGCACTCAATTATGATGACCGAGATTATAAAAGGTGCATGGACACCCTTTATAAACCACTACAGAAAGCAACACTAGATTTTCTAATCAGGAGATCTGGTCAACCATACTTTGTCTGGTATAAGACTGGTGGGTTTTATGATTGGCATTTAGATGCATTTCCCATCGCTGGTATTGCACCACACTATAGTTACACTGTAGCTCTCAATGACCCTGATGAATATGAGGGCGGGGAGTTAATCATTCGTGTTGGTAATACTGAACAAGCATTCAAACCAGCAAAAGGATCAGTTATTTTATATAATACTGGTCTCTGGCATAAAGTGAATGAAGTCACTGCAGGTGATAGAAAGGTAGCTATTGGTTGGGCAGAGAGTTATATCAAAGAATCTAACATCAGACAGAATATCATTGAACTTAAACTTGCTATCAATGATGTTGCTGATGATATCACTCATGCACAATTAGAAAAACTTGAGTCCGCAAGGATGAATATGATTAGAGAATATGTGGATAGACCATGACATATTATACTACTGACGACGTTCTACAATTTGATAAGTTCTTTGATAGAGAAGATTGGCAAGAGATTAAGAATAAGACTGGGTATGGATCTAACTGGCGCTTTGGTCATACATCATTGGGACGAGAGCATCAAGATTATGAACACTGCGTACCATTCTGGAAGATAGACTTTGCTGATGACCCATTCTTCACTGATCATCTTCTAAATAAGATACAGGAGAAACTAGATACACGATTCAAATTACAACATGTGTATGCTAATGGGCATACTTACGGTCAAGATGGGTCAATTCACGTTGATGCACAGACTGATAACGGAAGAACACTACTGTTATATGTAAATCCTAGATGGCATCCAATGCTAGGTGGGGCAACTAACTTCTACATCAATGATGGTGAAGTGCATAGTATTTTTCCAAGACCAAATAAAGCAGTATTGTTCCCTGGTCTAATACCACACTGTGCTGCACCGTGTACTAGGAGCTTCAAAGGATTAAGAGTCACTGTCGCCTGGAAACTGTTTATCGATGATTAACCAAAACTATCAGATCTTCAATCTCCAAGAGATTCTTGGACGCTATGCACTAGCGGCAGGTAAACCATTGGCGTTCATTAGAGTGACTGGGTGGAACAATAGCACTGATGTTGATGCTATCAACACATCTATTGCTAGATATACATCAATGTTGGAGACAGATCTCATCGCTGACATGAAAATGTCAGAGTATGTGATTGTGGAACTTGAGACACTAGACCAAGGTGTCATGGAATACTTTGAAGATAACTTCCCAGAGAATCAAGCATCTGTTGCTAATCCAGAACTCTATATTTTCTACGCATTATATAATGAAGACGGACAACTTATCGCATCGAACGAATGATCTTCTCCGATATCTACACAGTTAAAGAAGTATACAGTGTATTGAGGCAAGAGCATCTGTACACAAGTTCATCGATGCCATGGTTGTACACATCATTGAAAGATGTGAAGTATCAACCTGCGCTATCTGATAGTATTCATAATAAATTGAATGAAGTTTTTGTGTATAGTTATGCAGTTACTGACCGCGAACACCCAATTCGTAATGAGTACAAGCATTTAACTGTTAATCACAATGGTGATGACCATGTATCATACGAAAGCACTGTAGAACTACACTACAATGATTTGTATGGTCAAGGTAAGCTCGGGCATTTTATTAAAGAGACAAATACTGAATATTTACAAAATGCTTACGATAGGGCTACAGAACTTCTTCTTGTACACTGTAGGAATCCAAAAGCTAACAAGAAATGTGATGCAGAGTCTTTATTTTCTGGGTTCTTATATGATGTCTCTGGTACTGCTACTGCTATTAAAGTAATATCAAGTTCACAAGATTTCAATGCTACTGGCAATGATATGCTTGATAGACTTGAGAAGCATTGTAGAAGAAATCCTCTATATCTAGACGGTGAGATGATCCTTCATGCTGATGGTAGAGAGTCATTTAGAATCAACTGTAAGTATCATGAAGCCTTCTGGCGTGAGAGAGTGGCGAACTCTAAAGCGAGCAGATCTGGTCCAACATTTGAGGTTAACCAACAAAAGATAGAGTTGAGAGATGAACAGATCTCTAGAACACACCTGTATGGTTTATCATCAGCTGTGGGCAACTTCTTAACAGAAGAGCAAGGAGTGTACATCAATAGTGTATTCCCTGACACTAGAGAAAGGATCTTTGATAATGGAGCAAGAAGAGGATTGCAGAACTTCAGAGTTGACTTTGAATTTGTGTTTGAGAATAACGAATTGGTAGATATTCTGTTATTCAGGACACTATATGAGGACTTCAAAGAGATCGAGACCATCATCCCTTGACAACCATGGTCAACTGCTGTATGATTAGTCAGTTGATCACCCCACTACATCATGCAAGGTTCTCTGCCCGACCGCAGCACCCTGTCTGTCAAGGATGCTGCTGCTCTCGCCCCGTTCTTCGCTGCTCAACGCCCTCACGGTGCCATTCCTACACGTCAGGAACTCCGTGCGCGTGGTCTGCAGTCTAAAAAGCGTGAAGACTCTCTCAAGAACGTCTGTGACGCTTACAATGCTGTCTACCCTGGCAGTCTTGACTTCAGTGTAGTTGAACAGGCACGAAAGCGTAAGGCAGCAGAAGCAAAGGCAGAAAAACAACGTCTCAAGGAGGCAGCATGTACGAAGAGCTAAATTGTTTTGAGGAGGCACTTAAACACTTTGGGACTAGAGTTGAAGTTATCACTGCTATGGAGATGTCAAGGAGAATCTCTCCTGAAGATGCATATCAGATGATCAAAGACGAACTCAAAGAAGTTAAGAAGTGCCGTAAACTGTTCAAAAAGGAGCAATGCTAATGTCCCAATCCGAACCACGCCAACGCGACCCACAAGATCCACTCTATGATCCCAACGATAAGTGGAATGAATACAAGGTAGACTTCCACGCTAACGAACATCACGCACCTGATGAGTGGGATCCAAAGACTGAAGGTAAGATCGCTGACCCACAAGAACGTCACAAAGACAAGATTTTGGATAAGTTCTGTGATGATCACCCTGGTTCACCCATGTGTAAGGTGTTCGACGAGTAATATATACAAACACTGACATTACAACTATGGACGATCTTAAACGACAAAAACGACTTGATGCTTTCAATTTGTTTTATGAATCTGTTCTGAAACCAGACCATGAACTTCGTCAGGCAGCACATGAGCAACTGTGCTATCATGAGTTGATGGAATGGCGTGGTGACATCATCAGGTATCTTGACGAGAGACGAAACTTTGAGCTCTGAACCACAGAATCCCACAGTGCCACTAGTCTTGAGTCTAGTGGCATGTTTTTTGTTTGGCATCAGTATCATTGTTGCTGGTTATTTCAAAGGCAACATGCATATTGAGGCAGTATATCATTCACTCACTAACTTCGTATGAAAGAGTTTGACTATGGACTTGATTACAAAAACCTTGACTTCAC
>CEVY01081135.1_pt1 | contig 16240 bp, 14 predicted proteins | sample 530681 | NCBI WGS metagenome assembly CEVY01 (sample SAMEA2620855, study PRJEB7988) | marine metagenome | biome: marine biome (ENVO:00000447); feature: surface water layer (ENVO:00002042); material: "saline water (ENVO:00002010), including plankton (ENVO:xxxxxxxx)" | depth 5 m | reverse complement strand
GTGGTAGGATCAGAACACTATAACTGTGCACAAAGAGTTAAAGAATTACTTCAGAGATACAAAGAATTGCAAGATATTATCGCAATCTTAGGTATGGATGAACTATCTGAAGAAGATAAGCAAGTTGTTCATAGAGCTAGAAGAGTACAAAGGTTTTTATCTCAACCATTCCATGTTGCTGAACCATTCACTGGGGTAAAAGGTGAACTTGTTGATATAAAAGATACAATCAAAGGGTTTAATATGATTATGGATGGTGAATTAGATCATTTACCTGAAGCTGCATTTAACCTAAAAGGTACCATAGAACAAGCTATAGAAGCAGGAGAAAAGCTTTTAGAACAAGTAAAACAATCATAATATGTTCTTAGAAATATTATCTGCAGAAGAAAAGATATTCAGCGGAGAAGTAGATTCAATAATTTTTCCGGGGTCAGGCGGTCAATTTCAAATACTAAATAACCACGCACCTATAATTAGTTCACTAACGAAAGGCGAAATTAAATATAAAGAAAACTCAAAAGATGTAAGTTTGGCTGTAAATGGAGGTATTGTTGAGGTTCTAGATAATAAAGTCAGCGCACTTATTGAAAAATAACTGACATTCTGTCATATATAATTATTGGCATAATTCTTGTCATATAAATAAGTAACATTTAAAATTTAAAAATTATGAGTAAAATAATTGGAATAGATTTAGGAACCACAAACTCATGTGTATCCGTAATGGAAGGTAATGAGCCAGTAGTTATACCAAATAGCGAAGGTAAAAGAACTACACCTTCTATAGTTGCATTTCTAGATGAAGGAAAAGGAGAAAGAAAAGTTGGTGATCCTGCTAAAAGACAGGCTATAACCAATCCAAAAAACACAATTAATTCTGTAAAGAGATTTATGGGGAAAAAATTCTCTGATATCAATGAAGAAAAAAGAAACTTAGCTTATGAAGTTGAAAAAGGAACTAACGATACAGTAAGAGTAAAAATTGGGACAAGAAAATATACTCCACAAGAAATATCAGCAATGATATTACAAAAAATGAAATCTACTGCAGAGGATTATCTTGGATCTGAGGTAAAAGAGGCGGTAATTACTGTTCCTGCTTATTTTAATGATTCAGAGAGACAGGCAACCAAAGAAGCAGGGACAATTGCTGGTTTAGATGTCAAAAGAATTATTAATGAACCAACTGCTGCTGCGCTAGCTTATGGTTTAGATAAAAAAGATAAAGACTTAAAAATTGCTGTCTATGATTTAGGAGGAGGAACATTTGATATTTCTATTCTTGAATTAGGTGATGGAGTTTTTGAAGTAAAGTCTACTAACGGAGATGTTCATTTAGGTGGAGATGACTTTGATAGTGTACTTATTGATTGGTTAGCTGACGAATTTAATAAGGACGAAGGCATTGATTTAAGAAAAGATCCTATGGCATTACAGAGATTAAAAGAAGGTGCTGAAAAAGCTAAAATTGAATTATCTAGCTCATCATCAACTGAAATTAATCTTCCATATATAATGCCAGTTGATGGAGTTCCTAAACATTTAGTTAAAACACTATCTAGAGCTAAATTTGAACAATTGACTCAAAAATTAGTTGAAAGAACTTTAGAGCCATGTTCCAAAGCATTAAAAGACGCTAAAATGGGAGTTGGTGATATTGATGAGATAATATTAGTAGGAGGTTCAACAAGAATTCCAAAAATACAGGAAGAAGTAGAAAAATTCTTTAAAAAGAAGCCATCTAAAGGTGTAAATCCTGATGAGGTTGTAGCAGTTGGTGCCGCAATACAAGGTGGTGTATTAACAGGTGAGGTAAAAGATGTACTTCTTTTAGATGTAACACCTCTTTCACTAGGTATTGAAACTTTAAATGGAGTATTTACTAAATTAATTGAGTCTAATACTACAATACCTACTAAGAAATCTGAAACATTTTCTACAGCTGCTGATAATCAACCTGCTGTTGAAATTCATGTTTTACAAGGAGAAAGACCAATGGCAAAAGATAACAAGACGATTGGAAGATTTCACTTAGATGGAATTCCGCCCGCACCTAGAGGTGTACCACAGATAGAGGTTACATTCGATATAGATGCTAATGGTATTTTAAATGTTTCAGCTAAAGATAAGGGTACAGGAAAAGAACAAAACATTAGAATTGAAGCTTCTTCTGGACTAACTGAGGAAGAAATAAATAAAATGAAAGATGAAGCTAAAGCCAATGAGGATACAGATAAGAAAGAAAGAGAGAAGGTTGATAAGCTAAATACTGCAGATGGATTAATTTTTCAAACTGAAAAACAATTAAAGGAGTTTGGTGAAAAACTTTCTGAACCTAACAAAAAAGCAATTGAAGATTCTCTTGAAAAATTAAAGGCTGTTCACAAAGAACAAAAAATTGATGAAATTGATGGAGCGGTTGAGGCTTTAAATAAATCATGGGAAGCAGCAAGTCAGGAAATTTATAAGGCGACTCAAGAACAACAGGCAGCAAATGGTGGTGCTGGAGCTGATCCATCAGCTAAATCAGATGGACCAAAAGGTGATGGTGGGGATGATATATCCGACGTCGATTTTGAAGAAGTAAAAGACGAAAAGAAGTAATTTTTCATTTTTTTTAAAATTTAATTAAAGGTTATACAAAAAATTGTATAACCTTTTTTTTTAATTAATTTAGTTACTAGTTATACAGTTTAAAATAAATAATAAAATACTTAAGAAATGAAAAAGTTTTTGATAGTCATATTAACAATTATTTCAATAAATGTTAGTGCACAAAATGACAACCTACCCTTTAAAGAACTTGGGGCCTATTCTGAGGAGTTTAGTCCTAATAATATAGTTGCTAGAATGATTGAAGGCCTGGGTTATAGATTTTACTGGGCTACAGAATCATTAACAGATAAGGACCTTAAATATAAACCAAGTGAAGATAGTAGATCTAGCTTACAAACCTTAGAACACATATATGGTTTAAGTGTATTTATTTTATACACTTTCGAAGGAAAAGAATATGATTTTTCACAAGATGAAATGACTTTTACAGAGTTAAGAAATGGTACATTAAAAAATTTAAAGATAGTTTATGATATGCTCAATGAAAATGCAGATATATCACAAATGCAAGTTAGATTAAACCTAAATGGTCAGAGTCTCGCTTTCCCGTTTTGGAATGCTATTAATGGTCCTATTTCTGATTCATTATGGCATACTGGTCAAATAGTTTCATTTAGAAGAGCAAGTGGAAATCCAATTAATCCTAAGGTTAACGTCTTTATAGGAAAAACAATGGAATAATATGAAGGCATCTCTAGATAAGGTAGTTAAAATTGCTGAAATCATAGGATCATTAGGAATTGTAATAAGCTTAATTTTTGTTTCAATTCAATATCAAAATAATTCATTAGCGCTTCAAACTTCAACAGCAAATTCAGTAAATGCAAATATTGCAGATTGGTACACTGCTTTTTTTGAAAACGCTGAGGCCTCAGAAGCATTTATGAAATTTGTTTCTGCCCCAGAATCTGTTACTCCATCAGAAAGGTTTAGAGCTATAATGAGACTTCATTCTCTCAATCTTCATTTGCAAAATGCGCTCTATCTTGAAGGAAAAGGGGTTTTAGATGAAAATTTAAGAAAAACAATATCTATGGCTGTTTATAGCGGTTTAGGTTCGCCAGGATTCTATGTTTTTTGGGAACAAAGGAAAGATATGTATACTGAGGAGTGGAGGAATTTTGTAGAGGATTTAATTCAATCTAAAAAAGATAGGAATGAAAATCTTGAAAAATTATTCAATGATAATGATAGTATAAACTAAAAATTACAATTACCAGGAGTTCTAGGAAAAGGAATTACATCTCTAATATTTTTCATACCAGTTATAAACTGAACCAGTCTTTCAAGTCCCAAGCCAAAACCAGAATGAACAACTGATCCAAATCTCCTAGTATCTAAATACCAACTCAGATCATCTTTAGAAATATGCATATCATCCATTCTCTTTGATAATTCACCTAGCCTTTCCTCTCTCTGAGATCCTCCTATTATTTCCCCAACAGAAGGGAAAAGTACGTCCATTGCTGCAACAGTTTTTTCATCATCATTTGATCTCATATAAAATGCCTTGATTTTTTTTGGGTAATCTCTGACAATAACTGGATTTTTAAAATGTTTTTCAACTAGATATCTTTCGTGTTCAGATTGAAAATCAATTCCCCACTCGTCAACTTTATATTCAAATTTATTTTTTTTATTAGGCTTTGAGTTTTTAAGTATGTCGAATGCTTCAGTGTATGTTATTCTATCAAATTTTTTGTTCAAAATACCAGATAACCTTTCCATTAGTGGAATTTCATTTCTTTGAATCTGAGGTAAAGATTTTTCTTCATTAATCTCTAAATTTTGAAGAAAAAGAAGATCATCTTCGCAATTTTCAAGAATATACTTTATTACGTATTTTAGCATATCTTCAGCTAAATCCATATTATCATTGATATCATAAAAAGCCATTTCAGGTTCAATCATCCAAAATTCAGCAAGATGTTTGGAAGTATTTGAATTCTCAGCACGAAATGTTGGCCCAAAAGTATAAACTTCAGAAAGAGCTAAAGCACCTAACTCAGCATTAAGCTGACCAGATACTGTTAAATTAACTTGCTTTGAAAAGAAATCATTTTTAAAGTCCAAATCTTTTTTATTTAAATCGAGAGATGTCACTTTAAACATTTCACCTGCACCTTCAGCATCTGATGAGGTTATTATAGGCGTATGAATGTTAAAAAATCCTCTATCATTAAAAAATTTATGGATTGAAAATATTACGGAGTGCCTTATCCTAAATATTGCACTAAATGTATTTGTTCTTGGTCTTAAATGAGCAACATCTCTGAGAAATTCAAAAGTATGTCTTTTTGGTTGAATTGGATATTCATCAGGATGAGCTTTTCCTAATATCTCTACTTTGGAGGCAAGAATTTCAAATTTTTGATTTTTACCTTCACTTTTTAAAAGCTTACCTACAACAGAAAGAGAACAACCTGTTGATATTTCATCTATAAATGATTCCGTAAAATCACTCATTTCAAAAACAATTTGGAGATTATTTATTGTTGAACCATCATTTAATGACACAAAAGACACATTTTTACTTTGTCTCTTTGTCCTTACCCAGCCAGAAACGTGAACTTCAGTTTCATTGTGACTGTCATTTATAGAAATAATTTTGGTTCTTTTTAGTCTCATACTAAATAAGAGGTAAAAAAAGTATAATTTAATCTTATTTCAAAGAATAGAGTAATTATAATAAATTTGTAATTCAAATATTTTTTAATGCAAAAGTTACAACTTAGACAAAATCAATCCCAAAAGCTTTCTCCTCAACAAATTCAGTTTATAAAACTATTACAATTATCCAATTCTAATATTGAGGCAGAAATTAAAAAAGAAATTGAAGAAAACCCTGCGCTTGAGGAAAATGAAAAAAACGAAAATATAGATACAGTTAATACAGAAAATTACAATTACTATCAAAAATCAAATAACGAAAATTCAAATTTCAATAGAGAAGAAAATATATCAAATACAGAATCATTTAGAGAAAATCTAATTTCTCAGCTTAATTACCAGAAGTTAGATAAAGGCGAGAATATAATTGCAAATCAAATTATAGGAACATTAGATAATGATGGATACTTAAGAAGAGATATTGAGTCAATAATTGATGATATTGCATTTGCTGAAAACATTGAATTTAAAAATTCAGACATAGAAAAAGTACTTTTAAAAATTCAAAAACTTGAACCAGCTGGTATAGCTGCAAGAAATTTAGAAGAATGTTTAATTCTTCAAATTGATTCGATTGAAGAACCTACTCAAAATCAATTACTAGCAAAAAAAATTATTCTTGAGAATTTTAAAGAATTTACTAATAAAAAGTTTGATGTCATTTATCAAAAGTATGATCATCCAAAAAATATAATAAATAATGCTTTTGATTATATCAAAACCCTAAACCCTAAACCATCTGGAGGACTTGAAGATTCTAATCTTACCGAATTTTTAATTCCTGATTTTATTGTAAAAAAAGATAATAATGAATTTATAGTTGAATTAGCATCTGGAAATAAACCATTAAATATTAATAAAAATTACATTTCTATTTATGATGAATTAAAAAATAAAAAAAATAAAGACAATGAATCTAAAGAATCATTTGATTTTATTAAGAGTAAATTAGAAAAAGCACAATGGTTTGTTGAAGCTTTAAATCAAAGAAACAACACATTACTTAAAACAATGAACACAATCGTTAAAATTCAGAAAAGATTTTTTAATGATGGAGATGAAAATGATTTGAAACCAATGATATTAAAAGATATTGCTGAAATTATTAAAATGGATATTTCTACAGTTAGTAGAATCGTAAAAAGTAAAAATGTTCAAACTGATTATGGAATTTTTCCTCTTCGATATTTTTTCTCTGAATCAACAATTAAAAAGGGAGATGATTTAGTAAGTAGTAAAATTGTAAAAAATTATTTATCAGATCTAATAGAAAATGAAGATAAATCATCACCATATTCAGATGATCAACTAGAGAAAATACTAAAAAAAGAGGGCTATGATGTTGCAAGAAGGACTGTAGCTAAATATAGAGAACAGTTAAATATCCCTGTAGCGAGATTGAGAAAAGAATATTAAAAAATAGAAAAAGATATTCCTACCTTGTTAATATTCGGATTTACATTTTCATATATTGGCAAAGAATTATCATCGAATAAATTAGAGATATATCTTTTATAATAAATATGAAAATTTCCAACTCCTATCTGGAAAGAAAGACCATATTTTAAGTCATTGATTCCAAAATCTTTTTTATTCTTAACTAGGTTAGCTGAATTATTAATTGTTTGTTTCAATTTTGTAGAAGAATTAAGTAATAATCCAATTTCACCACCAAAACCAATAAAAAACCTTCTCTTATCATAGGAACCTGAACCAAAATAATATCTAAAATCCAAAGGAACTACAAGGTATGTTGATTTTAATGAGTTTTTATCTGGAGAGAAAGAAAGGGTATCAATTATTATATTTCGATTACCATCAACATCAAAGGATTCAGAAAGAATAACATCATTTGAAAATGACAGCCTATCATTTGAAATTCCAATACCAGGATTAAATGAAAAGTCTTTACTTAAAAATAGAGGTTTTGAATAATATAAATCTAGTGAACGAGATGGAAATAGATCCGACTTTAAAGAATGTCCTTTATTCTCGACAAGAGTAAAACCAAAGTCAAGTTTTAAGTATCCTGGCAAATTAAAATTTGATTCTAAATTAATTTTATTTTCGGATGAACTTTGGGCAAAAGAACTGAACTGGAAAAATATAAATACTACTAATATTCTCGTGTATAGTTTCATGACGGCAAATATATGTGATTATATTCTATATTCTAAATAATAAGAAAAGCTACTTGTTATTAATTGTTAAATTTGCGCTAATGGACTCGTAGCTTAACTGGATAGAGCACCTGGTTACGGCCCAGGAGGTTGGGGGTTCGACTCCCTCCGAGTTCACATATTTCTAACTCAACTTTTAGTTGGGATTGATTAATTAAGCATTATCTTCATCATAGATAAAGCTGATTCTTTCCCAATTAATTGAATCCTATCTCGTGGTGTATTATCTCCAATTTCATATACAATTCCAACAGCTTTATGTGCATTAAGGAACCATCCTTTTGAAACAGGTTGCTTACTTACACTTGGCTGCTCATTAACTTCATAATTAGGAATGTTTTCTTCTAAACTAGAAAACCAATTATCAAGAAAATAAGGCATTGAGGTTGAAGCTCTTTCCTCATTTGTATAAAAAACATCATAAAATGTTGAATGAAAATCAATACCTAAAACGAGTTGTGAATTGTTATCTTTTAAGGTTTTTGAAATAAAATCCACTGTAGTTTTAATTTCTTTCTGGTTGTAAGCTGACCAATCTCTATTTAAATCAATCCCACCAGCATTATGTCTCCAATGCCCAAGATCAACACCATCTGGATTCATTAGTGGAAATGCTAAAACCCTAAATTTTTCCAAAAAGGCAGATGAAAGATCACTTTCATCAAGGATTGTAGATAAATATGATTTAAAAGCGAGATATCCCGTCACTTCAGGAGGGTGTTGTCTTGTAATTAACACAACAACAGGCTTTTCTCTAGGGTTACCTTTATTAATATCTATCACCATAAATGGTCTTTTAAGTTTTGATTTTCCAATCTTATTAAAACTTACATAATTCTCCTTCCCATCAATAACTTCATTAACCCAACTATAAACAATTTCACTGTTATTTAATTCTTGGCCAGAAACAATAATTGGTTTATTATCTAAACTAAGTTTAAGGATATGTTTATTATTTAATTCCTGAAAAGAGGTCGAGTCTGATATTAACCATTTTCCATCTGATAATATTTTAGGAATATATCTATGCTTATACCCTTCGGGATAATTAAATTCAAGTACTATTTTTTTTGGAGTTCTGCTCCATACCTCAAAGGCATAAAATGGACTTGGATTAATAGGTTGATTTTCTGGGAGAATTGATATGATAAAAGATGTATCATTTTTTTTTATAACATTATTTAATCTAGCGCCTAGAAAATCATTTGAAAAATAAACACCAGCTTGTTCAAAAGAAAATGTTTTTTTCTCCTGTATACTAATTCTTTTATTTTTAGTATCAACTGGATCCTCAAATAAAATTTTTGGAGTAGTAACACACCCTCCAATAAAAATGTAGATAAGCAAGATGCTTTTATAAAAGAGTGGATAAAAATTCATTTTTAATTATTTTTTAAGACTGACTGAAGCTCTTTATATTTTTCAATAGCAGATTCAATGGATAAATGAAAAGATTTTTCTAGTTCTAATTTAATTGAGTTTGTAAAAACAATATTTTTAGAAAATTTTAAATAAAAATCTTCAGGATCTATACCCTTCTTTACATTTGTTATTAAAGTAGAATTAATTTCTAGACCCTCAATTGGAATTACACAAATAACAGGATCATAATCTAATAACCCAACCTCTATTTTTTGATTTGTGATATTATCAAATGCAATAGGTATATTAATTTTTTCTCTATTATTAAAGAAAAATATTTTATCCTGTTTAACTGAAGAAAATATTGTGAACTTTGATGGCTTTGCTTCCTCAAGATTTAACATTATTAAATCATTGTTCAAGGAATATTCTACAAATGTACTTTGAGCAGTCTTAATATCATCTTTTTTACTTGTACTCGAGGATTTTTTTCCTCCTACGCTAGATGAAGATTCTGAATCAACTTTAGCAGCACCACCACTATCTACATATGCAGATGATGAAAGAGGAGGAGGAGCATTAGATCCTACATCATCAATTTCATCAGTCTTATCAGAAACTAAATTTAAATTATTTGTACTAATTTTTGTTTCTGACTTCACGTATGAAGCTACATAGTATAGAGGTTTCTGTGCTTTATTTTTTAGTATAAACTTTATATTATAGGTGTTTTTTTTCTTTGTTTCCTCTACAAGATTAAAGACATACTCTACACTAATATTTTCGTTCTCAATCAATTTATTTTGATCAGATAAAGCAAAAATTAAAAACAGTGACTTAATAAATACAGTTATCATATATACAATCTTATAAAGATTCAAAAAAAATTCAAAATTGATTTGAAGTAGAGTTAAAGAATATATTTTGTATTAATTTTAATTTGTATGAAAATAAGGGAATTTTTTTTAGTTATTATATTTCTTATAGGATGTGCTGATAAAGAAATCAATAATAAAATAATTATTGAAAATATAAAAGCTGATACTTTAAATGGAGGATTAATTTTACCAGGAGGTTTTGAATCATTAGTGGTTACGGAAGGAGTTGGCCCTTCTAGACATTTAGCGGTAAATAATAATGGGGATATTTATGTAAAACTTAGGACAGCAACTGGAAGAAATGGTAATGTTGCCTTGAGAGATACAAATGGTGATGGAAAAGCAGATATAATTGAACGATTTGGAGATTATCCTAATGATGGAAAATTTGGAACAGAAATGAAGATAAATGAAGGATACCTATACTATAGCTCTGAACTAGTAGTATATCGTCAAAAACTATCAGAAAATCAATTAATCCCTATCGGAAAACCAGAAATAATAGTAGTTGATCCCTATCCAATAAGATGGCATAACGCGAAATCATTAGCGTTTGATAAAAATGATAATATTTATGTCACATTTAGTGCACCCACAAACGCTTGTGAAGATTGGGACTCAAAGCCAAATACATATTCTACAAGAGATGTTAAAGGTCAATATCCTTGTGAACAACTAGATATCCTTGCAGGAATATGGAAATTCAATAAGAATACATTAGGCCAAGATATTTCTGATGGAGAGAGATACGCAACTGGAATAAGAAGTGTCGTAGGATTGACATGGAATAATTTAACTAATAGTCTTTATGGTGTAAATCACGGAAGAGATTTTCTATATAATCATGCTCCACAATTTTATTCAGAATGGGACAATGCCATATTACCTGCTGAAGAATTTATGAAAATTAGTGAAGGTGATGATTTCGGATGGCCATATACCTATTATAATCAGTTTAAAAATGAGAGAATAATTGCACCAGAATACGGAGGAGACAGTAATAAAAAAGCTGCTGAATCTTATGCAAATCCTATTATGGGATTACCTGCACACTGGGCACCAAATGATCTTCTATTTTATACTGGAAATCAATTTCCTGAAAGATATAAGAACGGAGCATTTATTGCATTTCATGGGTCAACAAATAGAGTACCATATCCACAAGCTGGATATGTAGTTGGATTTATCCCATTTAAGGAAGGTAAGCCTAATGGAGACTTAGAAATTTTTGCAGATGGATTTGCAGGAAAAGAAATATTAGTTGATATGGAAGACGCAAAATATAGACCTATGGGTTTAGCTCAAGGTCCTGACGGATCACTATTCATATCAGAGTCAAAAAAAGGTAAAATTTGGAGAGTATTTTTTTCTGGAGATAGAAATAACTTTGGAGAGAAAGAGTTAGATTCTATGGTTAAGAGAGAAGAAAGAAGTTACACTAAAATACCTGATAAAATAAATGACAGAATAGAATAAATTAATTAGTTTTTTTAAAAGAACTAATTATTTTGTCAACAATTTCTGGATTTAATAAAGTTGAAATATCTCCAAAATTATTAAACTCATTTGAAGCGATTTTTCGCAAAATTCTTCTCATAATTTTACCTGATCTTGTTTTTGGTAACCCAGGAACTATTAAAATTTTATCCGGTTTTGCAATAGGTCCGATATGATTTGAGACAGTTTTTCTAATAGAGTCAAAATAATCTGTTTTTTCACTTTCATTATTTATTATAACAAACCCAAATATACCTTGACCTTTAATGTCGTGTGGATATCCAACAACAGCAGATTCAACTACATCACTATTTTGGTTAATAGCATCTTCAACCTCAGCAGTTCCTATCCTATGTCCAGAAACGTTTATTACATCATCGACTCTTCCTAAAATTCTATACATACCATTCTCATCTCTTTTTGCACCATCGCCTGTAAAATAGAAACCTTTAAAGGTAGAAAAATAAGTTTCCTTACATCTCTTGTGATCACCGTACGTGGTTCTTAAGATAGATGGCCAAGGAAACTTAATACATAAATTTCCTTCTATATTATTCTCTAAAATTTCATTACCATTGTTATCTAGTAGGACTGGCTGTATTCCAGGTAACGGTAAAGTTGCATATGTTGGTTTACATTCGATAATATTTGGAAGTGGTGATATCATAATACCACCAGTTTCTGTCTGCCACCATGTATCAACTATCGGACAATTATTTTTACCTACCTTTTCATTATACCAATTCCAAGCTTCCTCATTGATTGGTTCACCAACCGATCCAATAACTTTGAGGGAAGAAAGGTCTGATTTTTCTAAAAATTTCTCTCCAAAAGATTGCAATGCTCTTATTGCAGTTGGAGCTGTATAAAATTGATTAACATTATATTTATCAATAATATTCCAAAATCTTGAAGGATCTGGATATGTAGGAACCCCTTCAAACATAATAGTTTTTGCTCCTTTTAGAAGAGGACCATAAACTATATAACTATGACCAGTAATCCATCCTACATCTGCAGTGCACCAGTATGTATCTCCATCTTTATACTGAAATACATTTTCAAAAGTAAAATGTGTAAATATCATGTAACCGGCACATGTGTGGACAACACCTTTTGGTTTTCCCGTTGACCCAGAAGTATATAAAATAAACAATAGATCTTCGGAATTCATTTCAACAGCTGAACAATAATCTTCTACATTTTTTACTTCTTCATGATACCAATAATCTCTCCCTTTCATCATTTCAACATTACCTGAAGTTCTTCTAACAGTTAAAATACTTTTAACTGAAGGACAACTTTTTACAGCTTCATCAACTACAGCTTTAACAGGAACTGTTTTATTTCCTCTAAAATTTCCATCAGAAGTTATAACAACTTTAGCCTCACAATCATTAATTCTATCAGACAATGAATTAGCACTAAATCCAGCAAAAACAACAGAATGAACAGCACCTATCCTTGCGCAAGCAAGCATTGAAATTGCAGCCTCTGGAATCATAGGAATATATATAATTACTCGATCACCTTTTTTAACTCCTAACTTTTTTAGAACATTTGCAAAGCGACAGACCTCCTCGAATAACTGTCCATAGGTAAATGATTTCTCTTTATCATTTGGTTCATTTGGTTCCCATACAATAGCAGTTTGATTTTTTTTATCTTGATTTCTTTCGAAAATATTTTCAGTAATATTTAAACTACCATCTTGAAACCACTTGACATCAGGAGATTCAAAATTCCAATCTAAGATTTTAGTTGCTTTTTTTCTCCAAATAAATTGTTCGGAATAATCATTCCAAAACTTTTCTGGATCACTTACACTTAAATTATATTGCTTATGATAGTCTTCTAGAGTTTTAATCATATTTCAATTTATGAAAAATTATAAAAGTTCATTAGCTAAATTCGCAAGATCTGATCTTTCACCTTTTTTAAGTGTTATATGAGAGTATAGTTTTTGTCCTTTAAGCTTATCAATTAAATACGAAAGACCATTACTTTGAGAGTCAAGATAAGGCGTGTCAATTTGATTAATATCTCCAGCAAAAACAATTTTTGTATTTTCTCCAGCTCGAGATATTATAGTTTTTATCTCATGTGGAGTGAGATTTTGAGCTTCATCAACAATAAAGAAAATATTTGAAAAACTTCTACCCCTTATATAAGCTAAAGGCTGAATAACAAGCTTCTCTGATTCAATCATATTTTTTAGTATTTTAAATTCTTTAGAGGTCTGCTTATACTGATTCTGGATATATTTAAAATTATCCCATAAAGGTTCCATATATGGATTAATCTTTGAGTTAATATCTCCAGGTAAATACCCAATATCTTTATTGCCCAGTGGTACAATAGGCCTTGCTACAAATATTTGTTTATAATTTCTTCGCTGAGATATTGCAGATGCTAATGCTAAAAGAGTTTTACCTGTTCCTGCAACTCCATTAATAGAAACTAAAGAAACATTTTCATTTAATAAAGAATGAATTGCAAAGGCTTGCTCAGCATTTCTTGGTTTAATTCCGGAGATTGTTGTCTTCTCTACTCTATTAATTGTTTGTTTATCACTATCATAATATACGAGAGCTGATTTATTAGAATCTTTTAATACATAATACGAATTATCTATGAGCTTTTTTCTAGGAAAAATATCTTTTTTATCGATTGAGTTACTTTCATAAACTTTATCAATAATAGCAGGTTTAACATTTTCAATTATTTTCTCTTCTAGATCTAAGGAATTTAAATTTTCAATTTTACCAGTTAAATAATCCTCTGCCTTTAGATTTAGAGATTTAGCTTTTAATCTTAAGTTAATATCCTTTGAGACAAGAGTGACAATTTTATTTTTTTCCTCTTTTTGTAAGTTTAATGCTGAGTCTAAAATTTTATGATCATTTATATCATCATTAAAAATATTATTTTTTGTTTTCTGATTAACAAGAATTTTAAATTTACCTTTTGTTTTACCATTTAATGGAATCCAATCGTTAAGCATTTTATCAATAGAGAGTTTATCTATCATTCTAATAAATTCTCTTGCTTCAAAATTTAAGGTGTCGTTTCCCTTTTTCATTTGATCAAGTTCTTCTAAAACTGTTATCGGGATTCCAATATCATTCTCTTCAAAATTCATGATAGAATCATGAGAATATAAGATCACTGATGTATCAAGAACATATATTTTTTTCTTTTTCTGTGACACTATCCTTTATTTAAAATGTTTTTATAAAACTCAACATATTTTGGTAATATTATATTTATATCATAATTATTTGCAATTCTAAGTGCATTTTCCTTAAAACCACTTAGATTTTTTTTATCTAAAACTTTTATCGCTTTCTCTGACATAGAATTAACATCACCTATATCACATGTAAAACCAGATATCCCCTCCTCAACTAATTCAGGTAACCCTCCAGCATTAGAAGAAATTACTGGAACTGAAGAAGCCATTGCCTCTAAGGCAGATAATCCAAAGCTTTCTTTTTCAGATGTTAAAAGAAATAAATCAGCTTTATAAAGCACGGTTTCTACATCTGGAATTTTTCCAATAAACATAACATCTCTTAAGGAACACAAAGATCTTGTAAGAGACTCAATGTTTGCTCTTTCCGGACCATCACCAATCATTATTAATTTGGAAGGAATTTCTTTATTTATCTTACAGAAGACATTAATTACATCTTGAATTCTTTTTACCTTTCTAAAATTAGACGTATGAATTAACAACCTTTCTCCTTTTGGGCATAGCTTACTCCTATATGGGTTTCTTTTAACTTTAGAATACTTTTCAATATCAATAAAATTTGGAATGACGTTTATATTATTTGTTATACTAAAAAGATTAATTGTTTCTTCTTTTAGACTATTTGAAACAGCAGTTACCCCATCAGACTTATTTATTGAATAATTAATGACTGGTTTACAAGAAGGATCCTTACCAACTAAAGTTATGTCTGTTCCATGTAAAGTGGTAATTACAGGGATGTTAATTCCCATTGATTTTAAAATATCTTTTGCTAACAGTGCAGAGGATGCATGAGGAATTGCGTAGTGTACATGAATCAAATCAAGTTTCTCAAATTGAACTATTTCTACAAGCTTGCTTGTTAAAGAAGTTTCGTAAGGAGGGTATTCAAAAAGAGGGTAATTTTTAATTGACACCTCATGATAAAATAAATTGTCACTAAAAATATTTAGTCTTGCTGGCTGAGCATATGATATAAAATGTACAGTATTTCCTGTTTCAGATAGAGCTTTCCCAAGTTCAGTTGCAACAACACCACTTCCTCCAAATGTTGGGTAACAGACAATACCTATCTTCATATAAGATGTAATTTATTTTTTATAAGAAAATGTAAACATTCCCTTATAAATTCACTATTACTAAATTAACAATTTTTCAATCTATCTTTATGCAATAATTAATTTGATTTACTAGATATGAGACTTCCTTCATTTATTAAATTACCTAATAATAGAAAATTTAAATTTTCTGCAAGACATTATGATCCAGTTAAAGATGATTTAGATCAGAGAATATCAAAATCAAAGAATACTAAAAAAAAATACTTTAAAAGGAATAGAAAATCATCTGAAGTTAGTGCCTCAAAACTTCAACTATTCATAGCCTTTCTTCTTTCTTTTTTAATATTTGGGTGGCTTTATGTTGGAAACACCATTTTTATCTCTTTCCTTTTAATACCTTTGTGGTTCTTTTATAAAAAAATATCCAAAAGTTGATATGAGCATTATTACCCAACTACCCAAATCTGTAGCAAATCAAATTGCTGCTGGAGAAGTAATTCAAAGGCCGTCATCAATAATTAAAGAATTAATTGAAAATAGTATTGACGCTAATGCCAAAAACATAAAAGTAATAATTAAAGATGCAGGGAAACAATCTGTTACAGTTATAGATGACGGTATCGGCATGACAAAAGAAGATGCAATAAAGTGTTTTGGTAGACACTCAACATCAAAATTATCGAAGGCTGAAGATCTATTCAAAATTAAAACTATGGG
>CEVY01042530.1_pt1 | contig 17135 bp, 19 predicted proteins | sample 530681 | NCBI WGS metagenome assembly CEVY01 (sample SAMEA2620855, study PRJEB7988) | marine metagenome | biome: marine biome (ENVO:00000447); feature: surface water layer (ENVO:00002042); material: "saline water (ENVO:00002010), including plankton (ENVO:xxxxxxxx)" | depth 5 m | reverse complement strand
GCTTCCCCGAGTCAGACATTATGGCGAAGGATATATGTCATACCCAATCCGGATGATCATATTCTGACGGGTCAAACACATGTCCATGGGCTTCTTAATGCAGAGTCAGTAAACGTAACTGATACCACATCTTCTACATCCACAACTACAGGTGCGGTTAAAGTTGCCGGTGGTTTAGGTGTTGTAGGTAATGTATACGCGGATACATTTTACGGTGATGGCAGTAATCTTACTGGTACCTTTTCGATGACAAGTATTTCTACGACGGGAAATGTAAATGTCGGAGATAATATTTCGATCGGAGGGTTAACACAAAACAAAATTCCATATGTGGGTGCGGGTAAGTATTTAGCTGATTCTCACATCACACATTCAACTGATGCGACAACAATAACATCTAACCTAGAAGTGTTAGGAAACGTCGTGGTCGGTGGAAAATCACTTGCTCTTGATTCTGAATCTCTTGTAATTAACGATCGTGTTATAGGTGTTGCTAACAACAACTCGAGTCATTTACTCGACGTCGGTATTGTGATGCAACATCCCGGTAAAAACATCGGATTGATCCATCACGGAGCGGCAACCGAAAACGACCCACATGATCATACATTTACAATTGGTTACACACAAAACACGGTTACAGATAATCATATTCTTGATGACTCTAACTTAATCACAGTTGAGATACTTGGTAATCTTATTACACAAAACAACTTAACTGTTTCCGATGATGCAATAATTACCGGAAGTACACCAAGCACCTCTAAAACAACCGGTGCTTTACGAGTCGCTGGTGGTGTTGGTATAGTTGGAGACGTTTATGCGGAAAGTGGTGACTTTTCCAGTTTAGTAACAACATCTAATGTCGCAACCACAAATCTCACTGCCTCCGACACCATTCACACAACGAACTTGAACATCACTGACACTATAACAACTACTAATGTTGCTACAACAAACGTCACCGCCTCCGATACAATTCATACAGCGAATATCGTTGCTTCTGATACTGTCAAGGTAACCAATGGTCTTATTACCAACCTTGGTGGACTTACTAGAAAGACGTACAGTTATTCGAGTGGTACCATCACAGCTTCTACAACTCCCGAAATCAATGTTGTCTTCGCAAATCAAATGTTCTCCGCGAAGATTACAGCTCACCTAGTAGAACCCACGAGTAATATTAGTGTACTTAATTTAGATGTAACTGGTGGAACTGGTAGAGATATTGGAAAAGGTTTCTTAAGTATAACCGGTGACGAGAATTCAAAACATTGGAATTCTACAATTGCAACCACAGATACAACTGTTACCTTAACACCTTCAGTCGGTCTTATCAGTAATGGTACATATGGTATACACGTTGAACATACTTCACCACTGGGTGTAGGTGGTGTAACGAGTATCGATAAAGATAATACAGCAGAAACAACGTTTAATTATTAATTTCTAAACTTATGACAAATGATACCACTTATCATTGGAGGTATTCTCATGTATGCCTTCTTTAATTCTCCAACAGAACAGGTACCCGGGTCAAAGAATTTTCACATGTCTGATGGTGCATCAGCTGCTATGTATAAACTCATGAAAGAGCGTGGCATGTCTGACGAAAACCTTAGACGCTTCGTCATCATGGAGGATTATTTACTTGAACTTGAAAAGATATCTGTGTGTACAGGTATTCCTAGACTTGGTGAAGCCACGAGCATGTCACAACAAATTAAGGATTACTTTCTAGGATATGACTTTTCTTATCACACCTTTCATCTTAAACAAGTATCCGAACCTAGTAAAATCATAAACAAATTTGTGTCATGTTAATAAGACCCTCGAGTAGTTTGCGGTGTTTTTCACTATTGACAGTCATAGGATTATCAAAAATGTACATGATGAGATCGTTATCGTCTTTAGCTTCCTCTTCATGTGCCAAACAGTAAAAGTCATTTCCGACTGTTCGTAAATAATCGGCAATTACGTAGACTATAGCATCAAGAAGTTCCTCGGATGCCATTTCAAGCCACGAATCCTTTTTCGTTCCCCATGTTACTGTATCGTCCATAACACGTACACCATGACCATACTTAGATATCCCTAAATCTAGACGATTAATAACCTCTTCCCGGACTGTCATTTAGTAGTTTATGTCATTAAACTTTAACTAGGATTTCATTTTTAAAAGTTGCGAATAACAATTTTTAAATATGAATTGTAATACTATTTATTAAAATACTTCGTATGAGTATTTAGTTGGAGAACGCGAGACCACCCATACCGGATTGGATGCGAAGGACGTTGTAGTTGGTCGCGAACATGTTGAGGGAGGTGCCGGCATCGGTGCCCATGCCGGACTTAACCTTGATGGCAACCTGGGCGTTGTCGATGCGGGAGAAGTTGCAAGTGCCGGTAGGCTGATGCTCCTCGGGCTTAAGCGCGAAAGAATACGCATAGATGCCGGGCATGGGGCAGCCAGAGTGGTGGTTGTAGGGCTGCACGGAGTTGAAGTACTTACCGGACTGCTCCTTGAACCTGTCCTGACCGTTGAGGACAAGCTTGAAGGTCTCGACGGGGCCGACGGCACCCTCGCCAGAGGCACCCTCCTCAATGAGGCGGAGGGAGGGGGCACCAGTGCCAGTACCGGTGGCGTAGAGAGGAACACCGGCGGCGTGAGTGAGGGGCACGAAGCAGTTGGAGTCCGAACCGGGAGCGATAGGGCTGGAGCTAATCTTTACCTCAGTCTGACCGACGTTGGAGGTGAAGTTCCAAAGCTTGGCACGAGTGGCATCGGAGGCAGTCGCGGCGAACACGAGCTCCTTGATGGGGTGGTTGTACGAGAGGCGGACCTGCTTGGTCTGGCCGACGGTGAGGGCATCAACACCAGTGTGCTGAACCTGCTCAATGAGGTACTCGTGACCCTTCTGGGCGAAACGCCTACGCTCCTCAGTGTCGAGGTACACGTAGTTACCCCAAACCTTGAAGGTGTTAAGGTTGAAGTAGGTGTCGAATTCGGAAGTTAAATCGAAATCAACGCGAACCTCGTGGTACTGCAGGGCAATTAGTGGGAGATAAAGACCGGGATTGCGGTTAAAGAAGAAAATAAGAGGAAGGAAGACCTGACCCTTACCCGAGGTCATCTTACCCCAGTTAGCCTTCTTAGACTCATCGAGGTAGAGCTCGGAGTACATGCGCCACCAACGCTGGTAGTGCTTGTCAATACGCTGGCCACCGATGGATAATTCGGCAGTCTTGATCGCACGCTCGGCGACCCAGTTGCAGTCATCCGCGGCACCGGAAGCGGTAACGAGAGAATCCTTAGCGGAAAGCTCAACATACATGTCGCCAATGAGGTCACCGTTGCGGGCAACAGTCACAGAGATGCGGCCGTTGGCGGAAGGGTTTCCGTTGGTAGTCTGCTCGATGTTCTCCATCGCGAAGTTAGTGTGACGCTTGTAGACAGCCTGGAAGAAAGTAACCTTAGGGTTACCAGTCAGGTACACGTCCTGCGCGCCGTACGCTACGAGTTGCATAAGTCCACCCGCCATTTTGAAAGTTGTTTGTACTATATAGTAATATTTTTTTTTGGCCTGATATCGCACATGCGAAAAATAGACATTGGTCTTTTCTCGGTATACCTCAAATGTCTAGTGACCAAGAGCCTGAAATCGAGGAAGGTGAGATCCTCCCAGAGGAGGAAGATGATGAACTTTTCATGGAGGAAGATGATGAGCCGAGTATCGATCTCCTCGATATTCTCACAACCCCAGATGGTGATACTGTATGCAGTGCCCTGGTAGCACTCGTACAGCAAGTCGCCACTCAAAATAAGATACTTATAAAGATCCTTGGAAAACTATCAGCTTAAAAATAACTGCCTTCTATTAGTAAATTGAGGGATGGAGACCCACTTCATATCCGAAGATGCAGACCAACATCAATCGAATATGGAAATTATTAAAAACCAGATCCAAACATTGGACAGTGAGCAACTCTTGAGTGTTCTCGAAGATGAAGAAAAGAACTGGGGACTACAAACAAAGAACAATACACGTGTATCCTTTGAACTTGGCTATCGCAAGTTCTTCAGGCCGGATGAAATCAACTTGAAAACCGGTAAACCATTTACGGTTAATTTGGAGAACGTTTCGACTACGCACATGAGATTCATCACACAGATGGGACAAATCTATCATCGTGCAGTGGCTTTGGAGATTGATAAGTACGAACCCGAAGATGACGGCCTGAATGTTGCTTCACGTATCAATCGTGTCATTGAACAAATTGATGATGCTTTTCAGATTGTTCATAGAGATACTCGCATCTACGAACGGATCAATAAACCTACGAAGGTCTTAATCGCACCCGAATCTGATCCATCCCTTTTCCGTTGTAACACATCCGAGATTGAAACACTCTCACCCTATCAGCGATCACTTATTTCTTTCTTAAATCATACATACATCAATAATATTAGGCGTTACAAGGGGTACTGTTGTACACAAATTATTACAGCCGAAGGTTACACTACACGTGCATGGAAGGCTGTGAGAACTGTAGAAGCCGAAGTCTATAGGTTCTCTCAAAAGGAGACGAATCGTGCGAATTGGGAGAATCTTACTTCTAAAGGATCAACTATAAATGATGTTATTCGTCACGCGTCTAAGTGTTACGATATTCAGTTTCCCGAAATTGTAAAAAATAGACATGTATGGAGTTTCAAAAATGGACTCTTCATTGGTAAAGAGTATGTACCTGCTACTGGTAAGTATAGGTCTAAGTTTTACAGCTATGATAGTAAAGAATATCAGTGTCTTGATCCAACTATTGTAAGCTGCAAGTACTTCGATCAAGTGTTCGATGGATATGAACACCTGGAAGACTGGTGGGACATCCCTACACCGTATTTCCAAAGCATTCTTGATTATCAAGGCTTCGATAAGAATGTGGCTAAGTGGATGTATGTTATGGGTGGTCGTCTATGCTATGATGTTGGTGATCTAGATGGATGGCAGATTGCTATGTATTGCAAGGGTGTTGCGAGAACGGGAAAGAGTACTCTTCTTACAAACGTTTTCCAAAAATTTTATGAAGCTGAAGACGTTAAAACCCTGAGTTCCAACTCTGAGAAGCAGTTCGGTCTTTCGGCGATCTATGATGGGTTTATGTTTATTGCCCCAGAGTGTAAAACGAACATGAGTCTTAATCAGGCAGAGCTTCAGTCGATTATTAGTGGAGAAGATGTGAGCGTTGCAGTAAAGCACGAGAAGGCTAAGTCTATCAAGTGGGTTACACCAGGTTGTATGGCTGGTAACGAACTTCCGGACTATAAGGATGCATCTGGTTCCATTCTTCGACGTCTACTGGTGTTCGATTTCCCTAAGCAGGTAAAGGATAAGGATGCTGACCCTCATCTTAACAACAAGTTGGCGGGCGAAATTCCAGCGATTCTCTTGAAGTGTATTCGTGCATACATTGAATACGGACAAAAGTACGCAGATAAGGATGCATGGGCAGTTGTCCCAGCGTATTTCAAGAAGATCCAGAAACAGGTGGCCATGGTTACAAGCTCACTGACGAACTTCCTCGAGAGTAGTGCGGTGGACCGGGGAACGAAGCTCTTTGTGCCACAACAGGTGTTTACTCCAGCATACACCATTCACTGCACACAAACACTCAACCTTGGAAAGCCGCGATTCAATCCAGATACATATGCGGGGCCATTCAGCTCCTATGGTATTGAGGTGAGAGAAGAAGCTGTAACCTATAAGGGTCGCTCCTACAGAAAACAACCGGTGTTCTATGGTGTCGATGTGGTCGATGACAACGAAGAGATACTCAGAAACGGTTACTAAAAAAAATCCACTTGTATAGTAACATGGACGTCCAGGGTATGCGACGATTCGTAAAAAATTCAAATGTCGAAATCAGAACCGACAGTAACAGTGATAGTAACAATAACAATAATAACTTTGCTCGTGAACTTGAAAGTGTTATGGAAGTTGAGTCTAATAAACTCAACAAATACTTGAAGGAAAAGAATACCACAGAGTATGGCAACTTTGCACAGTTCTTAGATGACGAAGAGTTTGTTGTATCTGCGTTAAAGCCGGGTATGTTCAATGTGACCGTCAACAAAAATTTTGACAAAGAGGCTCGCTTAGATCTTAAAAAGATCTTGAGAAAACCCATTCGTCCAGCTGAGATTCTTGTCGGAAATATAAAGATCCAGGTAACTGAAATACGAGGTCTTTACGGGAGATTTCAAACCGGTTTCAGGAAGGATGCACAAGGGTCACAGGGTAACATAGACGGGTTCCAGTTTTCTGCAGTTGATTTCAAGGCCCGTATGTTCGATTCTAGAGAGGAAAAGGGTATTAGTTTCACCGTTTATAGAAACGGTAAAATCAGGTATTCAGGTGGATTCTTGGGTATTAACAATATAACCAAGCAACCCGACGCTATCAAGAAGTATATTGTAGACAATTATACTGATGGTCAGTTTTTCCTCTACAACCCCGCGTTTTATAACAATATTAGTGGTCAATTTAAAGTAAACGCGAAGTTTCGTAGCTTGAAGCGTATAGTATCTCCCTTAGCTGTCGCTCAATACGGAATCGAACCAACTTCCAGTTATGAACCCGAACTTTCCCCCATAGTCTATGTAGACTACAAAGGATTCAACTATAACATCACTGAAAATGGTATAATCCAAATACTTGGTATTTCCAACCCAGATGATCTCATCGAGGCGTATGAGAAGGGTTCGCAACTTATGAAAAAGTTCAACAAAGGTGGAGAGTTCCTCTCGACGGGTCTCTTACATAAACCCGCTAAACGTGTAGTAAAGGGTAAAAAGTCTACATGCCCCAAATTACGCGTCCCTCCTTGCAAAAAGGGATTTTCTGCACGAAAGAATCCACAGGGTTTTGATTGCTGTTACAAAATTCCAAAGAAAACGCCTAAGCGTAAGGCAGCCCCCGCCACACCACCTGTTAAGAAGTATAACGTAGCCATGACTAACAAACAGGAGTTGAAGATCAATGGTATATTATGTAGGCGTTTACCCAAAGAGGTTGTTATAAAAACTGCCCGGGATATGGGTATTGTGGGTGTCAGTAAAAAGAACACGGTTGCTGAAATCTGTAAGATGATTTCTATGGTTCAGCGTGTCAACCCAGTTGTCAATTCTATAAAGGTTGGTAACAAAAACATGAAAGTTACTGGTAAGAATAATACGTTCAGGTTAAGTAACAGGATATGCAAAACATACAAAAAGGAGAAACTCAAACAAATCGTTGACGCACTCAAAATCAAACGCACAAATAAAGAAACTGTCCCCCAGCTGTGTAGGATGATTGAAAAATACAAGCCAATGCAGAACCTTCGCAAAAAGATCGTAAGTGCATATGGTGCTGCATGGATTAACAAGTATAAGCCCTCGATAAACAGTGATGTGAAAGAACTTAGCAATAAAATAGCTACGACAAACGTTCTCAATGTTGACCAGTTAATCAAACGAACAGTAGCGGCTAAGAAGCGTGCGATGCGGCCCAGGCCTCCTCCAGTCCCTAAACGGTCTACTCCTAATCGCAAACCTTCTCCTCCTAAAAAGAAGAATTCACCAAACAAAAAGAAGGTATCGCCACCTAAGAAGAAAACCTCCCCTACCAAGTTCCCCAAAGGTACGAAAGTTGAATACTTATAATTATACTAAAACAATAACCTAAGTTAGCCCTCGATTAGTGAATCACATTTCAAAATGTCGATACCTGATTCAGTAATTCGGGATACTTCACTTCACGAAGTCGTTCATGAACTTCCTCTAAACCGAGATGTGGCTGATCACATCCTCAGTTTTACAAACAAATATTTTACCTACAAAGATGACCCAGATCTATTCTGGTACACCCTCGGAAAGGAGACGTGTAATTTGACGATATTGGGGTACAACTGCTTCAGAAACGTACAACAGGCTTTTGGAAAATCTTCAAAATTTTCTAAAAGTATGGATATGCATAATGTTTTTATTGACTTCAAAGGTCATCTTGACAATATTCTCTGTGCTTCGTACGGTATAAACAGTGATGAAGAAAAAAAATTTCGTAAACGTTTTGGTGATATACCAATGACACATGTTTTCTACAACAATTCCGAATATATTGAACCACCACCATTGGGATTGAGGTTCAAAAAATTCCTCACTGTTTTTGAAGAACGATACATACGGGTGTTTATCTCAAGGTTTAGAGAGTACCTGGATCATTTGTATACGGATATTGATACCATTTCTCTTACAGAAAAAATAGGGGATTGGAACTTTCCGAGATACATAAGGGAGAACAGGAGTAAAATTAAAAAGCTTGTTGAAAAGACAAGAGTTAGACTTAACAAGATAGAACACTTTGTTAAAGTGTCTGTAAATGCTTAAATATAAGATTCTCATATTTAATAATGATAAGACGTCTTTTTGATATATTCACAAAAGTAGATAAACCTGTATTGGGTCGATGGACTCTTAAGACGTGTAACGAACTTTCAACTTCTATCAACTCTGTTTATCAAAATAGAGACCACTGTGGTGACACAATTTGCAAAACTCCAAAGAAGGCATCCGACTACAGAGACATAAAAAATAAAGACGAGAAGTAAGTATGTACGAAGTTTATACTGATGGAAGCTGTTTAGGAAATCCTGGTAGGGGTGGATGGGCCGCGATAAGCAATGACTTTAAGTTGTGTGGATCTCAACCTAATACTACAAACAATATAATGGAAATGACGGCTATCATCAAAGCACTTGAGCAGTGTATATGGATGGAAAAGAAAGAAGTGTGCATTATTACCGACAGTAACTATGTGAAGCAAGGAATAACTTCATGGATTCATAATTGGAAGAAAAATGGATGGAAAACCGCCAATGGCGGAGATGTAAAAAATAGAGAGCTATGGGTTAAACTAGACAATGCGAGAGAAAAAATAACCATGATTGAGTGGAAGTGGGTAAAAGCTCATAACGGAAATCCTAAAAATGAAGAAGTGGACAAACTTGCCAGAGAATGCGCGAAAAATATATCAGCGTAATACAAGTTATGAATAATGCCATCGATCAATGTGATGGATGGTGTGAAAAACAAGAAAGGCTTTTAATCAAATGGGCTGAGAAAGCGGCCGGGTATCGCTGGTTGCATAATCATGCACGTTTATATTACAAAAAACAAAATGATTGGTTGGCCTACCCATCTATCATAATAGCCTCAATAACAGGTGTAGGTGGTTTTGCTGTACTAAATCCTAGTGGCAATGATGGGGTAAGCAATGAAACAAAAACACGCATCATGATCGTCCAATATTTCTTTGCTTTCCTAAATGTGATTGCTGGTATTTTATCAAGTATTTCAAAATTCTCGCAATCTTTACCGTTATCTGAAGCACACTCTTCCATGTGTGTTCAATGGTCCAAGTTTTATCGATCCATAGATATGGAAATTTCTCTTGATATCAGACATAGATCTGATGTTGTAGAATTTATCATGAAGTCAAGAGAGGAATACGACAAACTTCTTGATGAGGCTCCAGATATACCTGCGTTTTCTATACAAGCATTCATGGTTCAGTTTCCGGATAAAGAAAATAAGCCAGATGTATGTAACGGACTTTCAATTGTTGTGAGTGATGATGCAGCATCTATAACCTCTTCTAAACGTGCTGTTTCTCGTTGGTTAGGTGCGTTCTCAGCGGTTACAAATAAACGTAAAAGCGGAGAAATACAACGAAAACAAAGTGGCATAGCGATGGATGAGTTAGAGAAGGTTTAAAAATCCTCGTCAAACTCTATATTGTCCGAATCATCGTCTAACTTTCCGTAATCACCAACTCGCTTTTCAAAGAAGTTTGTTTTTCCATCCAACGATATATTTTCCATAAAGTCAAAGGGGTTCTTCGAATTCCAAATCGTTGGGTGTCCAACTTGTTTTAAAAGACGATCAGACACATATTCAATGTATTCCGACATTTTATCGGAATTCATTCCTATGAGACTGCATGGGAGTGCATCTAAAATAAATCCCTTTTCAATCTCTACAGCTTCCTTTATGATAGTGTGAATCGTATCTTTTGATGGTTTCTGCCGAAGCATATTAAATAGTTCAACTGCAAAGTCTTGATGAAGGCCTTCATCGCGACTAATGAGTTCGTTACTGAAGCAGAGTCCGGGAAGCAACCCTCTCTTCTTCAACCAAAATATAGCACAAAACGAACCACTGAAAAATATACCCTCTACGCACGCGAATGCAAAGAGGCGTTCGGCGAAGGATCTAGATTTATCAAACCACTTCATAGCCCACTCAGCCTTTCGTTCAATGCAGGGAATCGTTTGAATAGCTTGGAATAATTGCTTCTTTTCTGTCGAGTCTTTGATGTATTTGTCAATTAGTTTACTGTATGTTTCGCCGTGTACCATTTCATTGTGACACTGGTAAGCATAAAAGGAACGAGCTTCAGAAGCCTGTACTTCATCTGCAAAGTTATTGTTAATATTTTCAAAAACAATTCCATCCGAGCCAGCGAAGAATGCCAATATATATTTTATGAACTTTTGTTCGTTATCCGTCAAGCTTTTCCAGTCTTCCATATCTTTTGAGAAATCAATCTCTTCAGCAGTCCAGTTAGACATTTGTGCCTTTTTGTAAAGGTCCCAAAGGTTCTGGTGCTTGAGGGGAAAAACTGTAAAACGATCTAACGTCGGTTCTAACAACGGTTCATATTCATCTTCGATGTACTCTTGGAATTCAAAATAGTTACCGATTCGACGATCGTTCACAAATATCTGAGGATAAGAGTCGAGTTTACCACCACATAACTTTTTCAGATCTTCTCGATCAATGTTTGTTTTTTCGAAATCGAGACCCTCTGATGTGCATAGTTTCGCGGCGGCCTCACATAGGTTACACCCATCCTTAGAGTAAATTTGAACTTTCATCTGTGTTATTTGCCCTGATTATTTTTTGTCCGAAAACTCTAAGTATGATTTCGCGCGAGAGCATACACCAGGATGATATTGTAAAAGTTTTAGTTAACGAAGATGGTATAGAAGACGAGATGTACGCGGTGGTGGGTATGAACACCGGAAATACGCTTGGATTAAAGTACCTTTCCCCAACAAACAAGATATACAAGTCGGCTTGTGTATATCAAATTGAAGACGGGGATTTAAGCCCAGCACCTTACGAAAGTGTATGTGAACACTATCCAAGCGGCACAACCTTTACAGATATTGGAATGAAGACTGTGGGTGAGAATATGTTCAGCATTTATGAGGAAATAGACATAGAAGATGATGATAGTGAAATATACGAAGATCACGACGACTCAGACACAGATTCAGAGATGGCTGATTTCATTGTACCCGACAATGAGATAGATGGGCAGCCCATAGAGGCACCACCCGGACAGGCTCTTATCGATAAAGAGTGGGATGAATGGAATCCATCTACTCCAGGTGCCAGGAGTTTCAAGGAAACTGTAGATATGATAGAAACTTATGCACGAAGTTTGTGAACCTAAGTGCGTTCTTCTCCAGGAATTTATTAATTCATAACCATTAGCATGGAATTGGCTGCTATATGGAATCAAGTTGACAAACTTATAAAAAAAGAAGATGAATTAAAGCCGGTTATTAATAGAAACATTTGTTCAGAATGTGAAGGAACAAAAGTAATTACACCAGAAGGACTTCCGGTATGCTCTTCGTGTGGACTCGTTGAAGATGGTTTCATTGACGAATCTCCCGAATGGACGAGTGGCATAGGAGAAGATGGTCGTGTGAACGATCCATCAAGATGCGGAAATCCTAACTCTAATCCTGAACTATTTTCACAAGCGTGGGGAAAAGGGACTGTTATGTCTACATCGGGTCCTGGACGAACAAGTTATGAAGTCAAGCGAATGGCTAAGATAAACTTTCACATGTCTATGAATCATAAAGATCGGTCACTTTTTCATGCGTATAAAGACATTGACGAGGCGTGTTACACATTACCAGAAACAATTCTTCGAGACGCTAAAATGATGTACAAGAAATTTGATGATAGCAAACTTACGAGGGGTGCAGTAAGAACCGGTATCAAGGGGAACTGCGTTTTATACGCGTGTCGTTTGGCTAAAGTTCCTCGCACAACGAAGGAAATTGCAGACATGTTTGGTATCCAAAGTAAAGATATCAGTCGCACAACACAGATTTTTAAAGAAACGATTATGGGAAAGACGGAGAAAAATTATACAACTCGACCATGTGATGTAGTGCATCGGTTACTTGGTAATTTCAACACAACACAAAATTACAGACCAATCTGTACAAAGTTGTGTAACGAAATTGAAGACTGTGTGGAACTCATGAGTAAAACCCCGAATAGCATAGCTTCAGCTGTTATTCTGATTATACTCAGAAACAACTTCACAAAAAGTGAAATCTGTTCGACATGTGGTGTTTCAGTTCCTACGGTAAACAAGATTGAAAGCATAATCAAAAAGCACTTAGAGGCTAAGGGTGTTAGTTATTAAAGATGGTCAAGATCTTCTTAGCAACTCCTTGCTATGGAGGTTTATGTTTAGACAAATACATGATTAGCATTATCAAGTTGCAGTTACTTTTGATTAATAAAGGTGTTCAACTCATGCTTGATACAACTGAAAACGAAAGTCTCGTTCATCGTGCACGTAACGTAAGCGTTGGTAGATTTATGCAGAAAACTGATGCAGAGTATTTTATGTTTATTGACGCGGATGTTGACTTTGACCCTGATTCTGTAGTAAAACTTTTAGAATCTGATCACGATATTGCCGTCGCTTGTTATCCAAAGAAAGTAGTTATGTGGGATCAAGCAGCTGAAGCCATTAAAAATGGTGATGATAGAAATATGGCAATGTTGTCGTCTAGTCTTGTTGTAAACATAGGCTCTAATCGACGATCGGTTGAAAATGGTTTCGTAGAAATTCTAGATGGGCCGACGGGTTTTATGTTGATTAAACGCTCTGTATTTGAACGTATGCACGAAGAATATCCGGAACTTTGGTGTAAAAACGATCACCAAAATCGAGACTTTGATGAATATTGTGCTGTATTTGATTGTATGATTGATCCCGACACTCGTAGATATTTGTCAGAAGATTATGCATTTTGTCGCCGTTGGCAAAAAATGGGTGGAAAAATTCACGCCCATATTCACACTACCCTCGGGCATATAGGCAATTTACCATTCTCGGGGTGCTTGAATGATAGGCTTAAGGTTTAAATTGTAATAGTAGATAATGAAGTTTGGAACTATAATTGTAACTCGATCAAAATCATGCCATGTTAAAACATTACACACCATTCTTCGAATGAATATTGCGTGTATTCAACATGGGCATAAGAATGAAATTTCCTTCGTAAACGATGACCCTTATGCAAAAGCTAAAGCCATCGAAACTCATATGAAACTCTTTGATAGGATTCTTTTCGTTGATTTCGGAATTAGTATGGACGAGAACAGTATCGCAGAAGTTATCAAACCACACGAGGATATTGGGTGTCTCGTATTTCCAGGTGTCGTCGAGGGGATTGATTGGGACTCCTTCAAAGATAAAGTCCTAAAGGGTGTAGATGAACCCACACACCAGATGGGTCTAAACTTTGATACAACTGTTGATAAGGAAGTTTCGAAGGATATTTACACGGTGAAGAACACTTCCTCTCGTGCATGGATTATGAACTGTGCGTCCGTTACAGAATCTCTGAAGAATTCCAAAAGTAACCGAAATTTTGGGGTCAATATGATCCCTCCTCGCATGGATATGATGTTCCTCAAGTTTCGCGAAAACGATGTCAAAATTCACGCATTTACGGCAGCTAAGTTAACGATGACCTATGGTCACGAATGTATAAGTAACATTCTCAACGCTGCGGGTGTTAAAGCCAATTAAAGTTACAAATCCCGTGTTGAGTATGAATGACTACGTGAAGAAATTTATTCTCGACACGTGGGGTGTTAAAGACAGGTTTCCGGGACCCCAACCTGTCTCCATCGAATTGAAGCATTTTCCCATACTACAGAATAATCATTACGTCGTATGCGAAAAAACTGATGGTGTGCGTTATATGATGGTGGCCCTCATGTATGAGGGAAAGAAGCAATGTGTGTTTGTGAATAGAAACTTTGAAATGTTCACTGCACCATTGAATTTCAAAAAAAGTATTTTTAATGGAACTATACTTGATGGTGAGTTGTATGAAAATACATTCCTCGTATACGATGCGGTAATGACAGAAGGTGAAGTGATTGGTCAGAAACATTTCCTAGATCGATTGGATCATATGGAAAAAGTTGTCAAGGGTCTAATTGGATTGAAATCAGATCGTGTGAAAGTAAAACTCAAAAAATTCCATCCGATGTGTGATTTTAAATCATTTATGCATGACTATCTACCCACTGTGAAAGAGTGTATGGATGGTCTTGTTTTCACACCCGTGTATGAGAAAGTATTGTTGGGTACCCATGAAACCATGTTTAAATGGAAGCCAAAGGAAAAAAACACCGTTGATTTCATGGTCAAGAAGGATCAACGGGGTGTGTGGAGACTGTACGTTCAAGAAAAGGGGAAACTTTACATGGAAAGTGAAATACCTCCCGATAAAGTGGATCAGCTACCCCTTCTCGAAGAAGGTGCTATCCTCGAATGTCAGTACATGATTGATGATGTGCCTATGTGGTGGAAACCTATCCTACGAAGACACGATAAAACGTATCCTAACAACCGCAGAACTTTCTATAGAACGATAGTCAATATTAAGGAGGATATACAGATGGACGAGTTTTTAAAATGTACATGAGTACATAGTAAGGAGCATTTTCGGGTAGTTCATGTTTTTTAACTAGGTCATCATCTATGTAATACCATGTTTCACCGCGTTTAACAAATGCCGAATAATGTCCACCGTATTGAATTCCCGCGTGAACCGATGTAGCAAACAACTCGTATACGTGATTATCGATCACTATGTTTTCGGTAATTTTTATGACTGATTTCTTGTCAAAGGACACCATTAAAACATTCGGGTACTCTGACAATAAATAACGTGTAGTAGCTACATTATGTACCACGTCGTCGTCGTCTTTATAATCAGTTAATACATTCCACTTGAAACTTTCTTTCATCATTTCCCCAAAGTCGTTGGAGTTTGAACAAAGTATGTGCATACTAAAAACTTCCTCTCGTTTTTTAGAGCCACCCGGCCATACGGTCTCCTGAACCTTCTTTCCGTAGAAGTAATGTTTCAAGAGTGGTACTGATCTTTCTATGATGTCTATGATACATAAAATAGCCTCCTGAACGTCATGTTGTTCTCCAACTTCGAATCTAGGAAAGTGTGTAATGAATTCCTTCAGTAACGGAGCAACGTTGAATGTCGCTTGTATACTTTCATCCCAGTAATGACAGGTCAGTAATGAAAATAGTCGAGTAAATGCACAATGTCCATCATAAGGTCTACGCGTGAAATACTCTTTCACCACTGGTATGTTCAGCATACATTGCAGGGCTGAGTTGAAATAGCATGTGTTTCCAACATTGATGATGCCATTCATTAAAATTCGCAAAGATAAAGAACTTAAGAAGAAGACGCGTTAGCATATAGATAAGTAAAAGTAAAGATGAATATCGAATCCGTATACAAGAAAGTGAACAAAGTGTTCGATGAGAACCAAAACGATCCGCTGACGGAGGTTGAGATGCGTCTTGGCAAGTTTAACGGCAAGATGTTCGACACCAATGTTGGTAAGGATACTTTCGATCGTGTGTACCGTGCACTGACCAAGTATCAAGGATGGGAAAAGGTTTTCACGACCCAAGAAGAAGTATTCTACCGTGACCGTGATAACATTCGCATGTCGATCGACGAAAATACCGGTGACCAGAAAATCATCCAGAAGTCTTCGATTCACAAGGAAGACATCAAGCGTATCAAGGGTGTACCTTACGACGTTCGCATCTCCTTCAGTAAGGAGACACCCACTGAGATTGACGACTTTAGTGACATGGATCGGAAGCGAACCAAGCATCGTCAGTCATTCGTCCGCAAAAATCTTTCTATCGATCTCACCATGTCGACCGGTGATGCAGTTGATCTTGACGCCGAGGACACTACCGACTACCAGATCGAATTTGAAATTATCAACCCATCTGATGTTAAATCCAAGAACGAGCTTCTCAACATTATTCAAAAAGTGAACGATTTGTTTAAAGTTTTTTAGATATACCATGTTAGTCACGTAAAATGGTATAACCAATTGTAATAAATATTTAAACTATTTACAGCCCAGCGGGGTGCTCGAAAGAGCCAGTCACATCCATACCCTCGAGTTCGAGACCAGAGTCAACGAGCTCAATCTTCTCCTCCTTCATTCCGGGGAGAGGAAGGGGAGCGTTCTTCATAGGCACGGGAACGACAGAAATCTTATCCTCCTCTTCCTCAACCTTCTTGCAGGGCTTCTTCTCCTTCTTAAGAAGCATGATACCCCACACAATTAGCATGAAAACAACGGTGTGTAATAAGAGACCACCGAACTTGGGGCAACCGTTAGGACCGGCGACCCACTGACCAAGAATACGACGCATAAGAATGAATGTCTGGGGGTTAGCAACCACGAAGAAAATTAACGCGGACATCAGAGAGATGACCAGTTTCTCCTGAGCCTTGGCCCCATTGCATCCACACCCACAGTCTTTAAAGATACTCATTATAAAATACCTGGAGAAAAAAATATGCTTAAAGTTTCGGATCCTATAAAATATATAACAACCAAACAATGTCGCTTGCCATCCAAAAGTTTTCCGATTTCAACGCCAACAACGTTTCCTTCTCCAAGCTTCGCAAGAACAAGAATGGAGGAAAGGCTGTCTACCTTAACAGTAGCGACAACAAGAAGATCTTCATTCAACTCCCTTTCATGCGTTCCCCTTACGGTCTCAGTGTCTACACTGATGAGACTAGTGGCCGCACCAGCTATTCTCTTGACCTCTCTTTCGACCCCGACAATGCGGAGTCTGCTCAGTTCCTGAATGCTATGTCTGAGCTTGATGAGCTTATCGTCAACACCGTTGCCG
>CEVY01023752.1_pt1 | contig 18353 bp, 16 predicted proteins | sample 530681 | NCBI WGS metagenome assembly CEVY01 (sample SAMEA2620855, study PRJEB7988) | marine metagenome | biome: marine biome (ENVO:00000447); feature: surface water layer (ENVO:00002042); material: "saline water (ENVO:00002010), including plankton (ENVO:xxxxxxxx)" | depth 5 m | reverse complement strand
AAAAAAGGTGCTCACTTTTGCTCACTTTTACAAAAATTTATTTTCTTAAAATAAATAAAATAAAACATTATAATGCTAACCTAAACATAAATATCACTGTTAAAAATAAAATTTAAAAATCTCAGAAAATGTAGTCTTTTTTTCAGAAAATGTAGTCCCAATTTGAGAAAATGTAGTCCCAAATAACTTTAATAGGAAAATATACAATTAAATTTAATATTATATAATTTTTACTAAAAACATAGTTTTAAGATATATAAAAATAAATAATCTTGTCTTATTTTCCTCTTTGGTAGGTGTAATCTAAAGAGCCTCGTAAACATATTGAGAAAGAATCAACAAGAAGGAAGAAATACTGTTCATCCCTTTCTTAAATTTATATATTCTTTTTGCAATAATATGTACCAATATTTTTAAAATTATCAATATTTTCATTAAATAATAATTCTAATTCTTTTTCACAATCATTTGAAGAATCACTAGAATGTATTATATTACCTAGTGGTGGATAAAATTTAATGTATTGTTTTCTTATTTTTTGTTTTAATTCATTTGCGTTCATATTAACTGGATTATTTGTAATTATTGCAAGACATTGATTATCATTATTTTTTTCAATATCGTCTTTATGTTTATCGTAGTTTCCATAGAAATTACTATAAAACTTTTTTTTATTATTGATATTTATTAAAATTTTATCTAATATTTGATATTCATTCTCTATTTGATTTAATATATTTTCTATAATTTCTCGTACCATGCCTTTTTTTCTTATAATGAAAAGATTTAATTTTTGATTTGGTTTAGTAATTTTATTGAATTTTTTAGCTGTTAAATATTCATATATATTTTGCTCACTTGTAAAACAATAATGAGATATTTTATTAAATTCATCTTTGTTTACAGATAACAATAACTCATTAATACGATTGATATGCTTGACACACCAGTTATTACGTTTATCATATAGATTTCTATAAATTAGTAATATTATTTCAGATATAGGATTTGGTATATAGTAATTTTCTATTTTAATTAAATTATCAAATAAATATTTTTTAAACAATTGATTACATATTTTAGCATTTTTTCCGTTTCCTTCACCATCTTTATAAAAAAATAAATCACTATATGTATCAAATCTATAATAATTACCAGGTAAATGTCCTCCTTCATTTAAATGTTTTGCTGTAAATAATGGAGTATAGAATACTTCTTTATTATTTTCAATATATTTTGTTGGTTTTCGTGTTCTAATTAGATTATTATCTCTCATTTCAGTATATAAACTTACAAATTTACTAAATGAATTAGGATGAATAATTATATCTAAGTCAGTATCGGGTTTTTCTGGTAAATATCTGAATCCACGAATTATTACAAATTTAATATTATTTGTATTTAATAAATTAAGAATAAAATTTTAACATTCTAAGTGAGTTTTAATTGGGTTTATTACACTATAACTATTATAATAATCATTAGCCATAGATTTATCTAATGATTTATAAACTTCATTATATATCCAATCATAAGTAATTTTTATTCCTTCTTCTAGGGGACAATAAGGTTCCCAACCCAATTTTTCTCGAATTAATTTATTGTCGGAATTTCTTCCTCTAACACCTACACCATTAAAAGGAGTATTCTTTATCGTTAAATTTTTTCCGGAGATTCTAATTACCATTTTCATAAAATCGTTCATATTGATCATTTCTTCTGAACCAATATTAACAGGACCCTTGAAATCTGATTTCATCAGCCTCATGATTCCTTCCACGCATTCATCAATTAGTAAGAAAGAACGAGTTTGTAATCCATCTCCGAAGACTTCAACTGTATCTCCATCTTTAGCCATAGCAACTTTTCGACAAAAAGCGGCAGGAGCTTTTTCTTTACCTCCATTCCATGTTCCAAAAGGACCATAAATATTATGAAATCTAGCAACTCTAACATCCATTTTTGGAAAATCTTTGTTAAAAACAAAATACAATCTTTCACTAAATAATTTTTCCCATCCATATTCACTATCAGGTTCTGCAGGATAAGTTGTGTCTTCAGAACATTTAGGGTTATCCGGTTCTAATTGATTGTATTCAGGATAAACACAGGCAGAAGAAGAATAGAATACTTTCTTAACATTTTTTTGAGCACATACTTTCAATACATTTAAATTTATTAAACAAGAATTGTGCATTACATCTGAATCATGTTCACCGGTATTAATATATGTAGAACCACCCATATCAGCAGCTAACTGATATACTTCATCAATAGAATCATCAATAACGGTATCAACTTTTATATGATCTCTTAAGTCCGCTACAATAAATTCATCTGCATCTGTAGTTTTAAATTCGTGTCGTTTAATATCAACGCCTCTAACCCAATAACCCTCCTTTTTTAGTCTTGTCACAAGGTGTCCTCCTATGAAACCACCAGCACCACATACAACTATTTTTTTGTTCATATAATTATAGTTATAAAATAATATTAAAATAAGATAAAATAAAATAAAATAAAATATATATAATGATCCCCAGAAAAATTTGTATGACTTGGGAAACTAAAAATTTTGAACTTCAACCAATGAAAGATGCGGTAGATAGTTGGAAAATATTGAACCCTTCATTTGAAGTTAAAGTGTTTGATAAATTTGACCGTGAAAATTTAGTAAAAGAAATTGATATGGTTAATAAAGCATATCATATAGTTGAAAGAAATAGTGCAAAAGCAGATATATGGAGATTAATGTATTTATATCAGAATGGTGGATTTTATACAGATATTGACCAGATATGTTTGAAACCTATATCTGATTATATTGAAGATGATGTTGAGTTTGTAATTAGTACTCATTCACATAATCCAAGAACTGTTTTACTAAATGGATTTATAGGAACGGTTCCAAATAGTCCATTAATAAAATACTTATTGGATAATATATGCATTAATGTAATTAATTTGTATAATAAAAAGGATCTGAACCAATTAAAATCCGTCGGTCATTCAATAACCGGACCCTATATTTTGCCTAAAATTTTAAATAACTGGCTAAAAAGAAATGAGAATACAAAGTTCATCTTAGGTAAACAAACCTTGGGTGGTGTCAATATGTTAATTATTCATCATATTCTAAAAAATGGATGTGGAATACAATATGAAGTAAATAGTGTAAAAGTTATACAAGAAAAGTATGAGGGGTATAATGATATTAGGAAATCCCTGATTAATACAGCAACAAAAAAATATTGTTTATTGTTAACTACTTTTAATATTCCAGAAAGAACAACTATGTATAATGAAACATTAAATTGGTGGCTTGAAAATTCAGAGTTTGATATATTTATAGTTTCATCATATGTTAATAATTTTAAAGTATATAATCCTGCTCACAATAAAAGAGTAAATATTCATTTATTTCAACAGCCTAATAATATATTATTACCTGATTGGCATAGTTATAAACCTACATCTACAGAAGCTGAAATATTATCAATTACTGAGATATATTCGAAATTTAATTATAAACTTTTAAAATATAAATATATTGTTAAATTAACAGGAAAATATAGATTACCTGATTACGTTAAACTTTTAGATAAAATGACAAAAGATTATAAAGAATATGATATAGCAAGACAAGGTGCTCATTATAGAGGTAAAAACATTTGTACAAACACTATATCTTTAAAAAATGTATGTCATACTGAAACTTATATAATTAAGAGCTCTTTATTCGAATTATTTATTAAAGAAATTTCAACATGTGGTTTCGGTATGGAATCCAGATTTGCAAAATTTATTAATAAAGTAAATTTAATAGTTTTTAATCTACCTGCTATAAAAATTCCAGAAAAATATAGAGTGAAAAGAGGGGATGGTACTATTCTTGAATGTTTATGATTTTATCATAAATTATAATATGTTTTTATATATCCATTAATATAGTTTGATATTATAGTCTCTCCTAATTTAGTATAGTGCCCTAAATCGTCTTTGATAACATCTTTTTGTTTATATTCTTTTAAAACTTGAGTAGGATTTATAAAAGGTATTTTGACATTAATACAAACATTTTCTAATAGATTTACTAATTTATTTCTTTTGACTAAATATTTATTATCAAGTTTTACATTATAATGGGAAATTATAATAATTTTTTTTGGATGTAACATACTTTTAATATGCTTAATATCATTTTCTATTTCTTTATCACTTTGATGTTCAATAGTATAATTATCAAGTATATATTTTGGAGTATTTTTACGATATGCCTGATTTTTTCTTTTGTCTACACATAAATGATGTAAGTAATAACCATTATGGATATATTTTTTCATACTGCATATTTCTATCAGAACTAAATTTGATGAATCAAATGTATCATTTCTTTTTTTATCATACGCTATAGATTTATTTTTTAAAATACCTGTTCGAAAACATAGTTTACTATATATATCAGGCATATTTAATTTACCTCTTAAAAACTGTATCATCTGTATAACTTCTTTAGTTGAATGAGTATAGTTTATATCACATATATTGTTTTTTTTATGTACATTTTGAATTCTACATGAACCAAATAATGTTACAGAAGATAAATTAATTTTATCCCACCAAAATAGATTTTGTAATTTTTCAATATTTGTAGGTGAATTTTCAATATAACTTTGATAAAGTTCAGGATTATTATCAACTTCAACTACATACTCTGCTAACTTTTCAAGAGATTCAAAGTCTTTAGCATTTATAAATGAATTTTTGTTGAAATATTTGTAAACATCATCTGTTCCGTCATAAATAGGAATACAACCTGCTAAAAATGAATTAATAATTTTTTCTGTTATCCACCCATCAACAATATCGTTTTCAAAAGCAATAGAGAATTTATAAGGTTTATGAAGTTCTACAGCATCATTAAACATATTACCACTAAATCTACTATTATCTCTTGGCTGTTCAACTTTTTTTAAATTATTTAATATATTAAAAAAATTCCATCTTTTCACGCCATTTCTATATGTTTTATTCGTAAAAACAAAATCACAAAATTTACTTTTTTTACTATAAATATCTTTTAATGGTTTTAAGAGAATATTTTTATTAACATTTCTATTGTAATATGTTAGAGCTCCCCAGGTAACATGAAAATATTTATCTTTTAGTTCACTTTTTAATTTATCGTCAACTATACAGTCAATAAATAACTTGATTTTATTTGTAGTAATATCATGTTTCCATGTTTCTTTTCTTACAAAAATATCTTCAAATATTAAATCTTGAGATGTATATATCATTAGCTTATCTAACGAAATATTAAGTTTTAAATTATGAATAAAATTCTTTAAAAATTTATAAATTAGTTTTTCTTTGTATGATTTTCGATTTATTGTTGGTGAATTAGAATTTTCTAGATTATCAATAGCTCTATACATAGTTATTCTTGTATCAACGTCGCTTTCCTTACTATAAAAATCATAATAATATTCCCAATTATTATCTGTTATCTTTTCTTTTGATAAACAAAATCTTCTTGGATTAGTAGCCGTATATACAAAAAAATGTTCAGTACCTTCTACAAAGCTTTCATAAACATTCATCGTATTTATTGTATTCCATCCATCTTTACCATTTTTTTCAATTTTTGATAGTTTATATCGTAATGGATTTTTTGCTTCTTGAACAAGTAGTTTTACTATATTTAAGGTATCTATATTTTTTTCCCAAATATATCTTGATTGTTCAAAATTATCAGCAACATGAATCATAATATCTTTAATATAATTTTTAATATTTGATTTATATTTTTTACGAATCATTTCTTTTAATTGAACTGCTTGATTACATATATTATTTGTATATTGTGGACTATCTATTTTGAATTTCACTATTAAATGATTATCATTGTATTCTTTTAATTTTTGAATCTTAGGAGGTAATACAATGTTATGACTACAACGAGTATCCAATTTATATATATCAAAAATATAATCGTGTAAAAATTCTTTTGGAACTAAGATTTCTTTTTTTTCAATAATATTGGGGATATCCTGTAATATTTTTTCTGATTGAAAAAGAGTTGGATTCCATAAAATTAGAGTGAAATATCCAATATTAGTTTTTTCCCGAGTATGACAGTCCTTTGAACTGAGTTTATTAATTATCTCTACTAATTTATCAAATCTATCATTACAATATTTTATATCGCAATTACCATTATCGTGAACAAAGGGATAGATGTAGAAACCTTCCAGATCAACATTATAAATTTTATTAGTATCTAAACAATATATTAAGTTATGAAGCGCCCAATCTCCACTTAGTTTATTTGTTTTTACATAATTGTTCAACTTTTTTTTCATGTCTTGGATAGATCTTTTTAAATTATCTAATATAGTATCATCTATCCTAGAATTTGAATTGATATCATATAATCGTATACTATTTTTAATAAATGAAGAATAATAACTACCATCATCTTCTATATAAATCTTTTCTGGTTCAAAAATGTATTCACATAATACTGGATTACTTTTAATACCATATATTATTTTTTTGTAGTTTTCTATATTGATAAAATTAATTTTCTTCTTCTTTTTTTTATATAGTATATTTTCCTTTGTGTTGATTAATATTTCAAATAGACCATTACCTATAGGTGATTTTAATTCGGATTTTATAAATGGTAGTGTGGAATAGGCACTAGGCAATAAATCAAATATTTCCCAATTTATTTTGGAATATTTACTCATTGGTCTATAGCAATGATAATCTGTATATTTACCAGAAGTTATATTTTCTCTAATATTAACATTAGAAATATCAAATGTATTCCGATCTAGTCTTTTAAATAGAGTTTGTTTTTCCTTAAGGCGAACAAAATTATTTGTTTTTTTATTCCATTCCATTATCTTATTATATAAAGTAAGTTGGTCAGTACACCAACCAGTATTTCCATGTCCTTCTTTAATAGTATTTTTTATAAAAGTTTCTTTAATAACATTTACAATATCATTAATAGAATTAACTTTAAAAATATCTTTCCATATTTTTGGTGTAGCTACATTATAACACATAGCTATTTGTTTATATTCAAAACAAACATTATCACGATAATAAATAAATTTATTATTATCAAATTCTACTATATTTTTAGTATAATAAGTACTATTCATAGGAAGCATATCCATATCAGTTATTAAAACTCCGTTTTTATAATCAAGAATACATGGATATAATAATCTAATAAATTGTGAAGTAAAACTAGTTAATACATTTTCAATAGGGTTAAACAATATTATATTATTTTTATATAATATTAAATCTTGAGGAATATCTTTAGCGATTAATACAATTTTAACATCTATATCTGGATATAATTTATTCCAAGTTTTAATAAAAATCGGAACAAAATCTAAATATAATTTATTTTCATTTACTGCAGTAAGTACACAATCTAATTTCATTATGTATAATAAAATTATTATATTTTTTATATATAAAATTATTATTATTTTTTTCTAGAAAAACGAATGTGACATTTTAAATGTGAAACTGGTTAATTTAAAAAATAATTATTTTTTTAACTGAAATAAAAAAAAGGGGGAAAAGTTTTGCGTTTTTTAAAGAAAAAAAATATAAAAATATTTTTAGTGAGCAACTTTTTTTATTTCTCGTAATAAAAATGTAAATAATAATTTAAAACAAACATTTATTTGGTAGAGAAAAATAAGTGCTCACTTTTGCTCACTTTTACAAAAAAATATTTTCTTAAAATAAACAAAATAAAACATTATAACGCTAACCTAAACATAAATATAACTGTTAAAAATAAAATTTACAAATCTCAGAAAATGTAGTCTTTTTTTCAGAAAATGTAGTCCCAATTTGAGAAAATGTAGTCCCAAATAACTTTAATAGGAAAATATACTTTTTCCAACAAAAAAAAGTACATTTCACGTAAAATAATTTAAATATCAGAAAGTTTTTATAAAAATTAAAAAAAATAAAGAAATGTACTTTTTTTTATCCAGATAATTAATTTTTATATACGTCTGCCTTAATAGGTGTTTTACATATAATATCTCCACAATGATCTCTATTTTGATAAACAGAATTTATATTTGTAAGTTTAGTATGACAATTTTTTAATTTCCATCTACCTAATTCCGGTGATGATGTAACTTTTGCATAATATTTAATAATATATTGAATTATTTTTTTCATTATATAAAAAATATATTAAATTTAAATCATTTTTTAAATTTACAATACAATAAAATTATTTTTATCTGATAAACTTACACTTTCAATTGTTACATTAAATTTCTTTTTTATATATGAAACAGTCTGTAAAAGTGTATCTGCTAAATCATCTTTTTTCTTGTATTTTATAAAATATTCATTTAAAAAAGTATTATTTTTAATATAATATTTTGTAATTTCAATACCTAAATATTTATTAATACGATATTTATCATTTTTTTGTTGTTTTTTTGTTTTTGTATTATCAATTTTAATTGGAATATCAGGATTATAATTATGATTTTGTAATTTAAGAGACGCATTAATTAATAAAACATTATCTACAATTTTGTCCCAATGATTTAATAAACTAAAATATGAAAATATAAGTAATTGCACTGTTTTCATTATACCATTTAAATTAGAAGGTTGATTTTCAATTAAAACATAATCAATATAATCATGATTTAGTTCTTTTAATAAACCAATAATATTATCTAATTCTAAAAATAATATTTCAGATAAAGAATTAATTCCATTTACATCTTTTTTTTTATCAAATAAAGTAATAACTCTCCAGTCAATAATACTAATTTCATTATTATTATATTCTAAAATACATAATGCTAAATTTTTAATACCAATATCAAAACTAATATAAATCATATAGAATATATATATATACATTTGTTTTATATAAAAAAAAATGATTTTTATATTGAAGTATTTTTTAACTTATAAAAATATGAGTAAGACTTGCAATATTTGCGTCGAAGATGTTGATAGCACATTTATAAAAAAATGTCCTTATTGCGACTTTGATTGCTGTATTAATTGTCACAAAAAGTATTTATTAGATACAAAAAAAACAGAAAAATCTTGCATGAGTTGTAAGAAAGTATTTACACGTTCTATATTAATCAATATATTTGGCGTAAAATATATTGAAGACATATATAAAAATCATATCAAAGAATTACTTTTTAAAGAAGAAATGCTTTTAGTTCCTCTTTCATTGCCAATAATTGAACGAAATATCGAAAAGAAAAAGATGCGTGAAATTATTAAATCAATGGAAACAGAATTTCAACAAAAAATAAAAAATAATACATTAGAAAGAAATACAGTTGAAGCGTTTGCAGAATTAGGAAAAATTCAAGGATATAAAAACTATTTAACCTATCTATCTACAGTTGTAGATATTAAAGAAAAGAAAATATACAAATTTCCGTGTTCAAACAATACTTGCAACGGATTTGTAAACAAAAATTGGAAATGTGAGTTATGTGACAAAGTAACTTGCAAAAGATGCAATATATTAATCAATGATGAAGATGAACACGTTTGCAAAAAGGAAGATATTGAAACAGCAGAACTAATTAAAAAAGATTCTAAACCGTGTCCAAAATGTAATATGTCAATAATAAAATCATCAGGATGCGACCAGATGTGGTGTGTAAGTTGTCATACTACATTTGATTGGAAAACGTTAGAAATAAAAAAGGGTGGCGTAATACATAATCCAGAGTATTTTAGATATATGAGAGAAAATGGAATAAATATAGAAAGAAATCCATTAGATAATCCGTGTGCAAATGATTTTCAAAATTCATTCAGAGTACTAACTAATATCAATAAAATCTGGACAAAAGATAAAAAATATTCTACATCTATAACTGCTGAAGTAATGAGAAGTTTATTTGAATTATATCGTAAAATTGGTCACTTTGAATTAGTACAGATAGCAGATGCACAAAATAAAATTAATAGAAGTGATAACTGGAAAAATGATCAAAGGGTTAGATTTCTTGAAAAAGTAATATCAGAAAAGCAATATAAAACAAATTTAGCAAAAAAGTTTAAAGAAATAGAATTTCTAAATGAAGTAACATCTTTACAAACAACAATTCTAGAAACTAGTAAAGCAACCTTTGTTGATATAGTAAATAACTTGGATGCAGATATACAAAATGCATACAAAAACAAAAAAAGAATCGAAAGTATTGATAAATATAACAAATTATATGAATTTATAACAGAATTACAAAGTAATGGTAATACAATTACAAAAATATACAACTTAACGTGTGTTTCTTATCTAAAAATTTAAACAACAAAATTAATAGAATTACCAACTCTTAGTTCAGTATTTAACATAATTTTATAATCTTTACTTAATAATTTTTTACATAAGTTATACTCTTCAGATGGAACAATATCATAAGTAGTTGTTTCATCTTTTTTAATTACTACACGCTCACCGTCAAAAAATGGATATTCTAGTTTTTCAAAAACATCAGAACGCATACCAAAGAAACTTAAACCGACAAATTCAACAGGCATATATTTAGTATTAACTTCTTTTGTCCAATTATCAATATCATCTTGTAATAAATATTGGTAATGCCCATTTGTAGCAAAATAATCATTATCTAATTGTTTTACAGCATTATAACTTACACCATCATTTGTTTTATAAAGTCCAGATACAATAGGATGTTCATCGAGAGATTTAATTAATTCAATAACTTGTTGTGGAGAAAATAAAATAGAAGAATCTATTGTAACCCAATAATCAAATTTAGTATTATTAAATGGTCTACTAATTTCGTTATTCAATCCTAAACTACGTAATCTTGAATGATATAAAGAAGGATTATCACCTGTAGCAATCAAAAATTCATATTCGCCAGATTGCCATAAAATACTTAAAGTATTTGTCCAACATAATAAAAATTTAGATGAAAAATTTTCACCAACAAAAGATAAGGCAACAACCTTTTTTTCTACTTTATTAACTTCCATATTTGTTTCTGCTTCCATAATATACTATAGTTTATTATTTTGATTAATTCTTATATATTTTTATGGCATTTCTTGTTCATAACATAAATTATGAATATATAATTGATTTACTCTACCTACACGTTGTGCTCTACCAATAGCTTGATTTTTATGTAATCCCATTTGATGATAAATAATAACATCAGTTGCAAAACTAATATCAATGCCAGAACCAGCATATAATGTATTTAAAAGTATAACTTTAATTTTAGAATTTCTAAAATCATTTAAAATATTAACCATATGAGATGTATTACCTTTTAATTCAGCATAAGTAATATTATTATTATTTAGTTTTTTTATAATACTGTTAAATCCACTTTCATATTTACTAAAAACTAAATATTTACCTTCTTTTTTTGAATTAATTATATTTAATAAAGTTTCATCTTTGCTATATATTTTTAATTCTGTATCAATTTTAAAATTATTTTTATTATCTGTAATTGCTACTAAATCATCTGTATTAATTATTTCTCTACATTCTGGACAATTTTTATTATTTTTAATCCAATTAGTTAAACAAATGCCACAATAAGTATGCGTACATTTTAATATAAATGGTTTATCAAGTAAATCCATACATATTGGACAAGATTTATTAGATAATTTAGATATTCTTTCAGTTAAATCAGTTAATTTTTTTTTTAATATATTTAATTCATTTACAAGTTTATTAATTCTAATTTTTTTTACATCATTTGATAATATAAGTTGTTCAACATATTCTAATTCTTTTTCTTTATTTGATATATCTATTCGCAATTCTTTTGAAATAATATCAACCATTGTTTCTTCTGTTTGCGTTTTACCACCTAATTCTTTAATTGCACCAATTACATCATTTGCATTTAACTTTTCAATTACACTATTAGCGACAAAATCTTTAATTGTTTCAAATTCTTTAGACATTTTACATAAATAATATTTTTCATCAGGAATAGGTAATTTAAAACTTTGTCTTACAAAATCTTTATTACATTTTACTAACATTAAATTAATATTTTTAATATCATAAAATAATTGTCTAACATCATATAATAAATTATTTTGCGATCGTATTGTATCAACAATTTCTAAATATGTTCCTGAAATTAACCATAAAAAATAGTAGTCTAAATCTGGTATCAATTTAACAATATCGTGTGCTTCATCGACCATAACTCTTTTCCACTTTTTTAATATAGAATTATTATAGTAATTTAATAAAACATTAAAGGTAGTATTTTTAATTAATACAACATCATATTGTGAGAAAAATGTTTTAAGTATATCAGTATTAGTAATATCATTCGATGGTAAATTTTTTTTAATATAATTTAGATTATCAATTGCAATAAATTTTAAAGTAGTTTGATTTTTCAAAGAATTAATCCACTGATTATAAACAGGTCCCCTAGGAACAATTATTAATGTAGAATGAATTATATTATCAATAATGAAAGAATTATCTGTAGAATAACTAAAATAAGAATAATTTTTCTTACTAATATAATTTTTTTCATATTTTTTATTTAAAAAAATATTATTTAAATCACAACTTGCAACAATACTTAATGCGGTTAATGTTTTTCCATAACCTACAATATCACCTAAAATTCCAATGTTACTATTAACAGAATATTTACCATTAAAATTGTAATATAAATTGTTATTTTTAATATCATATTTTATATTACCATATTTTTCAAATAAATAAGATTTATTTAAACACGCCATTTGATGAGGTCGTAGTGGTATTGTTATTTTATTTGATTGATTTAATAGTGGAGAATCGTTATCAATTTCTAAATTATATTCATAATTAATATCCATTAAGAAGAATTTAAATATATATCTATATTTATATATAATAAAAATATTTTTTATATAAATATCTCACCATATAAATGTTCCAAAAATATAGTAAAAATAAAAAAAATGACAAAAATATATAGAATATTAATATAAAAAATACATTAAAGTTTAAAATGATAGATTCATTGAATGCACTGAGTGCCAAATTTGATATTGCAAACATTAAAACAGATGCAGAATATAAATATATGAAAAAATATATAAAAGAAAATTATTGTAAAAATTTGTTATCAACTTCGCAATATTTTAATTTTCTAGATGAAGAAAATCCACAAAATGTTAATAATAGAAAAAGATATTATTTTGACATTGCTTCAAAAACAGCACATCGTTCAAATATGTTTCAAAAGCATGGTGCTATTATAGTCTATAAAAAAAATATTATTAGCAAAGGATTTAATATGTACAAAGGAAATTCAAAAAATATATATAGTATGCATGCAGAGATTGTAGCAATTAATAATGCTATAAAAAACAAACATAAAGAAATTTTATCAGAATGTGAATTATATGTTGTAAGAATTGGTTCAAATAGTATGGATAATTTATTGAAATATTCAAAACCGTGTATTAATTGTCAAAAATATATCAATAAATTTAATATAAAAAAAATATTTTACTCAACAAATGATGAATTTGAAAATTACTTTTGTAACTAATTTATATTTGTAAATTAACAGTTGGTATAACTCTTTTTATATTTTTTTTAATAACAGTTGGTCTGTCTGTATTAAATATTTCATTTAATAATTCTTCACCAGATAAATGATTTAATTTTAAAATTTTTTCTTTTATTTCAGACATTTTTACAGGAACTTTCACTTTTCTTTCATTTGCTTTTATTTTGCCATGTTGTGTATTTAAATCTTTATATTTATAATTAAACATAAAATGCTCAATTTTAGTATTTAACGCTTTTTGATATACCTTTCTTTCTTTTATAGCAATTTGTAATTTTCTAATTTGATCATCATATTTAAACCAATCATTCACCATAGTTTTTAAAGTATCTAATTCCTCTTCTGTTGGTTCTAAATGTTCTTCTAATACATTATCAATAAAAGTATTTGTTTCTGTACTTTTAATACTCATATATATATTTAATAGTATGATTATAATCTTTAAATATATATTTTATCTATAAATTTAATAATTTTATTATATTCTCTTTCTTTTCTATATTCTGATATTTTTTTTAAATTTTTATAAACAATTATACTGGGGACTAAATCGACGTGCATTTTTTCATCTAATTTATGCATTATATTTCTGTTAATATTTACAATTGTAACATTTTTATTTGTTTTGTATTTTTTTAATATTTCTTTCCATAATGCTTTAAACATAATACAAAAAGGGCATGTATCAGTATAATAGTATATTATAACAGTTTTATTAGAAATAATATTATAAACTTTATTAAAATTATTTAATGTTAAATTATATACGGGCATATAAAGTATTATTTAACTTAATTATAAAAAATATTATAATTTTATTATTTTTTACATTAAATTATTATAAAAATATATTATAGATATAATGGATAATCATCATATTAAACCCTATAATGATATTGATGAATATAATTATTCTATTCGGAATGATAATATAGAATTAAATAATTATATTTTACCTCCACCCTTTGCAATAGATAATAAAAAATATGAAAAAACAAATATTAAAATAACAGACGACTGTTATAATAAAAATAATAAAACATATTATCAAGATGCGGATAGTAATGAAAAGGAATATATTTCTGACAAAAAATATTATGAACACTTAAATGAAATGAATATTCAATATAATAGTAATAATAATAAAATATTAGAAAATAATTTAAAATATACAGATCCTGTAAAACCCATTAATTATGATTATGGCAATGAATTATATGTTTTAAGAGGTGCAAAGGTAAATAATAAAAGTTGTAATAGAAAAATGCCAAATTATAATAGTGGTGTATGGATTAATCAATTTAATGATGAAATAAAATATGATATTAATAAAAAATTATTTGATATTAATACAAAAAGGAAAGCAATATAATACTTATTTAATTTTATTAATTAATTCTTTTTTAGTTAGTAATTTTTTTTCTTTATTATAAATATTTATATTATTTTTTTTACAATAATTTCTTAACTGTTTTATAGTATAGTTTTTAAAACCACCACCAGTCATACCAATTATTCTTTCATAGTTTTTACATTCATCACAAGACATTAAAAGTTTTTTACTAATAATTAAGGATATATTTATTTATATTTTAAAGCAACAACCTTTTTAATTAAGGTTTCTTTTTTTATAGGTTTAACAACACCATTTCTTTTAACAGTAACAGTAATACCAGCTTTTAGACATTTTTTCATTAATTCTTCTTTTGAATATTTAGAATCTAAAAATTCAGCATATAATGTTTTTTTATTTTTTTTAGAATTGCCGCCTCTTTTACCACCCGCTTGATTTTTAGTACAAGTCCATTCTGTATTACCATCGGGACCAGTCCAAGTCATTCTAGCATTAGTTGCTTCAACGGCAACGGGTTCAGATGTTTCAACAACTTCTGATTCAGGAGTTACTTCTTCAGCAACTTCGGGTTCTTCAACAACAACAGGTTCTTCAACAACTGGTTCAGAAGTTTCAACAGGTTCTTCCATTACCTCAACATCATCAACAACTGGTTCTTCACCTTCACCACCTTTCATTCTTCTTTTCATAACGGGTTTTTTAGAAGCCGCTTTAGCTGGTTGTTTAGATGTTTTTACGGGTTTTTTAGCGGCAGGTTTAGCGGCAGGTTTAGCGGCAGGTTTAGCGGCAGGTTTAGCGGCGGGTTTAGCGGCAGGTTTAGCGGCGGGTTTAGCAGCGGGTTTAGCAGCGGGTTTAGCAGTAGATTTTACAGGTTTTTTAACAACTTTTCCTCCGGTAGACATTAATTTTTTACTTTCTATATATAAGAATTATTTTATTTTTTATTTATACATTTATCTATAACAACATCTTGTGATAAAGCAGTTTTATATATTTGTTTAAGTTCTTTATTGTATCTTTTAATATTAGTTTTATTTACTTTGATATTATTTTTTAATAGTTTTTTCCCTTCTTTATCTTTAGAATCTATTGTTTCTAATTCTTCTGTATTTTGATTTAATTTATTTTCTTCATTTTCTATATTTTCTTTTAATATTTCAATTTCTGGTGTAACCGACATATTTACATCTATATTATGAAAAACAGGATATGCAAAATTTCTTACATCATTTTCTCTATTTAAATATGAAATATATCCACTAATTTCATCAAGATATAATTCTTTACCCTTTTCAGTAAATTTACCATTTTCTAAATATTTTAAAGTAAAATCATCAAAATTTTCAGGCATTAAATTATTAGCAGGTTTCATTAAATTAATTAATTTTATTAAATGCATAGGGTCATTTGTATAAGGTGTAGCAGTCATTAATAATAATTTAACACTATCTTTACCCGAAATATTATATGAATGTTTTATTTTTTCATTTATAATACTAACATTTGCTTTTTCTGAAGCAGTAACATCAGGTGAATATAATTTATGAGCTTCGTCAATTATTACAAGTGTTTTTTTTAAAATATCATTTTCTCCGTTTATTGCTTTCATTAATTTATAAATTTTATTTTTTTTAGAAAGCATATTGGAAAATTGCTTGTAACTAATGGGCATAAACCAATTTTTTGATAAATATTTTTTATAATTTTTATTAATATTTTCAGGGATATCTTCATTATTAATTATTTTTCTTCTAACCGAAAAAGAACAAACTTGATTAAACATATTTTTCCATATATCAGATTTTAATGTATGTTTAGTAACCCATAAAATACTATAATCATTTAATTCAAAACTTTTTGATGCAACTGCTATTGCTGAACATGTTTTTCCTGTACCTACACTGTGCCATAATAGTAATCCTTTATATGCTGAAGTATTATTAAAATATTTAGAAACAAAATCTTGTGTATTTGTTAAAGATATTAATCTTTTATCCTTACCAACCAAAGAAGGGGGAGGAGGTTTATCTCTTAAAGGCAATGATTTACCACCGAATGATTTAGCTTTAGGTTTAATAACTTCTTCCACACAATTATTTTTAAATTCTATTTTATCCCATTTATATTTACTATATCTTTCTTTAATATATTCACGCATTTCTGCAAACTTTAAAAGTTTATTTGGAGCTTTTTCTACATTTAAATTCAATCCTTTTTTTTTCTTACCTTTAATACCGCCACCATTTAAAGGATTTTTAATTTTATTAATTAAGTCATTATTATTTGCATTATTAATATTAGTATTTAATTCATAATCAATAGCACCATATTTTGATATTTTTTCTAATTCTGAAGAAAATACAAGTTTATCAATATCTATGCCACTATATTCCATAAATAAATCATGTGTATTTTCTGTTTCTGACATATTTAAATTATATTTATAAACATGTAATGGCCAACCGATATTTGGTTGAAAATGTAAGCCTTTTTGACCACAGAAACGAGTACCTCTACCTATTACTTGTTTTTCATCAGAATTAGTAATTAACGGTTCAAATATATGAACATATTTAACATCAAATAAATCTATACCTTCTTTATATCCCGAATCAATAATAATATATCTAATATTATTACCATATATGTTATCAGGTCTTTCATTAAATTTAGATAAAATTGCTTTTTTTAATTTTACACTAAATGGTTTACCATATAATTGAACACTGCATAGTAAAGCAAAAATGTTTGTATTTTTTTCATTATTATCAATAATTTTTAATTTTTCATCATAAATATTTTTATATCCATTCGCGATAAAAGAAGCTGCTATCATTTTAGAACCAGCAGATGATTCTTTAACATCTGTATATATAATGTGTTTAAAATTTTTATTATATTTTTTTAAATCATTTTCATCTAGTTTTTTAATATTTTCTAATAATTTAATAATTTTAGGTGAAACAATATTTAATTCTTTTTTAAAATCATTTTTATCAAAATTACTTTTATCAAATTTATGTATTTTTTTTTGATGTGAAAAGTTGGATGCCTTTCTTATACATTTACTTGTTTTAGATATTTTTAACATTTCTAATAAAATAATATAAAATTAAATAATAAGAGAGGTAATGTATAAAAAATTAATATTAATATTAATATTAATTATAATTTATATTTTATACAGAAGTAATATAGAAACTTTTAGTAATAAAATATTAAATACAAATACATCCTATGACCATTTATATATTAAAAAATATGATAGAAAAAAAGTTGAAAAAAAATATATACCAATAATAATAAAAAGTAATGATGCTATAGAAATTGATGAAACCAAAAATACTATTGATTCTGATAAAATTTCAAGA
>CEVY01024572.1_pt1 | contig 19484 bp, 16 predicted proteins | sample 530681 | NCBI WGS metagenome assembly CEVY01 (sample SAMEA2620855, study PRJEB7988) | marine metagenome | biome: marine biome (ENVO:00000447); feature: surface water layer (ENVO:00002042); material: "saline water (ENVO:00002010), including plankton (ENVO:xxxxxxxx)" | depth 5 m | reverse complement strand
AGTTTAGTGAAGTCAACATTAACTATCAGGCAGAAGCTTCCGACTCCTTACTGAGGCCCGCAATAATATCAATTCTTCTGGTCGCATTTATGATAGGAGTTTCCGCTCTAGTAGTCACCATAAGAAACAGAAAGAAGGCCGCCATTGATGAATTGGCAGGTGTCTTTAGCTACACTGCAGAACTTCTAGCGGCGGGAGACGAAGTTAGGGAAGCAATATTCAATTGCTATGAAGGACTTTGTAAGATACTAATGAGCAGAGGATTCCTCAGAAGAGACTTCGAAACCGTAAGAGAATTCGAAATGGCAATCAGAAGTGCACTTCCAATAAGCGAACAGGCGTTACTATCCCTGGATAGGATATTCGAAGAAGCGAGGTACTCAAGTCACGTTCTAGGAAACCAACACAGGGAAAGCGCGCAAATGGCTCTTAACTCGGTATTACAAGAAATCGATCAATTAGAGGAAGTTCCACTAAGATCCAAAGGAAAAATAATCGATGATTAGTAGTTGAAGGTGATCTTCAACTTATCTCCATCCCAGAAAGCCTCATTCAATGTAGTTCCAGTTGGTAGCTTGAATGACTCTATCCTGCCTCCAAATTTTTCCGGTGCAACTAACCTGATTAACTGCCCTGATTCAGTAGTCGCCTCTTGAAGAAGCACTTCTTCTCTGACAGATTTAGATAGAGGTATCTCTAATCCATCACCCAGGGACTCAGCACCGATTGCAGTGACTCTCTCTTCAAATGATTTAATCGATCCATAACCGCCCAATGAGTCATTTCCAGGAAGCAATACTTTTCTTGTAGATCTTTCATGATTATCAATCACTTCTGTCATGTGAGGAATATTTGAGAAGAATCTTTGATGCGATGACGAGGCATCAGAATCCAAGCCATCATATGATCCTGAAAGTGCAGGCATCGGAGGAACATTACTTTCCTCTTCCCCTATCGAAACTCTGACCCACTCCATGAGCTACGGAAGAGACGGTCTGGCATGAACCCATTGCTCACTAGATCTCAAAGAATGCCTTTACTCTCTCTGCAGTTCTGGAGGGATTCGAGGTTTGGATTTTCATCATTGAAGGCATACAATCACTCACTCGGCGCTCCAATATTCGATTCTCTAATAATACAATTATTGCCCTATCTTCCTTCTTTCTTATCGGTCTTCCAAGGGCTTGAAGAACACTATTGACGGCAGGTTGGAGACTGGCATACTTCCAAGCTCTATTCCTATCAAATTTCTTAGTAAAGTAATCGATTAAAGAATCCTGTTTGGAACTAGGAGGAGGAAGTGGAAGGCCTATACAAACTAATGAATCTAGGACATTATCTGAATAGTCGACACCCTCTGAAAGCTTACCATTTAGAACTCCAAAGATTACAGCTCCTCCCATTTCTTTCTGTTCATAGAGTTTTGAAATCATAGATTCTACGCTTCCCTTACTCATTCTTTGCTCTTCCTTGAGAATTTTTTTACTACTCCATCCCAAATTTACGAAATCCGAATGTATTCTTTCCATCATAGAATAGCTGGGCGCGAAGATAGCTACATTTCCATTTGTATTCTCAATAACTGCTCTGACATGTTGCCCTATGAGGGGGATACTTCTTTCACGCTCAGTGAACTTACTAGTCACATCACTTGCGATTAGCACCGGCCTATTTTCAACTGGAAAGTCCGATGAATATATCTTGCATACAGTCCTCTTCGTAGGTATGCCTAGTATCTCTGAATACATCAGAGGAGGGAAGAGAGTCCCAGACATCAGAATCGAACCACGACAACTCTCAAACACCGATTTCCCCACTACACTCGGGTCAAGAAGATGACATGTAATACGTGGGATATCGAGAAGCTCATCAAATACCAAAGACAAAGCTGAACTGCTTCTGAACCTTATACAAATTTCTAGCATCTCAGCTATTCTGGTACAATCATTCTGCTCCTCGTCATCCGAATCTTCTTCCTCGTCTATTGTCACTGAGAATAATCGCCTAACCATCAACAAAATTCTAGATATATCGTCACTCTCATCATTCTCTAGTACTCCTTCAGTTGCCCTAGAGAATACGTCTAGGAAATCTTGAGTAGGTACTCTCATATCATCTCCTTTGGTCGCCTCATTCTCCTCCTTCTTTTCTTCCAACCATTTCATCATTGGTGCCTGGAGAGACTTAACCTGTTTTTCCAGTTGCTTCACATCTCGAAGCTGTCCGGATTCAGGCAAGTCTAGTTCAGAATCAATCTTCTCTAAATTTCCCCTATATTCCTCTATATTGTCCAGTGCCCTTCTGAAAACGTCATCGGTAACCCTCCTCTCTAATCCACTCCTAATCCTGTCTGGTAGGTTGTGAGCCTCATCTACAATTAGAATTGAGTTTTCCAATTCAATGCCCATCGCAGGCAGGGATGCCTCTCTCACCCCTTCTACGAAAACATGATTGTAGTCGCATACAAGAATGTCTGCGTGACCTGCAGCCATTCTGGCTGTGGCCCAAGAGCAAACCTTTCTAGATCTGCCATATTTTACATTCCAGTCAACATGTCGAGGCTGTTCAAGTAACTTCTTTCTCAGATCCGAGCGTCTAGCCTTACGAGTTTCCTCAACTACATCTCCTTCGCAACTACATTTTCCAGTAGAACGATCCACATATTCGCACATCCCTTCCCTACCGATAATATCTACCAGTGTTATTTTTGGAATCCCATCCGGTATTCTAGAGTTAATCTGACGAACAGTATCGACTACGATTCTATGTTGAGACTGCCTCCCTGTCATGAAAATTATCTTCGGTTTTTCAGTAGCCAGATTATTATCAAATGAGGCTTGGAGAGATGAAGCCAACGCTGCCGCTGTTTTTCCGATTCCGGTTGGGGCAGCAGCTAGGAGGAATCCTCCCTCAGTAAGAGTATCAATGCCATCTGAAATCATCTCAAGCTGAGATTTTCTGGCTACTTCATGAGCGAAAAATATGCCAGAACTACGTACGGAACCCTCACTCATGCCTCTACCGTGAAAAGAACGGCCAAGAAGATTGGGTAGACATTAATCACTAGAAACAGTTTCCTAGAGCTTTCTTGGCCCTATATCTGAGTCCACTTAGACCGTTATATTTGGGTGCGAGGGGGTCATCAGACCCCCCCGCGGTGGTTCCGTGCATCCCATCCTCACACATTTCCCTCGCCTCATATAGCGTTTGAATCATCATTGCTTCTTTCTCTAAGTTCACTCATTCTAGAGTAAATTAAATCTGTAACTTTAGTATCTTCAAGAGTAACACTCCTGATATGCTCCCTCGCCGCCTGCCTCAAAACCGAGTCAGGTTTTTCACCGTGCAACTTGCAGAAATCTTCCATCCTAGAACTTAGATCTGGTCCTAGGTTAACTTCTACCCTGTCACCACTAATGTGATGCTCATCAGAGAGGTATTTTCTAACCGCTGATCGAATAACATCGGAACGATTTCTCATTCCATCCAAGCCAACTAATTGGTCCAGCTCCAGGAGATGATCTTCGGGTATTCTTAGAGAAACCATTGGGCTGTGACCGGACATACTGGCTACCTTCTAGTCCGTCGAAAGGGGAGGGGGGTATTAATTGTATCTCATATGTCTTTCAATTGTATTGCAATTTTTTGTAACATAACACAGCAGTTCCATTAATGGGGAGCACACTCTCGCATACACCGGGCTTGCAATGAAAACAATCAATGACGCAATCCATGGGCAGTTTAGGATTGACGGAGTCAGAGAGGAGCTTCTCAAAACCCCTGAGATGAATAAGCTAAGCCATATCAAACAACTAGGACTGGCACATTTAGTATTCCCAGGGGCGCACCATACCCGCTTTGAGCACTCCCTCGGAGTATCTCACGTTTCTAGTATGATGGCAGATTCTCTCGGACTCGATAGTTATGAGAGCGATACAGTAAGTGTGGCGGCGCTATTGCATGATGTAGGTCACGGGCCATATTCTCATACATTGGAGCATATTTTACACGAGAGAGGAGGTTTAGACCACATGTCAATTACTGAGGGAATAATTGTTGGCGATTATGATGTATTGAGGGATGGCGAAGGCTCCTCAATTCAGAACAGAGTAAGCGTTCCTGAGATTCTTGAGAATCATGGCATAGATCCTAAGGAGGTCGCTGCCCTAATCAGAGGCCCAGATGCTAGGGGATCAGAGAGAAATCTTCTCTCTTGGTCTGAAGGGAGGACAAATTTTGTTCAAAATGACAAGACTATGGCCCACCTTATTCATGGCCCTGTAGATTGTGATCAAATTGACTACCTTCTTAGAGACTCACACTTTACTGGCGTAAAGCATGGTGTGATAGATCATAGAAGGCTGATAATGTGTCTAGAAAGACATGGTGGCGATATCTCAGTGGAGGAGGGAGGTCTCCCAGCGCTAGAAGGAATGCTGGTAGCCAGAGGTTTGATGTACAGTGCAGTATATTTCCATCGGGTCACCAGAGTTACCGAGGTAATGCTTTCGAGGGCAGTAGAGCGAAGTGAAGAAAATACTCCCGACTCTTTTGATCTCCAGAGGAGAGTGGATGCAGAGATCTGGCAAGTAATGCATGAGGCTGGTGATTTCGCTAGAGATATGATTAGGAGACTCAAGTATAGGCAACTCCTGAAAGTATGTTTATCCAGAAGAAGGCAAGATCTGAGTGAAGAAGACATCAATTTACTAGCAGAACTTGCTTCTAATTCCGATAAGAGGAGAGAATTTGAGGACGAGATAGCTAGGAGATCCGGACTGGAGCCAGGCTACGTTGCTATAGACGTACCAAATATCAAGCTCTTACTCGCAGAGCCAAGAATGTCTCAGGTGGATATTAGAATTATTGGAGATGATGGGAGAACTAGATGGTTGAGGGAACACACTCCAATAGCCGAGGCACTCAGAAATAGACAGGTTAGTCAGGCCGTATTCTATGTCATGACCCTGCCAGGATATGAAGACAAGGTTTCACAGGTATCCGAGAACATCCTATTCTCTTAATTGATACTTTAATGCCTATCCCGTTGGGATATGATTCAAAAGGGCGAGGCCACTCGCAAAAGCGGCTGGTACCTAAAAAAAGGAATCTTCAACGGCCGGTGAGTGCTATGGATAGCAGAATTAAATCAGTTTACGACAGCGTAATTGCAAGAGACCCGAACCAACCTGAGTTTCATCAGGCAGTAGAGGAGGTTCTCGAGAGCCTTTCTCCAGTAATAGAGGAGTATCCCGAGTATATGCCAGTAATTGAGGCGATGGTAGAGGCTGAAAGAATTATTCAGTTTAGAGTCCCCTGGTATGATGATAATGGAAACCTCAATGTAAACAGGGGATTCAGAATTCAAATGAGTAGCTCAATCGGGCCTTACAAAGGTGGTCTTAGGTTTCACCCAAGTGTAAACCAATCCATATTGAAATTCTTAGCTTTTGAGCAGGTCTTCAAAAATAGCCTTACTGGATTGCCCATGGGGGGCGGAAAGGGAGGCTCTGACTTCAACCCGAAGGGTAAGTCGGACTCTGAAGTAATGAGATTCTGCCAATCTTTTATGATGGAATTATGGAGGCATATTGGTGCTGATTTAGATGTTCCAGCTGGAGATATTGGTGTCGGGGGACGAGAGATAGGATACATGTTTGGCATGTATAAGAAACTAGCCAACGAGTTCACGGGCGTCTTAACTGGAAAGGGAAGGTCTTACGGAGGCTCCCTAATCAGGCCAGAAGCTACAGGATATGGATTAGTTTACTTTGCACGTGAGATGTTGGCAACGACTGGGAGATCTTTCGAAGGAGCAACCGTCTCAATTTCAGGCTCTGGAAATGTAGCCCAGTTTGCTTGTGAGAAGGTTCTCGATCTCGGAGGTAAGCCGGTTACTATGTCTGACTCCAGCGGATGGATTCATGATCCTTCAGGAATTGATCGAGAGAAGTTAGATTGGATTATGGATCTAAAGAATAACCGAAGAGGAAGAATTTCTGAATATGCGGATAACTTCGATGGCGTCCAGTTTAACCCGTCCGAACCCGAGCCAACGCCTAATGGGCTATGGGGAGTAAATGTCGACGTCGCTCTTCCTTGTGCTACTCAAAATGAGCTGAACGGTTCCGAAGCAGAAATGCTGGTCGCAAACAAGGTGATTGCAGTTGCAGAAGGGGCGAATATGCCTTGTACTCCAGAGGCTGTCGAAGTATTCCTCAAGAATGGAATTCTTTTCGCCCCAGGAAAGGCATCTAATGCGGGAGGAGTCGCCACTTCTGGACTTGAAATGAGTCAGAATAGTCTCAGATTATCATGGACTCGCGAAGAGGTTGATTCTAGGCTAGATGCCATAATGGTCGATATCCACAAGAATGCATATGAAACCGCTGAAAGATTCGGAATGCCTGGAAACTATGTTGCTGGAGCAAATATAGCCGGATTCCTCAAGGTGGCAGAAGCTATGACTTCACAGGGAATGATCTAGTCTTCCTCGGAGATGGACGACAAGAATCTCTTCAGACGATCGGTTTTTGGATTATCTATAATTGAGGATCTCCCAGATTCCGCTATAACTCCCTTGTCCATGTAGATGACTCTGTCTGCCACGTCTCTAGCGAAGCCTATTTCATGTGTTACGACTATCATTGTCATGCCTTCATCAGCCAGTCCTCTGATTGTTTTCAGTACCGAGCCAATCAATTCTGGATCTAACGCACTCGTGGGCTCATCAAATAACATTACTTCAGGCTTCATTGCAAGCGCTCTAGCAATAGCAACACGTTGCTTCTGCCCACCAGATAAATTTCCCGGAAAAGCATCCTTTCTATCTAGCATGTCTACTTTTTCCAGAACCTCAAGAGCCTCAGCCTCTGCTTCTTTCTTGCCCATTTTTCTAACATGCCTTAGTCCAAGAGTGATATTATCAATCACTCTGAGATGGGAAAATAGCTCGAATGACTGGAAGACCATCCCAATTCTAGATCTCACATCGTTAATATCTGCGGAAGGGGTATTAATCAGGTTTCCACGAAGTCTTACTTCTCCCTCGGTCGGCTCAATTAGTCTGTTTATACATCTCAATACTGTAGACTTCCCACTTCCCGATGAACCAATAATAGCTACTGATTCTCCCTGATTAACATCAAATGAAACTCCTCGTACTGCATGAACTCCTCCTGCGTATGTCTTGTGCATATCTACAATTGTTAGTACATTGCTCATTTAGTTCCCTCCGGATATTCCAAGTCCAGGAATCCTAGTCTTATTCTCCAAGTATCTTAGGAATAATGCAAGCGTCCATGTAACAATAAAGTAGGAAATTAAGACCATTCCATATGACCAGAATACTTGGAAAGTAACAGCGTTGATTAGCTTGGCCTTTCGAGTAAGCTCGGAATATCCTATTACCATAGCAAGCGACGAGTTTAGTACTAGATTTACCATCTCGTTACCCATAGGAGGAATGCATATCCTAATGGCTTGAGGCATTATTACAAGTCTCATTGTCTGCATATAATTCAGGCCTATGCTTCTTCCCGCTTCCATCTGTCCAGATGGAATGGCCGAAATAGCTCCTCGAATGGTCTCACATTGGTATGCTCCAGAGTTCAGGCCCAACGCAAAAATAGCACTAACACAGGCCCTGTTAGAAAGAATATCATCTCTCAAGAATGATAGGACAAAATTACTTGAATCCTCTAACATCTCTGCGCCAGGGTCTCCGATTAATGCACCTATCTGGACTCCAAAATGTATGAATAGAAACTGAACAATCAATGGAGTATTTCTGAAAATATCTGTATAAATTGTTGCAATGAAATTTAGAGGCCTGACGCCCCAGGGATTCCAAATAATATCCCTGCCCCTGATATTGAAATGGGATTTCTTATACTCGCCATTTGCCGAAACGAAGAGTATTCCCAAAAGTAAGAGACTTACTCCCAGTATCAGAAATAGGAAGTTTTCGAATTGTAGATCCCCTGTTATTCCATCAGGATTAATGATTCCAATTGGAGCGTAAATATATTCCCAGCCATCCAATCCTAGGTTTCTAATTATGGGAACTAGGTGACTTAGAAGGGAGGTTCCAATAACCGTGAAGACGACTCCAGCTATCCTCACAACTGTTAGGCTCCTCTTCTGAGAAATTTCTTTCAAAGTGGTGGGTGATGTCTTCATCATTGAGAGAGATACTCCTAGGAAGAATCCGAGGAAAATACCGAACATTACTATGTTAACTGTAGCGTACAAACCATCAATCAACATCCCCTTCGAGTAGTCTACAAAGTTTCCAAATTCTGAGAAGTCCATAACCTCAAAACCAATCTGCTCGTCCTCTCCAGACCTCTCCGTCAGAAGTAAGGAGCCATTACTTCCTACTGCTACACCGTTGAAGCTATCGATCATTGTAATGTCATTGAATGATGTCGAATTATCAAGAGGTATGGTCTGCCTAGTGACTATATTGCCCCCGTCCTTACTCATTGAGAGATATCCTTCTTTGCCAGAAAGAAGAAATTTATTTGTCGTTGCAATCTCTATCGATGTTAGATTTTCTCCCAGATTGTTCGAGTTGCCCTCAGACTCAAAATATTGCATATTCCAGAGAAATCCCACTGCGGTGTTAATTTCTCTAGAAGACTTGATTACTCCTCCCTCATCTGTAATGGCATATGCTCTAATTTCACTGAAGAACTCTACATCAGTAATCCTTGAAGATGAAGCCTCTGTAGGTGCATCTCTGTAATCCCAGGTTTCTCCACCATCGTCTGAGAATAGAATTGTCCCCTGTTCTCCGACAGCAATTCCTCTTTCAGAATCCAAGAAAGATACGTCTAACAAATCCAATCCTGAAACCGAACGATTGGTCCATTCCTGCATTTCATAAGTCCAGATGGTCCCATTTCCCCCTACGATTACAAATTCAGATACTCCAGTTAGGCATGCCCCATGAATCAACTCATTTCCAAAGTCAAATGTAATGTCCGACCACGTTGAATCATTGGTTGACTTAACTAAAATTGTACCGTCACTACTGGCTGTTAGGAACGACCCATAGCCAGAGCTCGATATTGTCAAATCAGATGAGGTTAGAGATTCACCGAGTTCCCAAGTTAGGCCCCCATCGAAACTCATTATCATTATCCCATTTTCTCCAAATGCCCAAATCTCATTTCCTTGCGACTCTACTGAATAGAGATCTTCTGGGGTGCCACTGTCAATAATGTCCCAGCCACTTCTGTACTCCTGTGCATTAGCTGGAATGGAAAGTACTAGTAATGACATTAATGCAATTGAAAAAAAGCTTGGAAATGCCAAGGGATATCTTCTTCGCCCCTCGGAATTCATTGTTTCAATCATCCGCTCCCCATTGCATGGCGAGGTTCTTCGGATATAGTCCCGGCGGTACTCGAAAATCTGAATGTCTCTCAGTAATGTTCATCATCATCTTTCCCCTCCTTGTACCATGGTAGACATGCTATACAAGGGTAAAGTCAAGGAAGTATGGAGTACGGACGATCCAGATATTATAGAATTTAGGTATACTGATCAGATTAGTGTCTTCGATCAGATCATACCAAGTTTGGTCCCTAGAAAGGGAGAAAGCCTAAACAGGACTTCATGCCACTGGTTCAAACTTGTTGAAGAAGCTGGAATATGTGAAACTCACATTATCGAAATGAACGCGCCAGATAGAGTTCTAGCTCGAAGGTTCGAAGTAATCAGAGAGCCGGGCGCGATTCCTCGCGATATGGAGAATGTTTTCGTCCCTCTCGAGGTCATTTGCAGACACTACTTGGCTGGGGGAGGTTGGAGAAGATATGACAGGGGCGACGTCGGACCAGAAGAATTTGGATTCGAGCCCGGAACTGTATTGCATGAAGGTGTTAAATTGCCCTCTCCATATTTGGAAGTCTCCACCAAATTTGAGAAATTCGACAGATTACTAGATCGTGAAGAAGCCTTGGAGATTTCTAATTTAACTGATGAGGAGTTCGACAACATTCTTGATATCGTTGTTAAGATAGATGAAATTATACATAGTGAAGCATCCAAGAGGGGACTTATACACGTTGATGGAAAGAAAGAATTCGCCCTTGGCCCCGGTAGAGTACCCGTTCTAGTTGACTCATTCGGGACTCTAGACGAAGATAGGTGGTGGGCATCTGATGATTATGAGAATGGAAATATAGTGTCTCTATCCAAGGAGTTTGTCAGGGAGCATTATCTCTCAACTGGTCACTATGAGCAACTCTATGAGGCCAGAGAGGCAGGTTCAGAAGAACCTCCCATCCCAGCTCTTCCGGGTAAAATAATCGATCAAACCGCCGATCTTTATGCAGGAATGTTCGAACGCCTAACTGGTGAAGAATTCTAGCTAAGAGTGCCTTCTCATTAGAACTCCGCATCTTCTTCTTTGCGCAGTCCTTAGCATTGCAAGTAAGAGTCTGAAAGCATAATCAACACCACCATCTAAGGGCTCTTCGGAAAGGACCTTCCAACGTCCAGAGCGAATAGCGCTACTCAACTCTGATACCTCTCCTACATTCAACCATCCAAGTAGTGTTAATCCTCCAAAACCATGCCTAAATCCTAATTCTCCAAGATTATCTTCAGATAGTCCGTCAGAAAGTTTCGATAGAAGATCATGTAGGACTGTCATATCTCCTTTCTGCTTGGTATTTTCTAGCAGATATGTTACGATATTTCCGTCCCCATAGGGAAACCGTCCCAGCCTTTCCTTGCCGGAGCTGGAGTCTATAGGTTCAGTCCTTCTTCCCTCTGAATCTAATTCTCCTATGGAAAGATATAGCATTGTAGCAGGGTCAAAAGTAGGTTCAATACCTTCTTTTAGATTCTGAATGTCAATTGAAAATGGACTCTCTCTCTTCAATTCTCCATGATCCCCCCCCATGGAAGAAAGCACTGCAGGGATAATGTCCAGAGGATCCCTAACTATGGGGTCAAATGTGTGGAAGTTTGGTAGATTTGAATTCATGGTCATGCACCCACCACTACTTATCAGACCTTAGGCGATTAAGACGCTCTTCAAAGCTATCCATCGGACTATCTTCTACATCATTAGATACTTCTTCAGTTGGAACTTCTGGGACATTTTCTAGATTGTCGACTACACTCTCATCTTGTACTACTCTCTGACTCGAAGACTCCCTCTTCTTAGCCAAATTAGCCTTCTTATCCAGTGCCTTTTTCTCTACCGCTAGCCTAGTTCTCTCCATCATTTCCCTACTCTCTCGGAAGTTTCTAGCCATCCATGCGAAAGCAATTGAAATTCCAATTACCAAACTGGCCGATGCAATCGCAGTACTTGAGTCACTGAACCCTCCTTCAGATTCTCCTGAGCCCGACAGAATAATCCTGGCCTCATCGTCTGAAGGGTCAGAATCAATGTCCCAAGGGAATTCACAACTTATCGTGGCTACTAACTCTATTCCATCTGCGACATCAGGCCTATCAATGACAGGCCTAGGGGCTAAGGCACTGGATTCTGACATATCGACTATGTATTCTGCAGAGAAGGCGTTTCCGGCTTGGATGGAAATTATACAAACTGAGCCATCTAAAATCTGATGATTATCTCTCTTGGTGAGTATGGATACTTCTTGTCCTTGTCCAGTACCTATGATCTCCAATCCCACCAATCCGATATTCCAATCTGTCCTCCTAACCTCGAATGTATTGCTATCAGATGAAAATTCAACTCCTCTAGAATCAATGGCCCTAATTGTCAGCTCACTCGTGCCAGGAGCAGGGCTCCATCCATCCGCACTTAGATTAATCATCCCCGATGATTCCCCTTGTCCTAGCAATCCTGAAATTGAATCTAGCATATTGCCCCGGTCATCCGATAGGATAACTGTGTAACCAAATTTTTCACTCCCATTCATTATTGTACAGCTAGCTTCAACGGCATATACATCTCCACCTATGGAGCAACTCCCCTGTCTAACAGACGGTTCCGAAACCCATGATCTATACTCAAGTATTGTGGACGGATCGACATTTAGGCTCCCATTCCCTCTCGTGTAGGAGTCCCATAGCCATCCGCCTGCATCGCTCCACGGGAGCGGGCCACTAGTGGAATCAATCACTGTACTATCTGGACTGGTTCCATGAATTTCCAAGATATATCTATCGCCTGAAGTAGAGATGATTACCGGACTAGATGACCATGAATGACTCTCTTTCCTAGTGTCCATCGAGATTTCTCTTTGGTTACCTTCAGAGTCCTCAGCTAGTATCCTAATTGTCTTGACATCTCCCTCCCAGTTCTCATCTGGAAGTAGCTCAATTGGAACGCCAGATATCTCCCCGACCCCCAATATCACATGTTGTTCCCCCGAGATCCCCCAACCAAGTGGCAGGCTGAGTATCTGAATTGAAATGGTACTTGGTGCATTCCCCTGATTTTCGATAAATGCCAGAGGGTAACCGCCATCCCGGCTAACAACCCAGTCTCCCTGTCCGGACAAAGAGAAATCATGTATTACCGCAACTCTCAGTGGGAACACTATCTCCGATAGTCCGCTGGAATCTCCTTCTTTGATTCTTATGGTCAACTCAACTGCCCTTCCGTGTACAGCATTTTCAGGGGGCGTAACATTTAGCGATAAAGGAGCACTTTCTCCAGGGTTTATTATCGGCATTTCTGATACATTCCCAATTTCCCATCCCTGTTCTCCTGAGACAAACATGGAGATGTATGGACGACTTGGAGAATTACCCATCTGTAATACGGATAGTGTGATTTCTGATCCATGGGTCGCAACTTCCAAGTTTGCTTGATCAATTACCGCATTCCAAGACGGAACATGTCCCGAGACTACCGAGAAAGAGAATGATGTAATCTCTTGACCTTGTGCTATGGCGGTAACAGTTACTTCTGCCGATGATCCACTCCATGCGTCAAGAGGAATGATAGTATCGACTGACATCACCTCGGTTTCATTTACTCCTAAGTTAGAAATAGCACTCCCGCTGGAAATCCATTCCGTTGATGAATCCCCACTCTGAAGCGAGGTAATCACGGATGTTAGTAGTGTTAAATCATCCACTAGATTTCCAACATTTGTCACCATTACATCCAATGAAACAGTCTCTCCAGGATTGGCTTGGAATGTTTCCCCATCAGCATCAATATTCCCCGACTCGCTAGAAAGGAATGGATAGACATTCCACTGATGGTCCTGCCTAGCCTCAAATATTATTTCGACAGTAGACATGATAGAAGAATCTCCTTCTGATTGCATCGAGAATGAAATCTTCAGAGGGACTCTGGCAGGAGTATTCTCAGGGAGCATTACAGTTACAGGAACAGTGGTGAGGCTACCTGCTGAAAGAGAAACCAAATCTCTAGAAAAGGAGACATCGACTCCGGGGTCTTCCGTGATATTTTCGTCTAGTATTAACGAATAGCCTAGATTGAATGAATCATCTCCATTTCCAGGATTTTCTAACCTCAATACAACTAGGGACTCATCTTCTACCTCCACAAGGAACGGCTGTTCACTGGGCGATGAGATCACCATCGAGGATCTGAATATTTGTAGTATCTCTATTGATAATCTAAGAGAATGAGATGCCGACTCTTCACTGGAATCTTCGAAGTAGTGAAATGCAGGGGCCGCATTACTTGGAAGACTCAGGGACAGAAAACCCATTCCACTTCCGCTAGAAACATCCATCGAAAGATTGTCCCCATTTATTTGTAAATCGCCTGATGCTGTCCATGACCAACCAGTTTTTGCCATTCCAGCTGAGGATAGTGACCATGATAGTAAATCTTCACCTGTAGGACGGTCAGCTTCTATAACCCACTCTAGGCCACTTGAAGGGACACTTCTGATATGACTCCTGCTGACGACCCCGGAAGCGATGAAAGTCAAATCTACAGTTTGACACCCCTCATCCCCATCCACACATAGCGTCAAAGAGGTCTCTACTTGATCTCCAATTAACACTGCCTGTTGATTCTCATCAACAACTGGGACATCAAGGTAAGCTTCCAAAACTAGCCTCTCTCCTGGGTCAAGGACCAATGCGAACCTCTCATTGCCATCAGTGTCAATTAATCGCAAATCACTCCCCCATAGCGTATTCCCCCAATCCAATGAGATTTGATTTTCCACAGCATTCCCAATATTTTCCACAACTATCCACGCTCTTGCAGAATCTCCGATTAATCCATATCCAGAGCTGTATGATGCTCCCTCAGGGCCCCTAATTGACAACCCCCTGGTCCTATTTGCCTCGATAGGAAGTATAGATGAAACACTAACGTTGGAGTCACTATCTAGGGACATCGTTAAGCCAAGGAACCCTGAATCTGATCCTAGGGCCGAGGAGGGGGCGACTATCTCAATTACTGGTGACCAAGACTCCCCTATTGCTATCTGAATGCCACTACTCCCTCCGGGCGTAGCATCCTCCCATGTCCAGCCCGACGGAAGTTGTGAACCATCTATTTCCAATGACCAAGTACCTGATAATCTCCCAGTAGATCTTACTATCGGGCGGGCCTCAACCGAATCTCCAGGACTGACTCTCAAAGGCTCTGATGAAATTTCAAATGTGACATTGTATGTAGGAATTATTGACAAGGTCTTGGAATATACATCATTATCTGTTCTAGTCTGAGTCAGATTGGAAAGTGGATCAATCTCCAATGTAAACTCATGGTCCCCTAATGGTCCTGACCATTCGACAGAGAAAGATTCGAAAGACCCTGTTCCAGAAGGAGAAACAGGTTGCATGGATGGAAACCTCTCTCTCCCTATCTCTATTCCATCAGCATACAAAACTGCATCAACATCGGAATTTGGATTTCCTGTTCCAGAATTCTCTATGAATGCTGAAATCTGTACATCTTGTCCTGGATTGGGAGAAGTTGGATCGAACTCAATCCCTCTTCCATCAAGAAGAGGCCTGATATCGGGACTGTTTAGGGAAACTACTGTTGCTCCAATAACCACATCTAGCGTATTGTCACCATCAATGTCTGCTAGTGATGGAGAAGACCAAGTCCTCTGATTCAACTCCAAATCATTCGACCATTCTGTTCCAATAGCCGAACCAGTGCCTTCTGAACCATCAAATCCCCATAGTGATCTTCCGTATGCAACTAGTAATTCAGGCTCCGCCGTCCCATCGATATCCATCCATATTGGTTGCGAGACAGCAATCTCATCATTCGGCGTACCGCTACTTTGTTCCAAATCTCGATACCACGCTTCATTCGGACTTGATGTATCAGTATCATCCACGCATCCAGTTATGCCATGCCTGGCGGTAGTGGTCTGCCACCACGTAATCCAGCACATCCTATCGTGGTCTCCGTCACCATCAGTATCAATCGGTAGTGGCGGAGAATCAGCATATCCATTGGGGGAGCTGTAACTCCATATTTCAGATCCATTGGCTACTTCCAAGCCTCTAAATTCGGCTCCATCAAGAGTTCCCGATGAGTCACTATCGGTTGGAATAGTGACAATAATCTCAGGACTACTATCCTGATCCAGATTAGCCACAATTGGCCCGGGTAACCTGATATGAGGGACATTGGAGTCCCCATCTAGGTTGCCAAGTGACTTCCCATCCCAACTGGGATCTCCACTCGATGAGTCAAGCTTCCAAAGCCACATCGCACCATTTGTCGACTCAGTTGTTGTCAGCATCACATAAGCTGTATTATCATCCGTCTGAACAAAAACAGGGTCGGATCCATGACTTCCATATCTCAAGCTCTTATCCCAAATCTTCGCGGGTGAGCCAGAAGAAGGTAGATTGATCGCTACTACTTGCGGGGAATTATCACTCTCTCTTATGGCGGATATCACTAGTTCTGCATCGCCATCTAAATCCAAATCAGCCAGAAGCGGTTGTGAGGTTGGCTTATGTCCGCCCCATATACTTCCAGTGTATGGCCCCTCTTCGCTGCTTATCATCAAATCTGGCTCCTCCCAATTCCAGAGTAATTGACTGTCATGCGAGCCACTAGGCGACCATCCAGTAACATCACAAACTAGTCTGGGTGACCATGCATCTACTCGTAGTGTGACATCACTTCCCACCGCCAAATCATACACAACCAGAATTTCCGGACCTGCAGAACCATCGATATCGATAATCATTGGGGACGCTTTGACCGTCTCAGTTTGACCAAGATTAACTTCCCATGCCAAGTCGGAGTCTTCTCCCTCGATTATTCTCAGATAGCTATCCCCCGAGGAAGCATCGGTCTGAACGACTACTGTGTATAGTGAGCTCCCTCCACATCTTTCATTAGATTCTGAATCGACTTGAAGTGAATCACTGAAATCGCCGATTGGAGTTCCAAGAGAATCAGTACCAATGTCATAGTTGCCATACTCCCAGTTAATTACGGGGTCGGTAATGGATGAAAGCGAGTTCACGCTACCCATTGGGTCATGCACGGGACTAGCAGACATTCTTCCGGGGGTTCTCCCTGGTTGGGGCCATGGCTGGTCTCCATCCTCCCATGGATTTGCCATGCTGGTGGCAAACTTCGAACTATCTTCTGATACTCCAGTCTCAACGACCTCCTCCAAAGCTAGTGGATAGAAAACCACGAGCGACATTATTGCCGAAATAATAAGTGCTCTGCGGCGATTGCACCTGCCTCCCGTCCTTACAAGAGATGTCATCAGATTAGCAGATGGTATTTGTAACACTCTTGAACGTTCGCACCATATTCTCTCTCAGACCGTAGGTCTGAGTGATTATTGCCCTTAGCCGAGCATATCTTTGTATCCGTTGTGCTTATACAGGAGAGGCAGGTCGCCGTGGCACGGACTTCTCCTCCAGAGGCTCAGCCGATGAAGGACGGGAGGGATATCCCACCCGTCCTGGCAAACCTTGGAGAGGTCTGTTTTGGAGGAAAAAAAATGTACAGTATTGTTGAGCGAGAAGACACTATTCGTATTCCAGCAGAGTATATCAGAGAGGGACAGAGTCTAGTCGACCACATAGACAGTCTCGCTAATGATGCCTTCGAGGGACGATTTGATGTCGATGAAAATTACACTGTTTTAACTTTTGATCACAAACCAGTTGGAAGGGGAAAAATCATACATGGAGACGGGGCAATCTACCAAGCTGTCAGCTTCAAGGCACTACTCTTCAATATGGAGAATAATGAAGTGGTTGATGGATATGTATCCGATGTCTCTGAATACGGGGCATTCGTAAGGATTGGGCCCGTTGAGGCGTTACTCCACAAGTCACAGATTTTAGATGAGCCAATTCAGGTTAACATGGGCATAAGGAGGATTGAGGGAGCTCAATCTGGAAAGCACATAGAAGAAGGATCCCACGTACGCTCCAGGGTAGTTTCCAAAGCTATCAATCAGAACGATCCAAGGGCAAGTAAGATTGGCCTAAATTGTAAGATGGACGGTCTTGGCGCCGCTGGTTGGATTACGGAGAATGATTAGAATGGCTAAGCAACCATTTGCATGTGGCGAATGTAATCAGATTCTACCTGAGCCAGAGAACAAAAAAGATCCAGTTCAATGTCCCCATTGCCCTAATTCTCCTGTAACTACTGATTGGCAAGGATTTGTAGTAATTCTTAATCCAGGCAGGTCAGAAGTCGCCAAGAGGCTGAATATTACTAGACCGGGCAATTATGCTCTGAAAGTCAACATCAGGTAGGTGAATAAATGCAAGTAATTGAAAGAAAAGATAACCCATTGCTAAACAGGGTCGAAATTAGATTTGTTTGGGACCACCCTAATTCTCCTACTCCCGATCTTTCACAGATGGTTTCTGCCGCTGCTAAGGTCGAACCCGGTTCAAAGGAAGAGCTTATCTTCATCAAGGACGTTTCAACGAGATTCGGAATGCCAAGAACTACTGGACTGGCACTAGTATACTCTACAGAGGAAGCATCTTCCATCGAGCCAGATTTCATAGTCGAGAGGCATAAGAAGGTTAGAGGAGACGACTCATCAGCTGATGGAGAAGGAGGGGATGAGTGATGTCAGACAGCCCGAATGCCAACTCGAAGTGGTCAAAGTACAAGATCGAAGATGACAAATTAGTACGAGGCGACTCCTGTCCCAACCCTAGTTGCGGACCCGGTGTTTTCCTAGCCGTACATAAAGATCGCAAGTCGTGTGGCAAGTGCGGATACACACGCTTGAACGATGGAACAGAGATTCACAAGAACTTCTGAAAATCGCCGTAAAAACTACTCCAAGAGCCACTATTGGTCAGTACCATATCGCCCATTAGAGATATTCCTACCTCGTTCCTTCCAAAGGTATTCAGCTTCCCATTGGAGAGATATCCGTCATGCCTCCATCCAGTCCATTTCCACCCTCCATCATAAGGGGACACGTCCATCACAGGTCCAGGTACTCTGAATATGACCGGCTTCGAATTCAGGTCACTCATTATGGCCATATTCTTGCCATATAACATTATTATCCATCCCGAATCCTGATCAAATCTGACATCACGTACCCTTTCTGGGAGATTCGATAGAATACCGTTATTTATCTCGTGTCCAGTAATAATGGAGACAACCGAATACCCCCCAGATGATGAGAATGCATATATCTCATCCCCCTTCCTAAGTAGGGAAACAATCGAATCAATTCCAACCAGGTCCTCAAGCTCTCTCCATCGGGGGTATGGTGACCTCCAAATCTCACTTGCGTTCCCATCTATCATGTATATCCCAGAACCAAGACATGCAAAAACGACATTCTCATCAACAGTACACATGGCTAGAGGCTCGGACTGGAGTTCCCTAGTCCAAGAGGCAGATTTACTTACTGATTGATCAACATCTCTATTTCCCGAGACATCAGAGTCTGGGTTAGCAGATTCCCATTTTTCACCTAATGGGAATGAGCCCATGTAGGCCTTCCTCATACTTCTGTCAACCCACGAGCCAATCCAACTATCGGAGCTAACGACCCCACATGATGAAACTCCCGGAAATGGATACATCGCTCCCTCACTGACCTGCCCTTTATGATTATCCATTTCCAGCATTTGCCCGTCCGAGCCAACTATCAAAGAGTGCCCCTCGCCTCTATCGATTCTGACAGGATTGAACCCTATGCCACTCACCATTCTGAGCCCTCGTCCCGACACTACTGCTTGAAGGTGTGGCTGTAATATTGAATACATGGCTCCCCTGCGAGTAACATGACGACTCTGATTCTATGTTCCGAGTCCGATGATGCATCGGTTAACCTCCGAGACTCATTACTCAGGGCCTCTGAGTGGGGTCAAGAGGAGGCGTTCCCCCATGGTCGCGTAGTAAAACACCTGATTTGCGATGTTCACATTCTGTCTATTGAAAAAATTCATGTTCATGCAGACTCGATAGACATGGTCCACGAAAACGAGGTCTCTTGTGAGATAAACGAAGTCTTAGTACTTTCCAGGCACGTCTCCTCAACAGACACTCCTGCAATAACTCTGCA
>CEVY01050725.1_pt1 | contig 19790 bp, 17 predicted proteins | sample 530681 | NCBI WGS metagenome assembly CEVY01 (sample SAMEA2620855, study PRJEB7988) | marine metagenome | biome: marine biome (ENVO:00000447); feature: surface water layer (ENVO:00002042); material: "saline water (ENVO:00002010), including plankton (ENVO:xxxxxxxx)" | depth 5 m | reverse complement strand
TCTTTAACTTTCTGTAAGTTTATTTCAATTGCTAAGGCATTAAGGCTATTAGATAGTCTAATAAAGTGTTTGTCGAAATAAAAAAAATTACGATTATAAAATGGTATAACCTCATAAATGCTATCGGAAAATGTGTATGCCCTGCTAAAAGGAGATATAGTAAGATTTCTTACTAGATCAATTTTACCATTATAGGTACCAATAATATCTGTATTACTAACCACCGAATAGACTCATAATCCAGAGTATAAATTTAGACCACAATCTTCCAAAAAATCCTTTAGCTTCTACTTCGTCTAAAGCTACAAGGTCTGTTACTAAAACTGGGCTGTCGTTGCTGATTATTTCAATTGAACCAATTACATCTCCTTTTTTGATAGGAGCCTGAATATTATTCTTATAAATATAATTTATTTGTAAATCTTTAAAATCGACTCTAGGTAAGGTTAGAATTTGATTAGCTGTTACCCCTAATCCTGCTTCAGACTTTTGACCTCCCCAAACTTTAACTGTTTTGTATACTTGATCTTTTTTTAATACTTCTTGAGTTGAAAAAAACCTAAATCCATATTCTAAAAGTCTCTGGGTGTCATCAAAACGCTTTTTGTCAGAACTGCTCCCAGCTACTACGGTTATAAGTCGCATGCCACCTCTTTTTGCTGATCCAACCAAACAATATCCTGCACTTTCAGTATGACCAGTTTTTACGCCATCTGAAGAATCATCTCTCCATAAAAGCTTATTTCTGTTTAATTGCTTAATACTATTAAACTCAAAACTTTTTTCTTTATAAAGGCTATATATTTCAGGAAATTTATTAATAAAATTAGAAGTTAGATATGCTAAATCTTTTGCGCTTGAGTAATGACCTTCAGCAGGAAGTCCGGTTGAATTTACAAAAGCAGTGTTATTCATCCCCAAAGACTGCGCATAAGCATTCATTAGATCAACAAATCCCTCCTCAGTTCCGCCAGAATATTCAGCAAGTGCAACCGATGCATCATTTCCTGATTGAATGATTACTCCTTTTAAAAGATCTTCTACTGAAACCCTTTTACCAGCCTCTATGAACATTTTAGATCCCCCCATTCTCCAAGCCTTCTCACTAATTAGAACACTGTCATTTAAATTAATGAGATCATTGCCAATCTGATCTGCAACAACATAACCTGTCATGATCTTTGTCATGCTTGCAGGCTCTACATGAAGATCTGAATTATATTCAGCAATTACTGTTCCTGTTTGGGGTTCAATTAAAATATATGCTTTCAAATCAAGCTTTGGTGCTGGAGCTACAAAACTTTGTGCATAAAGCTCCAAGCAGCTAGTAAATAATAGTAAAGTAAATATCTTTTTCATGCTTTTATCTCTTCTGATAGGTAATATATCGCCATTGCATAAAAATGACTTATATTATATTTGGTGATTGCTATAAAATTATTATCTCCAATAAAATATTTTTTTTCTCCATCTTCCTCGAATTCAAGAGTGATAATTTTATTCACATTATAATGAGTTTTTATCGGCTTTCTAATATCATTTAATTTTATCTCAGTAACTATGTTTCCCTCTGGCTGCCATCCATGAACATTTAAATAATTAGCAATACTACCTATTGCATCGTCTACAGAATTAAATAAATCCGCACTTCCGTTTCCATCAAAATCAACAGCATACGCCCTATAACTTGATGATATAAATTGACCATAACCCATAGCACCCGCATAAGAGCCTTTGACTTGAGTAATATCAAGATTATTTTGTCGTGTTAAAACAAAAAACTCAATTAACTCTTTCTTAAAAAATTTAGCTCTTCTTGGGTAATCAAAGCCAAGGGTTGTTAAGCTATCTATTACTTTGTAGCCACCCATGACCTTGCCATATCGAGTTTCAACTCCAAGGATTGCAGTAATTATTTCTTTTGGAACGCCATATTTAGCCTCTGCTCTTTCTAAAGTGCCTAAATTGTCTTCTATAAAACGTTTACCATTAGAAATTCTCTTAGTATCTAGAAATAAATTTTTATACCTATCCCATGTCCAGGTAAATTCAGCTGGTTTTGAAATTGATTTAATAATTTTAGGTTGTTTTTCTGCCATTTGAAGAATTGAAATAACATATTCTTCTTCAAAACCATGTTTATATATAAGCTCATCGATTACATCTTGTGCATCAGGATGCACACTGTAATCAGCAAAAATAGCTAGATGGAAGAAAAGTATAGGTAATATATGTTTCATTTTTGCATTAATTTTTTGTGCGAAGCCATAGATATAATAATTCCAAATGCTATATAGAATGATAGCAAAGATGAGCCGCCTTTGCTCACAAAAGGCAAAGGCATTCCAACAACTGGCAATAAACCTGTGACCATTCCAAGATTTATGAATAAAGTAGATGCAAAAATTAAACTTAGCCCTCCGATTGCTAATCTACAAAATCTATCTCTAGCATTAAGGGCTAAATAAAAACATCTCATTAATATAAAAATATATATTGCCATTAAGGTGCAAACTCCAATAAAACCAAATTCTTCTGCTATTACTGCAAAAATAAAATCAGTTTCAGTTTCTGGAAGAAAGTCTAAATGTGACTGAGATCCTTCTTGATATCCTTTGCCAGAAACTCCACCAGAGCCGATTGCAATTTTTGATTGAGTTATATTCCAGCTAGACCCAAATGGATCAGACTCAGGATTAAAAAATGTTTTAATTCTTTGTTGCTGAAATGGTTCCAAAAAATTATTCCAAAGGAAAGGCAAAGATAAAATCATTAACAAAAATGAGATTCCTATAAATCTCCAGCTTAAACCAGCTAAAAATAGAATATAAAGACCAGACATAATAACTACCAAGCCTGTTCCAAGATCTGGTTGAGAGGCTACTAAATAAAATAATGCCAAAATTAATCCAAGGGTTATAAATGTGTGCTTCATGCTTATAGGCAATCTTCGATGGTATAGGTATGAAGATAAATAAATTGGTAATGCAATCTTTAATAATTCAGATGGTTGTAGAGTAAAAAATCCCATATTAAGCCATCTCTTAGCACCATTAGCCTCTATTCCAATAAAAAAAGTAGCGATAATTAATATTATGGATAACAGGAGAAACGCTACGGAAATATTATTAAAAAAATCTGGATCTGGTTGACTTATTAAAAGCATTAATAAAATCCCAAAGAGAACAAACAAACCTTGTTTGAACACCATAGAAGTATTCCCTTGTGATGCACTAAAGAGAAATATTAATCCCAATATAGACAATAAAGTTATAGCAATAAATAAATATTGATCATAAAAAAGATCAAATTTTTTAAAACTAAGTTTCTTCATTATTTATAAGTTCATTAAGAACATTTACAGCTACAGGCCCTGCAACAGAACCACCGCTTTCGCCATTCTCTATAACAACACTTACCGCATATTTAGGATTTGGCATTGGTCCAAAAGCAATAATTATTGCATGATCTCTTTTGCCTTCTTCCTGTCTGACTATTTTGTACTCCTCCTTGCTATCAAGACTAACAAGCTCTACTGTTCCAGATTTAGCACCTATTGAATAAGTTTTAAGATTTTTTAATCTTTTTGCAGTGCCTTTTGGGTTTTCAATAACCCCAATCATGCTTTCATGCATTCTTTTCCAATCAGCATCTGAAATATTCTGCAATAAAATATCAGCATGTGGCTCATTATTATCTTTGATAAATGAAAGATTTTTAATCAGGCCTTTTTGTGCAACTATATTTGCATAATATGCTAGCTGAATCGGGGTTGCACTAAGATAGCCTTGACCAACTCCCATATTTACAGTGTCACCTTTAAACCAACCAAAATTTAGATTATTCATCTTCCATTCAGGATCTGGTAATAAAGCAATATCTTGATTAAAACAATCATTACAGACCTTCTTGCCAAAACCAAAATTATTTAAATGGTTCTTTAAGTCGTATATATCAGATTGATAGGCCAAAAGAAAAAAGAAGGTATTAGAGCTTTGTATAATTGCATCAGACAAATTTATTCTTCCATGACCTCCTTCTTTCCAACCCCTATATACTCTCTGGTCCTCTGGCAAAATAAAATAGCCCGGATCTTCAATAGTTGTATTCCAGCTAATTAAATTTTTTTCAATACCATAAAGGCCAATTGCTGGCTTAATTGTCGATGCAGGTGAATATCTGCCCTGGCTTGCTCTATCAAAAAAAGGCTTATTGCTATCCTTTAATAGTGCATTAAATTCTTTTGATGAAATATTATTTGATAATTCATTGATTGAAAAAGATGGAGAGCTTAAATACGTAACTATAGATCCAGATTCTATCTCAACTGCTACAACTGCACCTCTTCTTTTTTTCATTTCCTTAAATGCAACTTGTTGAGCTTCAATATCTAGATTTGTATATAAGTTTTTACCATTTTTTGGTTTCTCAAAACCTAACTCTTTAAGAAATTTTCCTTTGGCATCAACTTCATATATTCTTTTTCCAAATAAGCCCCTTAAATCTTTATCATAAATATTTTCTATGCCGGTCATTCCTTTAATAAAACCATTTGAATAAGTAAATTCTGTTTCTATAGGCTGTAAGTTTTGTGATGACAAGATATTAGCAAGCTCTAAATCATTTACTCCCCCCACATAACCCAAAGCATGAGAAAAGATTTCAGGATAATTTGATTGTCTGCTATATCTTTTTTCAATTGAAATATTATCTAAGTCAAAGCTTCTTACCTCAAAAGCTGCTATTTCATTATTAGTCAGATTTTTTTTTATTGTGAGCTCGCGATTATAAGCTGCCTTTTTTTTAAAATTTTCATTTATATAAAGCAATTCTGATTCTGTTAGAACTAGAAATTCTTTAAGCTTATCCAGTAAACCATTTAGGTCAGATATTTTTCCTGGCAATATAACCAAATCATAGCTTGGAATATTGTTTGCAATTATTTTTCCATTCCGGTCGTAGATTATTCCTCTTAATGGCTGAACAAGAACCTCTCTTGTTTTATTTTGATTTGAAGCCTCCTCATAATCTATAAAACTAGATACTTGTAGGCTGTATGTCTGAAAGATAATTGCTGAAAAAAGAAAAACAAAGAAAATATAAATAAGGGCAAGCCTATTCTCAAAATTCTTTTTTTCTGGACCTCTTTGTTCTAAGTCTATCATTTGTGATATGGCTTATTATTTACAATTGAAAATGCTCTATATAGCTGCTCAGTTAAGATCAACTTAAACAACCTATGAGGGAAAGTAAATTTTGAGAAGGATAAAATCTCATTTGATGCTTCTAGGATTGTTTTATCTAAGCCATGAGATCCGCCTATAATGAAATCAATATTAGAATAAGATTTATAAATATTTTGAAGTTTATTGCTAAATTCTAAGCTGTTGTATTGTTGCCCATGAGAATCACAAGCAATCATAGCATTTGCTGACTTTATTCTTTTTAAAATTTCATTTGCCTCCTCTTTAATAATTTTTTCAATTGAATGGTTTGGATTAATTTTATTCTTAATATTGATAAAGTTAAGATTAATATTTTTTGGAAACTGTTTTGAGTAATAAGTTAAGCCCTCTTCTTCCCATTTAGATAGGCTATTTGAAATGCTTAATATGTTTATATTCATCTAGGGTCTAGATTCTACAAGAGTATCACCACCCCAAAGCCCCTCAAGGTCGTAGAATTCTCGAATATCTTTTTGCATTATATGAATAACAAGATCTCCACAATCAACTAAAACCCAGCCTGATTCAGCTTTTCCTTCAATACCAATAATATCAATGTCTTTTGATTTGATATCCAAAACTAACTTATCTAAGAGAGATTTAGCATGTCTGGACGAGGTTGCAGAGGCAATTATTATATTGTCTGCATAAGTGGAAATTTTTTGAATATCAAGATTTAAAATATCTTGGGCTTTATTGGAATCTAGTGATGATAAAGATGTTTCTATGAGTGTGTTATCTAACAAAGTTTCTATTTATTTATAAAATATATATTATTTAGCTATAGTAAATTATAAATAAAAAAATCTAAACATGAATTAAGCAATATGATTGAATTTTTAGGACAAAATTTAAATAGCATCTTATCATGGCTTGCAATAAGCTCATTATTCATCTTCTTCTTTAGTATTTTTATTATAAATTTTGTTATAAAAATGATCCCGGTTGATTATTTTGACTCTTCTAAGAGGGGGCTATCTCCATTTAAAACAAGTAATCCAATAATATGGCTTATATTATTTATTACTAAAAATGTCATGGGCTATTTACTTATAATTGGTGGCATATTAATGCTGGTACTCCCTGGTCAAGGACTGCTTACAATTTTGCTTGGTCTAATTTTTAGTGATTATCCTGGAAAATATAAATTAGAAAAAAAACTTATAACTATTAAACCAATATACCGATATATAAACTGGGTAAGAAAAAAATCAGATATTGAACCAATTAAACTTGCTTAGATGATGTAAGCTTGGTAATTAGATTATCAAGTATTGAGAGTCTTTGGGATGCATCAAATGCTTCTAGTAGTTTTTGTTTTTGTTCGCCAGTAAAAGGCACCAATCCAGATAAATGATTTGAAACAGAATTTGCAGAATCGAAATCAATATCAAGAGACAATTTTTCTATTTCAGGATGGCGCATAAGCTGTGAAAGAATATTAAGTAATTCAGGATGCTCTGCGAGAACTGCTTGATCATCAACTTCGGGCTCAATAATGGGTGAAATTTCTCCAATATTTAAACCATCATCAAGTTTACAAATATTTTTAATTTCGGCCTTATGAATACATTTAACTGTAATTCCTAATAAGCCGTTAGGAAGATTATTAAAATCTACGATTTCAACATAAGAACCTTTTTTAGCAAATCCAATTTCATCATTATCTAAATTATTTTGTAATAGTGTGATGACAAAACCTTCATCCTCGGCCATACACCTTTTTACCATGTTTAAATATCTAGGTTCAAATATTTGAAGAGATTGTATTGAGCCAGGAAAAACTACAATACCCAAGGGAAATATAGAAATTTGTTTATCCTTCAAGATATTCTCTAATTGGTTGATATATATATGAACTATTTTTATTTGTCATAATTAAAATAATGGAGTCAGTTTGTATTTTTGCAAGTAAATCTTTGTGCAAGTCATCCAATGAATTGAAAGTTTTTTCAAAGAGCTTATCTTTGAGCGCATGTCTTGGATCATACCAATAAATACTATCCAAATCATTTACAGCATTTATTAATAAATCTATATGTTTGCCACTTGCCATAGTATTTGATCCAAGCTCAATTATCCCAATTATATTTTTCTTAGGATTTTCATGCTTTATTGATTCAATAGTAAGCTTTATAGCTGTAGGATGATGGGCAAAATCATCAATTATTGAAATATTATTTTTATCATAAACAAGCTCTTGTCTTCTTTTAACTCCACGAAAGTTAGATAAAGCTTTAATAGATTTTTTAATAGGTACGCCATATTGATATGCCATATATATAGCTGCTACATAATTTTTAAAATTATGAATTCCTTTAAGAGGCAATGCGGTTAATGAATAATTAATCTTATTAAATGTCATTTCTCTATTTTCATATGAGTAGAATAAATCTTCTTCTCCTATTGGGAGCATCTTTGACCAAGATCCTAAATTAATTACATCTTTTATATTTGGATCATCATAATGATAAATAATGCTGCCATCATTAGGGATGATCTTGACTAGATGGTGAAATTGTCTTTTGATGTCATCAATATCTCTAAAGATATCTGCATGATCAAACTCAATATTATTAATTATTATTGAATGAGGGTTGTAATTAATGAATTTTGATCTTTTATCAAATAAAGCTGAGTCATATTCATCTCCCTCAATTATAAAAATATTTGCAGTGCCTAATTTTGCTGAATCTTGAAAATGTGGAGAAATACCTCCCACTAAATATCCAATATCTATACCATTTTCTATAAATATATGACAGAGCATGTAGGATGTTGTTGTCTTGCCATGAGTTCCAGTAACTGCTATCAGGTTCTGTTCTTTAGTAAGATCGGCAATAATTTTGGGGCCAGATGTATAAGGTAATTTATTGCTGAGAATTTTTTCAAAAGATTCATTTCCTCTTGATATGACATTTCCAATGACATACAAATCTGCTTCAGGTAAGTTTTGAGAATCATATCCTTTAATTAAATCTATTTTTAAAGTTTCTAAATATTCTGACATAGGAGGATAAAAATCTTTATCGCTTCCTGAAACCTCATAACCCTTTTCAATCATAAGTTTAGCAACGCCAGCCATAAAGGTTCCACAAATTCCTAAGATATGCACTTTCATATTAGCTATAATACGTTAGCATAAGAGATAACGAAACTTTAGGTATTAATTTATGAAACGAAATGCTTTTTATGCTCAATCTGGTGGCGTAACCTCTGTAATCAATGCTACTGCTGCATCAGTAATACTAGAAGCAAAAAAACACAAGGAAATAGGCAAAGTTTATGCCGGTAAGTATGGCATCTTGGGAGCCCTTAGAGAGGAATTATTTGATACGTCCAAGGAATCCATTTCGGCTTTAAATTCATTATTTTATAGACCTGGAGGAATCTTTGGCTCCTGTAGATTTAAGTTAAAAGATATTGATACAGATCGAAAAGAATATCTTCGATTAATCGAGGTTTTTAAGGCTCATAATATTGGTTACTTTTTTTATAATGGTGGCAATGACTCTGCGGATACTGCCTTCAAAGTTTCCAAAATAAGTGAAGAACTTGGTTATCCTCTTACTTGTATTGCTATCCCAAAAACAGTAGATAATGATTTAGTTTTAACTGACTGTTGTCCTGGATTTGGATCTGCAGCAAAATATATTGCTACCTCAACTTTAGAGGCAGCTCTTGATGTTGAATCAATGGCAGAATCTTCAACCAAGGTATTTATTCTAGAGGTAATGGGAAGACATGCTGGCTGGATGGCTGCATCCAGTGCTTTAGCAAGAAATGATAATAGCTCATCACCTCATATCATTCTTCTTCCAGAGATAATATTTGAAGAAAAAAAATTTTTAAACAAAGTAAAAGAAGTTGTAAAAAAGAATGGTTTTTGTGTAATTGTGGCGTCAGAGGGAATTAAGAACTCAAAGAATAAATTTGTAGCAGAGTCAGATACTAAGGATGCATTTGGTCATGTTCAGCTAGGTGGCGTCGCTCCTAAGTTAGCAAGCCTTATTTCAAATAAATTGAACTTAAAAAATCATTGGGCAGTTGCAGATTATTTACAAAGAAGTGGAAGGCATATTGCATCTTTAACTGATTTAGAACATGCATCTGCTGTTGGCAAAAAGGCAGTTGAATATGCGGTAAAAGGTTTAAATGGTGTAATGCCAATTATTGTGCGAAAAAAAACAAAACGTTATTCGTGGGAGATTAAGCCTGCCCCTTTATCAAAAATTGCAAATCTTGAGAAAAAACTTCCTGCATCATTTATTTCTAAAGATGGTTTTAATGTAACGCCTAAGGCTATTAAATACTTAATGCCTTTAATTCAAGGCGAAGCTCCATCAAAATTTGAAAATGGTATTCCTAAGCTTGTTAAGTTTAATCTTATGCTTGAGAAGAAAAAATTACCTAAATGGAAACTATAAAGAATTTAATTCAGAAATAATTTTTGAAACCTCTTCTTTTAATTCTTTTTTTTCATCAAAATTCAGGAAGCTACCAACATATATTGTCTGGCCCTTGGACCTGAATCCAAGTTGAATATTATCTTTATCTTCTTTTGAGACAACAAAAGAGGTAAAAGTTCTAAACTCTTTCCAGCTAAACTCAAGTTTATTATTTCCTTTTTCAATCCTTACCTCTTGAGGATTAATATAGATAACTTCTTTTTGGCTACTCCATTTAAAATTTAAATAGAAAGCAATAGACAAGATTGCTACTTCAAGCCCAGCAAATGGAAGTATTAATGTTGCGCCAAGAATAAAAAAAATAGTTGCAATGGATAAACAAATGGTTGCAATACTTCCAATAAAGATCCATCTATACTTTCCAGTTAATGAGCGGTTTGGGCTCAGTATTATTTGAAAATTTTCACCTTCACTTGATATTTTTATCATGTAAATTTTTATTCAAGCTCTTCGATAATACTATCAACTTTTCTATAACCTTGAGGTAACATATTTCCTCTTTTTGCTCTTGTAGAAATATAATTTTGAAGATCCTTGAACTTAAGCCTCATATGCTGCTTACCACTATCAATTCTTAAAATACTCTCAGGAGCTAAGAGCTCAATATGAGTCATAGACTCCTCACCTGACTTAAATTTTGGAGTTGGAATATTGATGATTTTATTACCCTTTCCTTTCTGTAAGAATGGTAGCTCTTCTATATTAAAAATGAGCATCCTACCAATATTTGATATTGCAACAATAAATTCATGATCTTCTCTATATTTAATTGCTTTATGAACATCGGCACCTTCTGGTACTTTCATAAATGCTCTTCCGGATTTTTTGTTTGAAATCATGCTTGCAAAATCAGATATATAACCAAATCCTGCAGAGTTTGAAACTACATATTTATCCTCTTGTTCACCAATAGCGCATGATTTAAAAATAATACCTGAGTCTGCAGAAATTCTTCCAGTAATTGGATCCCCCAAGCCTCTTGCTGATGGCAAAGAGTGGGCAGAAAGCGTATACGCTTTTCCATTTGATGCTAAGAACACTGTATTTTGATTACTTTTACCTCTACAAAAATCTTGTAACAGATCGTCACCCCTATATGATAATGAACTGGGATCTATCTCATGTCCTTTTGCAGACCTAATCCAGCCAGCCTTGGAAAGCACAATTGTAACTGGCTCAGTAACAATAGTTTCCTCTTCTGAAAAAACTTTAGCTGAAGAAGATTCAATAATTGGAGATTTTCTTTCTTCGCCGAATTCTTGCTTAATTTCTATAAGCTCATTTTTAATTAAAGTTTTAAGTCGTGATTTTGAGGCTAAGATTTTCTCTATCTCTGATTGCTCTTCTGATAATTTATTTTGCTCAGTTTCAATTTTAATTTGCTCTAATTTTGCAAGTTGCCTCAATCTAATTTCTAAGATTGCATTAACTTGAATATCAGATAATTTAAATTTCTTGGAAAGCTCTTTTTTCGGCTCATCAGATTCTCTAATAATTTTTATAACCTCATCAATATTCAAATATACAATGGCAAGGCCATCAAGAATATGAAGTCTATCGTTAACCTGGTCTAATCTATTTTCAAGCTTTCTTGTTACAGTAATTTTCCTGAATTTTATCCACTCTTTAAGTAACTCATCTAATGCAAAAACTCTTGGATTTCCAGATAAGGAGATTAAATTCATATTAAATCTATATGATTTTTGTAAATCTGTAGTAGCAAACAAATGGTTCATTACATCATCAGCATTAACTCGATTTGATTTTAATGAAATGACTAATCTAACTGGCTCCTGATGATCTCCCTCATCTGCTAGATCAACGATCATGGGAACTTTTTTATTCAGCATTTGATCAGCAATCTGTTCTAAAATTTTTGAGCCAGATGCCTGGTAAGGAAGCGAAGTTATTACAATATCATTTCCCTCTTTATCCCAATTTGCCTGTATCTTAAATCCACCTCTACCAGTTGAGTAAATTTCAAATAATTCTTCTGAATTAGCTACAATTTTTGCGTTATTTGAAAAATCTGGGCCTTTTATAATCTTTAAAAGGTCTTTTGTTGTTGATTTAGGGTTTTCTAAAACATGTATTGTTGCGTCTAAAACTTCATTAATATTATGAGATGAAATATCAGTGGCCATGCCAACAGCTATTCCTGAGGTGCCATTCAATAATATTGATGGAACCTTAGCAGGAAAGATAACTGGCTCTAATAAAGATCCATCAAAATTTGGTTGCCAGTCTACAGTACCTGCTTTTAATTCATCAATTAAAAGTTTCGCAAATTTTGTAAGTTTTGATTCTGTATACCTCATAGCTGCAAATGACTTAGGGTCATCTTGCGAACCCCAATTGCCTTGACCATCTACTAATGGATATTTAAAAGAAAAGTCTTGAGCCATTAAAACCATTGCTTCATATGCAGCAGAGTCTCCATGTGGATGAAACTTACCAATTACATCTCCAACAGTTCGAGCAGACTTCTTATATTTCGACCCTGCATCTAGTCCAAGCTCTGACATTGCGTAAAGTATTCTTCTTTGGACCGGCTTTAACCCATCCCCAATATTAGGCAAAGCTCTATCTAAAATTACATACATTGCGTAATTTAAATATGCATCTTCTGCATATTTCTTTAAACTAATATTTGATTCTTGTTTACTCATTTATATCTCAGCTAATGATCCTTTTTTTTCAAGCCATTCTTTTCTGTCACTCGATCTTTTCTTAGAAAGTAGAAGATCCATAACAGAGTTGGCGTTATCACTTGAACTAATAGTAAGATTTACTAGCTTCCGTGATTGTGGATCCATGACTGTTTCTCTTAATTGTGATGGATTCATTTCACCCAAACCCTTAAATCTTTGGATATTTATTTTTGGTTTTCCTTTTTTCTTTTTAAATTCATTAACGATGATTTCTTTTTCCTTTTCATCAAGGGCATATCTAACTTCGTGGCCACAATCTATCCTAAAAAGCGGTGGCATTGATACAAATATTCTGCCCTCTTTCACCAAAGGCCTAAAATGTCTTAAAAATAGCGCACATAATAAGGTTGAAATATGTAAGCCATCAGAATCAGCATCAGCTAATATACATATCTTCCCATACCGTAATGAACTTAAATCATCGCTTCCAGGAATAACCCCAATTGCAGTCGAAAGGTTTTTAATTTCTTGTGATTTAATTATATCCGTACTCTCAAGATCCCAAGTATTTAAAATTTTTCCTCTCAAAGGCATTATTGCTTGGAATGCTCTTTCTCTAGCTTGTTTAGCTGAACCACCTGCAGAATCACCTTCAACTAAAAATAATTCTGTTTCGTTTAAATCCTGGCTATTACAATCTGAAAGTTTTCCTGGAAGAGCGGGCCCTTTTATGACTTTTTTTCTAACAACATTTACTGAGGCTTTTGCTCTTGATTGAGCAGAGCTGATTGCTAAGTCTGCAATCTTTTCACCCTCTTCAGTATGAGTATTCAACCAGATGCTTACAAGATCCTTGGTTGTTGAAGAAACAAAAGATGCATGATCTTTGGAATCAAGTCTTTCTTTTGTTTGTCCTGCAAATTGTGGATTTTGCATCTTAGATGAAATTACAAATATAGCATCCTTTATGACATCATCTGAGTTGAGTTTGATACCCTTTGGGATTAGGTTTCTGTAGTCACAAAATTCTTTAATGGCTTCAAGAAAACCTGATTTAAATCCATTTAAATGCGAACCACCTTGTTGAGTAGGTATTAAATTCACATAAGTTTCTTCTAATTTATTTTTAGAAGGTGTGAGAGACCAATTAATAATAAAATCAACTGCCTGAATATCGCCTTCTTTATTACATATAATTGGGTCTTCAAGAAGGGTATCTAAGTCTTGAGCAGCATCATCTAAATATGACTTCAACCCATCTTCAAAATACCAACTCTCTCTAAAAGATTTTTTTTCATCATAAAACTCAATTGTAAGTCCCGGGCACAAAACTGCTTTTGCTTTAATTAATTTAATAAGGGATTTAGTGTCAACTTTATCAGTTTCAAAGTAATCTTTATTTGGCTTAAATTTGATACTTGAGCCTGTATTTCTTGCGCCAACCTCTCCTATTACACTGAGATCATTAACCTTGTCACCATTAGAAAAAGTTATTAAGTGCTCTTTTGCATCTCTTTTAATTTTTGCTTCGAGATTTTGCGATAGAGCATTTACGACCGAGACACCCACCCCATGCAATCCACCAGAAAAGTTATATTCGTTTCCAGAAAATTTGGCCCCAGCGTGGAGTTTGCAAAGTATTAATTCTATTCCAGATATTTTATGCTCAGGATGAATATCAACTGGCATTCCTCTACCATTATCAATTACTTCAATGAACTGATCTTTATATAGAATAATTTTTATTTTTGAGCAATGCCCTGCTAATGCTTCATCTACTGAATTATCCAGTACTTCTTGAATAAGATGGTTGGGGTTAGTTGTATCTGTGTACATCCCCGGTCTTTTCTTAACCGGATCAAGGCCTGATAAAACCTCTATAGCTTTTGAATCATATGAGGATTTAGCCAACTTATACTGCCTTATAAATTTCAGAACCCTGTTTTTTGAATTCTTCTGATTTCTGTTTCATTGAATCCTCTATGTTTGTAATATCGATAGAGTCAATTGAACCATAATTTTTTCTTATATCTTGAGAAATCTTCATAGAGCAAAACTTTGGACCACACATTGAACAAAAGTGTGCCAACTTGCTTGATTGTTTTGGAAGCGTTTCATCATGATAATCTCTAGCCGTCTGAGGATCCAAACCTAGATTAAATTGATCCTCCCATCTAAATTCAAATCTGGCTTTAGAAAGAGCATAATCTCTTGCAAAAGCTCCTTTGTGTCCCTTACCAAGATCTGCTGCATGAGCAGCAATTTTATATGCCATTAAGCCTTGCTTAACATCCTCTTTATTTGGTAACCCAAGATGCTCTTTAGGCGTTACATAGCAAAGCATGGCTGTGCCATATGACCCAATTTGTGCAGCTCCAATAGCAGAAGTTATGTGATCATATCCAGGCGCAATGTCAGTTGTTAATGGGCCAAGTGTATAAAAAGGCGCATCATGACATAAAGTCTTTTCTTTGATTACATTTTCTTCTATTTGTTGGATTGGTACATGGCCTGGCCCCTCAATCATAACTTGAACATCATATTCCCATGCTCTTTGTGTTAGCTCACCAAGGGTTTCAAGCTCTGAAAATTGGGCTTCATCGTTAGCATCTGCTATAGATCCGGGTCTCAAACCATCGCCTAATGAAAAAGAAACATCATATGCCTTCATAATTTCACAAATATCATCAAAATGTGTATAGAGAAAGTTTTCTTTATGATGAGCTAAGCACCAGCCAGCCATAATGGATCCGCCCCTAGAAACTATTCCTGTTAATCTATTGGCAGTCATTGGCACATATCTCAAAAGCACTCCTGCATGAATAGTAAAATAATCTACGCCTTGTTCAGCTTGTTCAATTAGAGTTTCTTTAAAAATATCCCAATTTAGATTCTCAGCTTTTCCATTAACTTTTTCTAATGCTTGGTAGATAGGAACCGTACCAACAGGAATAGGCGAATTTCTAATAATATTTTCACGAGTTTCATGAATATTTTTACCTGTTGATAAATCCATAATCGTGTCAGCACCCCATTTGGTAGACCATAATAATTTTTCCACTTCCTCTTCAATAGATGAAGTCACTGCAGAATTACCAATATTTGAATTTACCTTTACTAAAAATTTTCTCCCAATAATCATAGGTTCAAGCTCTGGGTGATTCACATTTGCTGGAATGATTGCCCTTCCAGATGCAATTTCATCTCTAACATACTCGGGAGTGATGCTATCTGGCATATTACCCATGCCATTAGGAATCATTACACCAAGCTGCTTAGCTTGCTCAAGAAGAGCGTTTTCTCTAATTGCAACATACTCCATTTCTTTGGTAATAATACCTTTTCTTGCATAATGCATTTGTGTAATAGATTGATCAGATTTAGACTTCAGAATATTTTTTTCATTATTTAGATCTGTGTTTTTGTCCAACCATGATGCTCTTAATTTAGGTAAACCCTTTTTGAAATCATGCTGATATTTCTCATCTCCCATAGGGCCAGTCGTATCATATTTAAGAAAATTTGGATTTTCACTCTCGCCATTCTCTGTTTGGGTCGCAGTGACATCAATGAGCTTAAAAGGTACTTTTAGATCATTATTTTTAGAATCTATATATATTCTATTTTCTGAATCTGAGTGTAAGAAGTTAAAAGATTTTTTTTCCATATAAAGTTTTAAAAGTATTTTACTTATTCTACTCCATGTTAAATAAATGATATTTAAAATAAATGAAATAAATGCATTATTTAGAATAATTAACTATGAATATTTCATTTTAAATTTTTAATGTAAAGTATCCTTTACATATAAGCATATAAATGTTTACAATGCTAACATTAAAAAATAAGCTAAAATACTTATTATATGAAACAAAAATTAAATAAAATCTTTATACATGCTGTCTGTATTTTTCCATTTCTTATTCAAGGCGAGAGCCTATTAGATATTTACAATGAAGCCCTAGAAAATGATCCAACTTATAGAGCAGCTCAATATACTTTCTTAGCTGATAAAGAGTTAAAGGTTCAAGGAAGAGCAGCATTATTACCTAATATTTCTATCAGTGGTACTACAAACTGGAATGAGTATTATCAAAATAAAGTATTACAGCAAAACTATAACTCCTTTGGTTCACAGGCTACATTAAGTCAGCCTCTATTTAGATTAGATTATTGGTTCAACTACAAAAGTTCTAAAGCGCTTACTGATGCAGCTGAAGCAGATTTTGCTTATGAACAACAAAATCTACTTGTAAGAACAGCAGAAGTCTATTTTGGTGTTCTGAGAGCAATAGATAATCTTAATGCTGCTATTTCTGAAGAAAAAGCTATCAAAAAACAACTTGATCAAGCTCAACAAAGATTTGAAGTTGGTTTATCAGCAATTACAGAAGTTCAAGAAGCCCAGCTAGCCTTTGATTTAAGTAGAGCTTCAAAAATAAATGCTGAAGGTAATCTTTTTTCTGCCAGAGAATCTCTCAATGCACTTATTGGAAGAGAAGTTTTTTCAATTGATGAGCTAGGTAAAGATCTCATTATTACTGAGCCAACACCGAGCTCAAAAGAAGCTTGGGTTAATAAAGCTATAGAAAAAAATTATAAACTTAAGGCCTCTCATTTAAGAAAAAATGCAGCAAAAAATAATGCCAGAAGCTCAGCATCAAACCATTTACCTAAAATTAATATCGCAGGAACAATAAATGAAGCTGAAACCAACCAGTTTAACTTTGAGGGTTTCGACATTGATGGCCAAGGAATACCTGTGCCAGAAGTGACCGGTAGAAGAAATTATGCCATCCAATTCAGTATGCCAATTTTTCAAGGCGGTTCAGTAAACTCTAAAAGAAGGCAGGCATATGCTAACTATGATAGAAGCATAGAAAATGCACTTTTTGTAGAAAGATCTGTTATACAAGAAGTAAGATCTCAATACTCTAATGTAATTACTTTAGTAGCAAATGTTAAGGCACAACAACAAGCTGTGGTATCAGCTACTAGCGCTTTAGAGGCAACTTCAGTGGGATATAAAGTTGGAACTAGAAATGTTGTAGATTTACTTCAGGCAGAAAAAAATCTATATAGTGCTGAAAAAAATCTTGCTAATGCAAAGTATGACTACATTCTTGCAAATTTAAGACTAGCGCTAGCATCTGGAACAATTTCTCCTCAGAATATTATTGATATTAATAATTTACTAAACTAAAAATATGCCAGAACTCCCTGAGGTTGAAACTACCATGTCAGCCCTTCAGCCATTCGTTGAAAAAAAAATAGTTTCCGTAGATATAAATAATAGAAATTTAAGATGGAAAATTGAGAAGGATTTTGAAAAAAATATATCTAATAAAAAAATTATAAGTATCACAAGAAGAGCTAAATATATTATTTTTAATTTATCTGATGGTTTTATTATTTTGCATCTAGGAATGTCTGGAAATATTAGAATTCAAGATCTTAAAAGCAACACGTATAAAAAACATGATCATATTATTTTTTATCTTAAAGATAAAAAAATTATATATAACGACATAAGGAGATTTGGTTCAATCCATTTTACAAATAATGCAAAAGATCACTTTTTAATTAAAAACTTAGGGCCTGAACCATTATCAAAAGACTTTAACAAAAAATATTTATTTAATATCTCAAGAAACTCAAAGACCAATATTAAAAATTTTATAATGAATCAAAAAGTTGTTGTTGGCGTTGGGAATATTTATGCATCAGAAGCTTTATTTGACGCAAGAATTAATCCAAATAATATAACAAACTCTATAAATGAAGAGGATTGTAAAAGACTTGTTAAATCAATAAAAAATATCTTAAAAATTGCTATTAATATGGGTGGCACCACCTTAAAAGATTTTTACTCCGTTGATGGCTCTGAGGGATATTTTAAAATTAAGCTAAAAGTTTATGGTAGAGAGAATAAAAAATGTAAATCTTGTAGAGGGGTTATCAAAAAGATTGTCCTAAACCAAAGATCAACTTTTTACTGCCTAGATTGCCAAAAGTAATTATGAATTATCTAGCTTTGCAACAAGTGCTGACTCCACAACCGGATGAACAAAGTTGGATATATTTCCTTTAAGGTCTGCTATCTCTTTTATTAGGCTAGATGAAACGTATATTAATGATTCTTTTGGTGTTAAAAATATACTTTCAATATCAGGCGCAAGGGCTCTATTCATTGTGGCTAGCTGAAACTCATACTCAAAATCGGCTACCGCCCTTAAACCTCTAACAATTGCAGAGGCTCCATAGTCTCTTGCTAAATCAACTGTAAGTTTTCTTGGAAAGCCTACAACTTCAACTTTTGGATGATCCTTATATATTGTTTCTGTTAACTTAATTCTTTCTTCAAGAGAAAATAAAGGGTTTTTTGATTCGCTTTTAGCAATTGCAACTATGACTTTATCAAATAGATAGCATGCCCTATCTATAATATCCATATGTCCTAATGTTATGGGATCAAATGAGCCGGGATAAATTGCAACTTTCATATGCAAATCATACTAAACAATATTTGTTATACAAAATTTAGTTATGAGTTTTTTTAAGCTCCTCTTCAAAAAAATTTCTTAGTAAGTTGATATTTTCAATTAAAGGGTATGTTGGTCTAGCAATAATGGCTAGTTCTCTATGCGGGCTTGGTTCATTTAATAGAACTTTTTGTAAATCTTTTTTAGTTTTTAAAAGTTGATTAATTGCCATTTCTGGAACCAGCGTTGTACCGAGATCTCCTGCAACTAATTCTATTAAAGTATTAAGGTTTGATGCAGCCATTTGGTAGTTGTTGCTATTTTTTGAAATATTGCATGCTGCTAGCGCATGATCTTTCAAGCAATGCCCATCTTTTAGCAGCATTAATTCCCTAGTATCAAGATCCTTTGCTCGTATTCTTTTTTTCTCTGAACTAAATCGATTTTTATGATGTATATAATAAAAATCCTCTTCCCAGAATTTATATGCGTTCATCCCTTCTAGATCATAAGGCAAAGCAAGAATAGCTATATCAATAATACCGCTTTTTACTTTAGAGATAAGCTCTGCTGACTGAGACTCGCTTATTGTTAGTCTTAAATTAGGAAAATTTCTTTTTAAACCGGGAAGAATAATTGGAAGGAAATATGGGCTAATAGTCGGTATGATTCCTAGAGATATGTTTGAAGAAAGTGGTGGCTTTTTAATCGCATTTAAATTTTCAATATCATCATATTCTAATTTTATTAGCTTTGCCTTTTGAATAAACTCTTTACCAAGTTCAGTTAAAATAACTTTTTTATTATCTCTCTCAAATACTTTAAAACCCAAGCTGTTCTCCATTTCAGATATAGCGTTACTTAGTGTTGATGCAGAAATGAAACATCTATCAGCAGCATTTTTAAAATGCAGTGCTTCAGATACAGCAATAGCATAATTAATTTGTTTTATAGTAATCATCA
>CEVY01001319.1_pt1 | contig 21048 bp, 24 predicted proteins | sample 530681 | NCBI WGS metagenome assembly CEVY01 (sample SAMEA2620855, study PRJEB7988) | marine metagenome | biome: marine biome (ENVO:00000447); feature: surface water layer (ENVO:00002042); material: "saline water (ENVO:00002010), including plankton (ENVO:xxxxxxxx)" | depth 5 m | reverse complement strand
ATTTTTCTAGGTTTATAGAGTATTTTCTTGTTTAATATTTCACATTCAATATACCCAAAATCATCATGATTAAGTTGAGAAATATTTTGTAATTTTGTTTTATCTTGATATGAGACAGGTAGGTGAAAACACAAATCTCTTGAATTAGAGATACCAAGTTTTAAAAGTTTATTCTTTGTATTTAAACCAATACCAGGAATATTTTCTAAATCAAATGTAGCCACCCTTTGATATTAGTTTAATATTATTGTTTATTAAATAAATTATGAGCAAAAAGGTATTAATTTTAGGATACGGAGATATAGCCAATAGGCTATCTAAATTATTATCTAAAAAAGATTTTGATTTATACGCAGTTTCAAAATCAATCAAAAAAATTAAAAATTTTTATATGCATGATTGGCTTAGCGATGATCAATTTAAACTTGATCAAAAAGATTTTGACTCAGTAATATTTTTTCCTAAACCATTTGATATGAGTGAGGCAGGCTACAAAAAGGGCTTTATTGATGGCTCTAGAAGTATCTTAAATATTCTAGAAAAAATTAATTTTAGGAAACTAATTTTAATATCGTCTACAAGGGTATACGGGAGAGAACAAATTGGACTTCTAGATGAATCAACTGAACCACAACCATCAGATTTTAGAGGAAAGCTAGTTTATGATTATGAGAATTTATTTATTAAAAAATATAACAAGGAAACCTTTGTATTAAGATTTGCAGGGCTTTATACAAACAAATCAGAAGTTACTTTTCTTAACAACCTACATAGAGATTCAGCAGCTGAAATCATATATTTTATTTTAAGCAATCAAAACTTTAAAACTAAAAGCTATATAATTAATTGTGTTAATAGTGTTAATGCAGTTCCAGGTGAAAGGTTAATATCAAATAAGAAATTAATTGATCTAGGATTTAAATTCAGAGATATATAAATATGATTAATAGCATGACAGGTTTTGGATCCGCAGAATTAAATGATGGTGACATCAATATTTCATGTGAAATTAAATCAGTTAATCATAAGTTTCTTGATCTTAATCTTAAAGGATATGAATTAAGCCCAAAATTAGATAAAAAAGTTAGAAATACTTTTAATAAAAGCATAAAAAGAGGGTCAGTAGATATTAAATTTAAGCTAACCAATGCATTTACTTATGACTATCAAATTAATATCCAATCTTTAAATAAATTTAAAAAAAAATTAAACGAGAATGGTTTTCACAATGATATTTCGATTTCAGAATTAAAGGATATTCCAGGAGTACTTTCTAGCAAAGCAAAAAGCATTGTAAAAGAAAAGATGGTTTTTGATGTTTTTAAAGCCGCATTAGATAATTTTTTGCATGATAAGCAAAAAGAAGGGATGAAAATTAATAAGATTTTCACAGCTAAAATTAAAAAACTTCAAAATTTACATTCCTCAATCATAAAGCTTGTAAAAATATCAAGTAAGACAAGAAAAGAAAAAATTAAGGATAAAATTTTGAATTTAGTGAAAGATATTGAACTAAAGAGGGTTGATGAAGAGATTGCTATTATGGCAATGAAGTATGACGTTGCCGAAGAATTAGAAAGAATTAAGTTTCATACGGGCAGTATCTTGCAAACAATTAATAAAAGTGGTCCTAATGGAAAAAAAATAGATTTTATACTCCAAGAGCTCTTCAGGGAGTCTAATACCCTTTTAGTAAAAATAGATGATTCTGAAATAAAATCAAAAGCTCTAAGCATGAAAGTTTTAATTGAAGAAATGAGAGAACAAACACAAAACATAGAATGAGTATAAAACCTGGGAACCTTTTTATTATTACTGCACCTTCAGGAGCCGGTAAGTCTTCACTAATTAAATCAATTATTGAGGAAGGAAAAATCGAACTTTCTGTCTCTGCAACAACAAGAGAGCCAAGAATTAATGAGGTTCATGGTCAGGATTATTCTTTTTTAAGTATTAATGAATTTCAAAAACTAATAGATCAGAATTCTTTCTTGGAATATGCAAAGGTTCATGAACATTTTTATGGGACTTTGATTTCCCATGTATCTAAAAAATTAGATACAGGTATAGATATTATTTTAGATATAGATGTTCAGGGGTTTTATCAGCTTCAAGAAAAAAATATTGAATATACATCGATATTTATATTACCGCCTTCATTAGATATTTTGAGAGAAAGGCTAAAAGATAGAGCGACAGAATCAACTAGCTCTATAGACATAAGACTGCTTAATGCAAAGAAGGAAATTAAAGCAGCACCATATTTTGATTATTTGGTTCTGAATGATAATTTTGAAGACGCACTATCAAAACTTAGAGGTATTTTCGAGACTAACAATCAAATTGATCAACAAATAGAGCAAAACATCTTAAATGAATTGTTGAATTCATAGGCCAATAAGACTTAAAATACGCCCCTAGGAGATAAATATGGCAAGAATAACTGTAGAAGACTGTTTAGAAAAGATCCCAAGTAGATTTGATTTAATTTTAATGGCATCAAAAAGAGCTAGACAGCTTGCAACAACAAGTAGAGAGCCGCTTGTTGAATGGGATAATGATAAGCCAACATTAGTGGCACTAAGAGAAATAGAAGAAGGTCTTATCGATAAGGAAACCCTTGATAGAACATTAGAAGAAGATCTATTACTTGATGAATTTTCAGCTCCAAAAGAACAGGAGTCTGATCTAATTGGCTAAACTTTTTATGGGAGTCTATTTTGAGTGAAAGTATTCTCCCAAACCAAGTTCTTAATAATTTTTCTAATTCTAAACCTTTAAGATTACCAACCCATTTATATAAGGCTTCAAAAGACTACCTTAAGCCGAAAGACATCAATAAAATTCAAAAAGCATATACATTTGCTTATTATGCTCATGATGGCCAAACAAGAAAGGATGGCTCTGCGTATGTTTCACATCCAATTGAGGTTGCTAAAATATTAGCAGATTTAAAAATGGATCCAGATACCATCTGCTCCGCGCTTCTTCATGATGTTCTTGAAGATTGCGGGGTCCAAAAAAATAGCCTGCTTCAAATATTTGGTAAAGACGTTGCAAATATCGTTGATGGTGTTAGTAAGCTTGGAAAGATAGAGATGCAAGATAAAGCCGAAAGAGATGCAAATAACTTTCAAAAAATGGCTTTAGCAATGGCGAAAGATGTCAGAGTTATCTTGGTTAAATTATGCGATAGACTCCACAATATGAGAACGATTGAGTGGATGCCTAGACATAAGCAAATCATTAAATCAAAAGAGACTCTTGATATGTATGGGCCTCTGGCACTAAGAGTTGGAATGGAGTCTATTCGATCAGAACTAGAGGAGCTAGCTTTCAAATGCATTCATCCTCTTCGTGCAAAAATGATAGAAAGTGCAGTACTTAAATCATCTGGCGGAAGAAAAAAAATTGTTACCAAGATAAGAAAAGAACTCAAAAGTCATCTTAAACAAAATAATGTAGAAGGAGCAGCAGTAAAAGGGAGAGAAAAGGGTGTTTATAGTATCTATAAAAAGATCAAAACAAAAAGAAAGCCTTTTTCAGAGATTCTTGATGTATATGGTTTTAGAATTCTTGTTGATTCTGTGGATGATTGCTATAGGGCGTTAGGCATCATTCATAATTATTTCAAGCCTATTGAAAACCGCTTTAAAGATTATATCGCCATTCCTAAATCAAATGGATATCAGGCGCTTCACACTAGTTTACTGGCTCTTGATGCATTTCCAATCGAGGTCCAGGTTCAGACACGGTCCATGTTTAATTCAGCAAATATAGGAATTGCAGCTCATTGGGGCTACAAAACTTCAGAATCCTCAACAGGGCTAGATATTAAAGCTACTAAATGGCTTTCAAGTATTGTTGATATGCATAAAAGATCAGATTCAAGCAGCGAGTTTGTCGAATCAATTAAAACAGACCTTGATCCCAATGAAGTATATTTATTTTCTCCAAAAGGAAATATTTTTCCATTAAAGGTAGGAGCAACTCCAATTGATTTTGCTTATGAGGTTCATACAGATTTAGGAGAAAAAATTGTTGGATGTCGCGTTAATAGAAAAGAAGTACCGCTCAATATAGAGCTGGAGACAGGCCAGACAGTTGAAATTATTACTTCAGATACACCTCCACCCGCAGACCCTAGTTGGTTAAACTTTGTTGTAACTAGTAAAGCAAGAAAAGGGATAACCGCTCTTCTTAGAAATCAAAAAATATCGGCCGCAAGAAAAGCTGGCAAATTATTGCTTGAATCTGAACTTAAAAGAACCGGTCATGATTTAAATGAGTTTAGAGGCTCATCACTGAAAAGAATTTTAAAATCCATTGGAACACCATCTTTAGATAAATTACTTGTAGATTTAGGGCTTGGCAAAAAAACAGGAAATATTATCGCTGAAAGATTTTATTCAGGACTAAAGATTAGAAAAATTGAAGAAGACAATAATGTTGACCCTCTGAAGATAGATGATAATCATATTGAAGGAGTTCCGATTGTATTTGCAAGATGCTGTCATCCAATTTTTGGAGATCAAGTAATTACTCATTCCGATACAGAAAGAGGATTGGTTATTCATAACAAGCAATGCAAACAAATTGAAAAAAGAATAGGTAGAGATCCTAGGCTATTAGAGACAATATGGTTAGATACTAATAGAAATCATGAGTATATAGCATGCATCAATGTAATTACTGAAAATAGGGTTGGTGTTTTGGCTGACATGCTATCAATTTTTACAAAAGAAGGAATAAATGTAGTCAATTTAAATACTAAAGAAATAGACAAAAGGTTTACTGGGTTCTTAATTGAACTTGAAGTGAGTGACAAAGATTATCTTTCCAGCATAATGGCAAAAATTAGAGCGAAAAAATTTACATCGAGTTGCAAAAGAGTTATCAATAAACAGTAAGAGGATCAAGTACAAATGAAAAATGAAATCAATACTGATAAGGCACCCAAAGCAATTGGACCATATTCTCAAGCAATAAAAACTGGAGATTTATTATTTATTTCTGGTCAAATCCCCATTGATCCAACAACAGCCTCTCTTGTTGAAGGCTCATTTAAAGACAAGGTTAAACAGGTTTTTAAAAATCTAGAGAATATTTGTATTGCCGGCGGAACAAAACTTAATAATGCAGTAAAGTTAAATATATTTCTTACAGATCTTTCTAAATTTTCTCAGGTAAATGAGGTAATGGAATCGATATTTACTAAGCCTTACCCGGCAAGAGCAACTATAGAAATATCAGCATTACCATTAGATGTTGAAGTTGAAATTGATGCGGTGGTGGTAAGTGAATAAAAATTTAATAAACATTTCTGAATTATCAAAAAATGATATTGATGAATTAATCGCATTTGCTGAGCAATTCTATGATGGTGATGGCGGTTGCAAAAGAGAAAATATTTTTCCAGACAAAACAATTGCAAATGTCTTTTTCGAACCAAGCACAAGAACCAAACTTTCATTTGAGATAGCGGCAAAAAACTTGGGTTGCCAGACAATAAATTTTGATATTAAAAACTCATCAATGAAAAAGGGCGAGTCTGTCTTTGAGACTATAGATACAGTGAGTCTGATGGGTGTTGATATGTTCATTATTAGATCATCTGAACCAATATTAGCTGAACTTGCAAATATGATGCCTGGTGTTAAATTTATAAATGCAGGAGAGGGCACTGAATCTCATCCAACTCAAACATTAACTGACTTTTTAACTATTAAGCAAACTAAAGATACTCTTAATAATCTTAAAATCGTAATAGTCGGTGATCTCGATCATTCTAGGGTTGCAAGATCTTTTTTAAATGGAATATCAAATTACGAAGAAAATGAGATAGTCTTAACTGGTCATCCCGATTTATGCTCCAATTTTATTAATAATGATAAATATCATTATGTAGAAAATTTAGATGATGCATTAAAAGATGCTGATATTGTAATGGCATTAAGAATTCAGCATGAAAGAATACAATCAAGCACTGAAATAGATATTGATGAATATAAGGCTTTATATCAAGTAAATTCAGAAAGAATGGAGCTTGCAAAAGGAGATGCTATCTTGATGCATCCAGGACCAGTAAATATGGATATTGAGGTATCTGAATCTCTGTATCACTCAGATAAATCTGTTATCCGCGATCAGGTATCAAATGGGGTTGCCATAAGAATGGCTGTGCTATCAAGATTTCTTAGCTAGTATATTTTTTACTGTATCTACTATAGTTACTGTATTTTGATCTAATTCAAGATTAACCAAAGAGCCAACTCTAAGCTTACTTAAATTTGTCATTTTCAGTGTTTCAGGAATCAAATTGACATAAAAATTAGCTTTATTTTTTTTCGAAATTGTGAGGCTGCAACCATTTATTCCAACATAGCCTTTTTCAGTTATATAATCTTTATGCTTAGAACCAATTGAGAACTTAATCATTGCAGTATCATGCGATTTCTTAATCTGAATAACTTTTGATGTAGTCTGTATGTGTCCTGACATAAGATGACCACCGATCTCAGATGAAAATTTTAATGATCTCTCCAAGTTCACAACGCTACCTTTTCTAAGTTTAGAAAGATTAGTTATTTTTAATGTTTCATTAATAACATCAAATGTTAGATATTTTTTTGATTCCCCAGTGTATGTTAGACAAACCCCATTAACACTTACACTTGCTCCCTTAACTAATTTTGTATTAAATTTATTAGGTGATTTAATGCATAGATTCCAATAGTCTTTATTCTTCTTAATATCTTGAATTTCTGAAGTATGACTTACAATTCCTGAAAACAAACTAAGCCCCCCATTTACTTCTATAATCTTCTAGATCTTTAATATATTTCTCAAAGTTAGGATCACTTTTTGAAAATTGAATTAATAAATTTAAATCAATTATTGATTTAATTTTTATACCATAATTTAATTCTAGTTCATTGCTTGCAGAAATATCACCTGAACCTTTTTCTTTTCTATCTAATCCAATCAATAACATAACTGGCTCTGCACCAACATCTTTTATTAGATCTATAGACTCTTTTGCAGCAGTTCCTGCAGATAAGACATCATCAATAATTAATGTTTTACCTTTAGGATTATCTCCAATTATATTACCGCCCTCGCCATGATCTTTAATTTCTTTTCTATTAAAAGATAAGGGAATAGCTTTATTATTTTTTGAGAGTAGCAAAGACAATATTGATCCTAAAAATATGCCTTTATATGCTGGCCCAAAAATTGAGTGAATATCAATATCTTCTTCAGAAAAAGCCTCGAAATAACATTTACCTAGAAGATCTAATTTACCGGAGTTTAAAAGATTTGCAGCGTTAAAAAAGTAAGGACTTAAACGACCAGATTTAAGAGTGAATGATCCAAACTGCAGTGCCTTGGATTCAATCGCTAATTCTATAAAAGTTTTTTGATATTCTTTCACTTATTTGAGACATGCTTTTTGTATTTCAATGATATCAGAAATAGCGTCACTTCCAATTGTGATAATTTCATTTAATTGATCTATAGAAAATGGCGCTTCTTCACCAGTTCCTTGAATTTCAATTATTCCACCATCTTCAGTCATAACTAAATTAAGGTCAGTCTCTGCTTTACTATCTTCTTTATAATCTAGATCTAAAATCACTTGATTATTTAGCACTCCTAATGAAACTGCTGCAACATAACTTCTGATAGCTCTTTGATCATCATGGTGATTTTTTATTGCTTGAAATAATGCAACGCAACCACCCGTAATTGATGCTGTTCTAGTGCCACCATCAGCTTGGATAACATCACAGTCAACATGAATAGTTTTGCCTTTTAAGTATTTTAAGTTTACAGACTGCCTAAGTGATCTGCCTATTAGTCTTTGGATCTCTTGTGTTCTTCCAGACTGTTTTCCTCTAGCTGCTTCTCTTCCCATTCTTTCATTGGTTGACCTGGGAAGCATCCCATATTCTGCGGTTACCCATCCGTTATCATGATTTTTCATCCATCTTGGTACGTTATTTTCTATAGATGCATTACAAATAACTTTTGTATTACCAAAGGATACTTCCACAGAGCCTTCTGCATGAATATTGATGTCTTTTTTAATTGAAATAGATCTTAACTCAGAATTACCCCTATGATCTTTTCTTGACATTATGAACTTAGACTTTCTTTAACAATTTTACTAACCAAACCCATATCTGCCTTACCTGCTAATTTTGGTTTAAGTAATCCCATTACTTTACCCATATCTTGCATAGAATTTGCATTGAGATCATTAATTGCATCATCAACATAAGATTTAACTTTATCTTCACTTAATTGCTCAGGCTTATAGGCTGATAGTATCTTTAACTCTAACTCCTCTTGCTTTGCAAGATCTTCTCTACCACCATCCATAAATTGTGTTATAGAGTCGTTACGCTGTTTAATCATTTTATTGATAATATTGATTGCCAAAGCATCATCAGCTTCAACCTTATTATCAATTTCATATCTTTGGAGTTCAGCAAGAAACATTCTAATTGTATCTCTGACATCATGATTTTTATCAAGCATAGCTTGCTTTAAATCATTTTTAATATCAGTTAATAAACTCAATGTTATCTTCGGGATCTTTGTCTAGAGAAAGAGAATTTCTTGTTTGTTTTTTTTGCTCTTTTTACAGCAGCTGCCATTAATCTTTTTCTTTTTTCAGTTGGCTTCTCGTAGAATTCTCTAGCCCTAATTTCAGGAACAATAGCAGCTTTTTCGCAAGCGCGCTTAAACTTCCTGAGTCCAATATCAAAATGTTCTGTATCTTTTATTATAATAGAAGGCATAATTAGTCGCGTAGTTTAAAATTAATTTAAGATATTTGCAAAACTTTTTTATGAAAACTTTAGGAATTGAAACCTCATGTGATGAAACAGCAATAGCTGTATATGATTCAAAAAATGGTTTAGAGGGGGAATCTGTTTTTAGTCAAATAGATTTACATGCTTCATATGGTGGAGTAGTACCAGAGCTTGCCTCACGTGATCATTGTCAGAAGATTATTACGGTGCTCGAAGAAGCTACATCAAAGATAGATTTGGAATCTATTGATCAGATAGCATATACCGCTGGCCCTGGACTAACTGGAGCATTATTAATAGGAGAAAATTTTGCACAAGGACTTTCTTTTTCACTAGGAGTTCCTCTAATACCAGTCAATCATCTTGAGGGTCACTTAATGGCAACAAAAATTGAGTTTCCAAATATAGGATATCCTTTTTTGTGCCTTCTAGTGTCCGGAGGGCACAGCATGATTATAGATGTAAAAGATTTTGAATCTTATTCATTATTGGGTCAATCCGTTGATGATGCTATAGGTGAAGCATTTGATAAGGTTGGAAAATTATTAGGATTACCATATCCAGGAGGGCCTCATATTGAGAAGCTTGCATTAAAAGGTTCAAAAAATAAATATAATTTTCCGAGGCCCATGTTGAATAGTGGCGATCTTAATTTAAGTTTTAGCGGTCTAAAGACAGCTGTTTTATATCAGGTTCAGAAAATTCAAGATCTTAATGATGAGGTTAAGGCAGATATTGCGGCCTCATTTCAGAATGCAGCAATAGAAATCCTCGTTGCTAAAATAAAAAAAGCAATAATTCAAACAGGTCATAAATCAATAGTTATTTCTGGTGGCGTAGCCGCAAATCATGCATTAAGAAATAAAATAAAAAGTCTTGAAGACGAGTTTAACTGCAAAGTATTCTATCCAAGCATGAAGCATTGTACAGATAATGCCGCAATGATAGCTTATCTAGGCTCATTAAAATCAGTTGATAAAAATCAAACAAAAAAATCATGTGTTCGAGCTAGATGGCCACTAACAGAGGTATAAATGAAAGATAAAATTTACATTAAGAACTTGGTAATCGAAACAATTATTGGAATATTTGATTGGGAAAGAGAAGTAAAGCAAAAAGTTTCAATAGACATGGAGTTCGAATTTGACTGCGCAAAAGCTGCAAAAAATGATTCTATTGAGGATACTTTAAATTATAAGGATATTACGAAACGAGTTATTAAGTTTGTTGAAGAATCTCAATTTCAACTGATTGAAACACTCGCCGAGAACATAGCAAATATAATCAAATCTGAATTTGGTGTTGAGAGAGTTAAGTTAAGAGTATCTAAACCAGGCGCATTAAGATTTAGTGATGATGTTGGCATAATCATTGAAAGATGAAATATTACCTTTCAATAGGCAGCAACATTGAGCCCGTTAAAAATATCATTTTTAGCATTAAAGAACTTAAAGAAATTCTTGCTGATATTAATATATCTAATACCTACGTCACACCATCTATAGGATTTGAAGGGCCTGAGTTTCTTAACCTAATTATTTCAGGTAATACTGAGCTATCTCTAGAACAACTGAATGCCTTATTAAAGGTTATAGAAGATAATGCAGGGCGTGATAGAACTGTTAAAAAATTCGATTCAAGAACTCTTGATATAGATATTGTGCTAGCTGTTGAAGAGGGGGCTATTATTTATAAAAGTGATGAGATTAAAAAATATAGTTTTGTTAATGTGCCTTTACATGATATCTACGAAGAGGAGGCCTCAATATTAATGATAGAAAAGGATTCACTAGTAATCTCCGAGGACAATCAAGAGATTCTTAAATGTATTTAAAGAAGGTTATTTTTTACTATATCCCATGCAGCTTCTGAAAGCGGATAAACTGCCATACCTCTTTCTTTAGCATGTTCATTTGAAGCGGTACCGTCTCTAACTCTTCCCAAGATTCCTTGACATATTGCAGCAATTTTAAAAGTGTTAAATGCCATATAAAACTCCCATCTTGATGAAAGGTCTTTACCGGTTACTTCAGAATACATTTGCTTGTATTCTTCTTCATTAGGTATACCAAGATCATTTAATTTATTCACATCTAATAAATCAGGGTTAGTTCGCCATGTTAAACAGTGGTAGCTAAAATCTGCTATAGGATGCCCAAGTGTTGATAGTTCCCAATCTAAAATTCCAATAACTTCATCATTTTTGTAAATCATATTATCGAGCCTAAAATCACCATGAACAATACATGTCTCATCATCATTAGGTATGTTATTTGGTAACCACTCAATTAAGTTCTGCATTTCTTTGATATCATCAGTTTGAGATGCGAGGTATTGCTTTGTCCAAATTGATATTTGTCTAGCAACGTAGTTGCCCTGTTTTCCATAGTCACTTAAACCGATTTTTTCATAATCGACATTATGCAAGAGAGCTAAAGTTTTATTTTTATTTTTATATATAAGCTCTCTTTGCTCTTTAGTCTTATCTGGCAAGAGATGGTCCCATAAAACCGTACCATCTAGGAATTCCATTACAAAAAAAGTCGTTCCTATAACACTAGGGTCTTCACATAATCCATAGGTTTTTGGAACAGGCACATCTGTATTATTTAAGGCAGTTATAACCTTATACTCTCTTTCAACAGCATGAGCTGAAGGCAGAAGCTTTCCAGGAGGTTTTCTTCTCAGAACAAAAGCATTTTTTGAAGTATGGATTTTGTATGTTGGGTTTGATTGACCGCCTTTGAATTGTTCAATTAGCTCAATATTTCCAGCATCTTCAATATTTTTGTTGAACCAATTTTGAAGATTATTTTTATCAATTAATAAGGCCTCATCAACTTCTTTGGTTCCAGAAAAAACATCTGCTTTAAAAAATTCTTTTAACTCATCATCATTCATTGTAATGATTTACCCCCGTCTACTCTGATTGTTTGACCTGTAATATATTTTGCACAAACCAAAAACCTGACTGCATTTGCAATATCTTTTTCATTCCCCATCCTATTAAGAGGAATATTCTTTATTACTTCTTTAATTTTATCATCATCCCAGGTTACACCAGGTGGTTCCAATATAGCTCCAGGAGCAACGGCATTAACAGTTATGTTTGGTGCTAACTCTTTAGCAAGAGACTTGGTTATTGCTGCTAAACCGCCTTTTGCAGCAGTATAAATTGAATAATTAGGCGAGCCCATATCAATATTTACATCAGTAATATTAATAACTGAACCAGAGGCACTCATTAATATATCTTTTAAACCATTGATTAGAAAAAGAGGTGCCTTTAGATTATTTCCAACTAGATCATCCCAATTAGCATTGGTTAAATTCCCTATTTCTGTATTGTAAAAAGAAGAAGCATTGTTTACCAAAGCATCAAGATTTTTATAATTCTTATTAACAATATCTATTAAATTTTGAACATCTTCATCTACATTAAGATCGCCTTGGACCAAGAAAATTTCAGTTTCATACAAACCTTCAAGGTTTTTTTTAATTTTTTTGGCTTCTTCAGATGAATTTCTATAGTGCAATATTATGTCCCAACCCATTTTTGCAAAAGAGGTTACTATTTCACTTCCTATTCTTAAAGCTCCGCCAGTAACTAAAATTGTTTTATTCATCTTTCTTGCAAAATATTTTTTAGATAATTAATCTTTTCTTTATCTATTTTATCTTTTGGAACAGAATTTAAAAATGAAAAATCCGCAGAAGATACTTTGCGAATTATCTCATTAAGGTATTTTTTGTCTTTATTAAAGAAATCTAAAGTTAATATTTTTTCAATTTTATCTAGATTTCTATGAACATTTACACTTATTAGATTTATAACCATTTCTTTAGGCTCACTAATTATCAACATTAATTTTTTTAGAATAACCTCATATTCAATATAAACAGATGGCACATTTATTTTTTCTGAAATATTAAAATTATTTTGAAATGATAATTCTAACCAGTTAAGAATAGGATCGTTGTAATTTTTTATATCTGTTTTTACTAGATTCTCAAAAAAAGGCTTCATTATTTTGTATTCAATTATCTTTTTAAAAAAATTTGAAGGTAAATCTGAGTTTAGGGCCTTATATGTTTCCATCCAAATTCGCTCCTTGGATAAAGCATGTATTTCCTTGTTTGCTACAATTTTTTCTATAAGCATCTGTGTTTTACTATCAAGTTCAAAGTCAGAAAGATGCTTATAGGAGTAAAATCTAGCGAGCCTGAACGCTCTTAATGGATCTTCTTCAAATGCATCTGAAGTATGACGAAATCTTTTTAATTTTAAATCCTCAAGCCCGTTAAATGGATCTATATATTCTCCATTTTCAGTTTTAGCTATTGAATTTATTGTTAAATCTCTCCTCTTAAGATCATCTTCAAGGGTAACATTTTTATCAGCATAAACTTTAAAACCCTTATAGCCCTTACCATGTTTTCTTTCAGTTCTTGCAAGAGCATATTCTTCTTTGGTATCTGGATGTAAAAAAACAGGAAAATCTTTACCTACAGGCTGAAATCCTTTTTCAATCATTTCCTCTGGTGATGAGCCTACAACAACCCAGTCTTTGTCAGATGGCTTGCAACCAAGCAATTCATCCCTGATAGATCCGCCAACTTGATATATTTTCATTTTTTTTGAACAGAAAAAATTTTCATATCCTCTAATCTTAAAGCAGTAAGGCTTCCGCCCCAAACGCAACCCGTATCCAATCCAATAATATTTTTTATATTAGTTTGGCCATTAAGTGATGCCCAATGTCCAAATACAATATACTCATTTGGAGCCAAAGAATCTTCTTCTAGTAAGTTAAACCATGGTGATAATTCCTTGCTTGGCAAAAGATCCTTTTTTTTAAGATTAAGAGAGTTATCATTATTGAGATATCTCATTCTTGTTAAGTGATTGATAATACATCTATAACGCTCAAGTCCCTGGTAAGAGTCCTGCCATGAGCTTGGATGATCCCCCCAAATATTTTCAAGCAATTCTTTTGAATTATTTTTTAATTGGTCTTCTATTTCTTGAGAATATTGATATGCAATACTTGGCTTCCAAAATGGAGGAATGCCTGCATGCACAATCCAAAAGATATTATTTTTAATTTCAATGTTTTTTACTAATGGAAGGGCACTTAACCAATTAAAATATTCTTCCGCATTTGATGAATTTATTATTTTATTTAACGAGCTATCCTCACCCCCGTGTTGAAGAAGATACAATAAATAAAAGTCGTGATTTCCAAGCACACCTGAAACAGCATTTTTATTTTTTAGGCAAAAATCCAATACTTCCAATGATTGAGGCCCTCTATTAACTAAATCTCCTGCAAAAATTAGCCTGTCATTTATAGAAGAAAATTCTATTAATTTTGTTAGATCTAATAGTTCTTCAAAACATCCTTGAACATCACCTATTACATAATGCGCCATATCAGCTAACTGATCTAAATAGAGATATTAAAGTCTCTAAATTTAATTGTTCTGTTCTAGACGTGGGATCAATAGATGCTTTTCTCCAATCTATGTCATATTTTTTTAAATTATTTTTTATGTTTTTTCTTTTTGAGGTTAACGCATCATCTATAAAGCTGAAGAATCCCTCAATCTCATTTGTATTTATAATTTTGTCAGGTCTTGGTTTAAGTTTAATAAATGTTGAATCAACCTTTGGTTTGATATCAAAAGATTCTGGATAAACATCAAAAAGCATTTCAGATTCAAAAAAACATGCAATTTTTATAGCAAGCTTGCCCCAGTTTTTGGTTTGTATTTTTCCATTAATTTTTTCAGCCACTTCTTTTTGAACTAAGAAGTGCATGTCATAAATTTTTTGATGATGGTTAATAAAGCTCAAAATAATTTGAGTTGAAACATTATAGGGAAGGTTGCCCACAATTCTTAGAGGTAAATCAGTAATTTTATTTAAATCATAGTCTAGGAAATCAGCATGAATAAAATTGGCATTGCTATAAGAGGAAAATTTTTCTTTTAACAAATCAACATTCTGTTTATCAATATCAATTGCTTTAAGTTTAATATCTTTATTTAAGAGTAAGGACTTTGTTAATGCGCCTTCACCAGGACCAATTTCAATAATGTGATCAGTTTTTTTTGGATTAATGTAATCACTCATTTTAGCAAGCACTAGTTTATCTTTTAGATAATTTTGTCCAAATTTTCTTCTTTTTGCTCTGTTAATCATTAAATTATTTTTTGAGCAAGATTTATAGCTGATTGCAATGAGCCATAATCTAAACCATCTTTGCCTGCTATATCTAGAGCCACCCCATGATCAACTGATGTTCTGATTATTGATACTCCAAGAGTAATGTTATATCCAGAGCCAAAGCTTATAGCTTTTAATACAGGTAATGCTTGATCATGATACATTGCAACAAAAGCATCATATTTTTTTCTATTAGATACAGTGAAGGCAGTATCAGCTGAAATTGGACCAGTTATATTAATTTTTTGAGACTTTAATTTTTTAATTGCTGGAGCAATTTTATTAATTTCCTCACTACCAATTTTTCCATTTTCACCAGCATGCGGATTTAAACCTAAAATACCAATACGAGGATTCTTAATTTTAAACTTTTTCTTTAGTTCAATATCTAAGATTTTTGTTTTTGAAAATACAGCATCCTCATTTATTGCATTTGAAACTTTTTGCAACGGAATGTGAGTTGTAATAAAAGCAAGTTTCAGTTTTTCAGATCCTAAAAGCATTAATACATTTTTACTTTTTGTAAGTTTTTGAATATGCTCAGTATGGCCTGTGAATTGTGAATCTATTTTAATAATATTTTCTTTGCTTAAAGGCCCAGTTACTAATGCACAATCCTTATTTTTGATGCATATGTTAATAGAGGTATTTAAAACATCTAAAATATATTTAACATTGCTTTTGTAAAGTCTTCCTGGATTAGTATTTTTGCATTTGCCGTTTAAAAGAATTTGCAAAGTATTTTTTTTATTAGGTTGTGCTTCATTAATAGACTGAATTGAAATAATGCTTATATTTTTTTTAAGAAGATTAGCTCTATCTATAAATAATTTTGGATCACCAACAATGATTAAAGGATATTTTAATTTAGCCCAATAATTAGTCTTACATAATTTAATAACTAAATCTGGCCCTATCCCAGATGACTCGCCATGTGAATATATTAATTTTTTCAATCTAATTCTTTTATTTCAACAAAAGCTTCTGCTCTCATTGAACGAAGCGTATTTTCAAGCGCCTCATCATATTTTCGAGAAAAAAGCATATTGTATGCTCTGTTTTCAATTAGATCATTGGTGATATCCTTATTCCTTTTATCTATCACTTGTAAAAAATGATAACCAAATTGTGTTTCAAAAACTTCAGATGTCTCTCCTACAGCTGTAATAAGCATTGTTGCCTCAAATTCCGGTGCATACCTTCCTTTACCGCTCCAGCCTAAGTCACCACCATTACTTGAAGTGCCCGGATCTTCAGAAAACTCTTTTGCTAGATCCTCAAAACTTTCTCCATCAATAAACCTTTCTCTTATTGAAGTGATCTCTTCAAATGTTTCTTCGTCTGTTCTTATTGCTGAAGGAATCATTAGAATATGTCTTACTTGCCACTGGTCTTCAAACTCAACTAACTCACCTCTTTTATCTATGAGCTTAATAATATGGAAACCAGCTCCGCTTTCTAAAGGTTTTGAAATCCAATTTTTATCTTTACCGTCAACAGCATTAGCAAATAGTTCGGCCATCTCAGAGGGTCGCTTCCAATCTAATAAACCGCCATTTCTTGCTGAGGAGCTTTTTGAAAAATTTATAGCTAATTGTTGAAAGTCTTCCCCAGAATCCAGTTTTAATAAAATTTCATTTGCCTCTTCTTTTGTCTTGACGAGAATCTGTCCAAGTTGAATTTCAGGTTCTAAGGATTTAATTGAATCATCTGTCTGTAAAAAGCCCTCAAACTCTTTATCAGTTATTGAAACCTCTGATGACACTCTTCCCTGTTGCACTCTTTGGATAAGCATTTGTCTTCTAATATTTTCTCTAAGATTCTCATATGAAGTCCCTTGACTCCTCAGGTAATCGATAAATTCTTCTAATTCCATATTATTGCCACTAGCAATTCTTATAAAAGTTTGATTTAGCTCAGCATCACTTATTCTTATTCCAACTCTAGCTGCCATTTGCAATTGAAGCTCATCTAAAACTAGTTTCTCGATGATTTCTTCTCTTAAAATTTCTTTACTAGGAGGATTAATATTTTGATTTTTATATTGCTCAAGAATCTCTTCGGTTTGACTCTTTATTTGAGACTCCATAATTACACCATCATCAACGATGACAGCTATTCTATCTAGTAGCTTAATCTCTGCATTAACAACAAGAGGAAGTAGCAAAAAGTAATATTTAATTTTTTTCATGTTAATTAATATTTTGAAAGTGAATTATTAAACAATCTACCAACTTTATCAAAGGAAGAATTGAATCCCTTCAATTCAAATTCAAAAGATATGCTGCCTTTGCTTTGGATCTCAATAAGATCTTTCCATGCATCTTGCAGATATTGATAATTATTTTGATTATTATATACATTAAAATTTGAGTAATCTCTGTCTCTGCCAACTAGTCTAAATTTATAACAACAGTCTTCGTACTCAATCCCAATAATATTTTCAATTATTCTATTTTTTTCATCATCTTGTTTTATTTTTGCATAGATCTTAATCCTTGAACTAATATTGATTTGACTACCTAATTCAGAATAATCAAGAGTTTCGCCAAAGCTACCGGCCATTCTTCTATATCTCTTAGAGTAATTTATAGATAAATTTTTATATTCTTTTGAAATATCAGCCCCACCTAATAAAACCCTGTCGTCTTTTTCCCTTAGTCCTGTATATAACCTGAAATTAAAATTATTATGAGTTTTGTAATTAGTCATTAAGGCAATTGGAGAATTATCTTTTGAATTTGGTGAGATTCCGCCTATTTTATTTACAGGGTTTTCCAGATATATCTTTTTACCAACAAAAAACATGAGATTATCTTTATTGGAATTCATTGACATAATATTTAAGCCAACAGAAACAAATTTTTGGTCTCCAATCCTATCCATACCAGTGAATCTGTTATTTGAAAAAATTATGTTATTAGGAGTAAGCTCATATGTATCAAAGATTGGATTTTGTGATTGGTCTTCATAACCAGTGTAGCCCAGCATTATTTTAGGAGTTATTGCTCTCATTCCATTTTGGGTTTTTTTTGAAGAGGTATATTGCATGCTGATATCTGCTTTTGGAACAAGAACGGATTCGTCTTGAGCTTGCATATTTAAATCATAAGATAGAGCATACAGGCCGCTATTAATGTTTATACTGGTTTTGCCTAATGTCTTACGTGTATTAGCGTTAATACTTGTGAAGATTCTATTTCCCTCTATTGGATCTAATATAGTGGATTTATAGTTTTGCTCAATATTCATACTATCAGACATCATCATCGCACTTTGATTACTATAAAAATCATGAACTCTGTTTGCTTTAAAAGATGAATAATTAAATTTATTTTCAATATTAAATTTTCTAAATTTTTTAAAAAAAACTAAATCTAAAGCTGGTGAAACCTTATATCCATCTGTGAGGAGGGGATTTAAGGTCTGAAAACCTCCATGATAAATATTTGCTTTAAATGTTTTATCTGCATATTTTAAATTTATGAATTGTGGGAGAACGTAGTCATATCTATTACCAATATTAGTTATCTCACCGGGAATATCTCTAAGCACCATATCATCTGATGCCTTAGACCAGTTGACATTAATTTGAACTTTATTTAAGTCAAAAGCATCATTGATTTTATATGCCCATCTAGAATATTTTTCAGTAAGATTATTTTCATTTTTAAATTCTTTATCATCATTGAAATATATAAGATCAATATTTCTCATATTTGAAAGATGTTTCTTTCTATAATTAATTTCTACGCCTGACCCTCTTTCAGAAATATTTCTAGCCGAAAGCGTTAAATCAGATTTTTCATCAATAACTAGGAAATACGGTAGATTTAAATCTATGCCATCAGATGAATATGATAATGATGGCTCCAAAAAACCAGACATCCTTTCTGAGGATGTTGGGAAGGGCAATACAGGACTATAAAAGATAGTCTGATCCCTTAATTTTATTGCAACATTTTCTGCTAAACCTCTATTTGTATCAGTATTTATATTTATTTCATCAGCTTTAATTGCCCAGCCTTTCTGCTCATCTAAACATGATGTAACGCTTGCATTCTCAAGATTTATGCCTTCTTTTAAGTTGCCTTTGAGAGCATCAAACGCAAAAATTAACTGCCTTTCATTAAAGAATATTTGTCCTTCATTCAATGAAATCTCATTATCATCTCTATTAAATGAACCTTCTGAAGCGGAAATAAAATAATCTTCAAAAATTATCTTGCTTTCCCCCTTAAATAAAATATTTTTATTATCTTGATCAAGATTAGCAAGATTTGAATAGATCATACCCTCAGGAAAATCAATAATTACATTACCAGCAAGATAAATTTTATTATTATCAGATAATCTAAAATCATCAGAACTCACATCAAGTTTTTCTATATCATTTACAAGACCAAGGTATGGAGAGTAAATAAAACATGAATTAATGCCATTGTTCTCATATAGATTTTGATTATCTACAAGCGAAGCGTTTAAAAATAAAGATTTACTTATTAGGACAAATGTTAAGAAAAACTTATAAAAAACTTTCATTATCAACTTAGACAACAAATATATTTCAGAATTCATTTTTGCTTTTGCAGCAAATATTCCTCTAAAAAATTCATATGATCTTTGCCATAAAAAATTTGGTCATCTACTTTAAAAGTTGGTATGCCAAAGGCCCCATGCTCAACTGCTTCAGAAGTATTTTTCATCAATATATCTTTAACTTCTTGTTTTTGTATATTTTCAATATAAAACTCTGGATCAAGACCATTTTCCTTAAGATAATTAGCGAAAACCTCTGGTTCATCTAATTTTAGATCTTTCTCCCAAACTCCTTTAAAAATTAAGTCAATATATTCTCGTTGACTATCATTAAAATTGGCAGCAATAGCTCCTCGCATAAGGTTAAGGGTATTTAATGGAAAGTTAGAATTCATTTTAAAATTATTTAATGAATATTTTTTCATAAATCTTTGCATTTCAATAAACATATACTCATTTTTGTTTTTAACTTCAGCAAAGGCAATCATAGGAGGTCTATTGTTGGTTAGCTTGAAAATACCACCAAGAAGACAAGGAACATACTCAAAGGAAGAGCCTGTGCTTTCTTCTAATATTGGTATTATCTTATGAGCTAAATACGCATTAGGACTTGCAAAATCAAATATATAATCTACTTTCATAAAATTTTATAAATATGTTAAGTTATATTAAACAACGCTACAGATAATATTTCAAAAATTTTCAGTAGTCATTTTATTTTAAAAATTAAAAAAGGAAGAAAATGAGTTTAAAAGATAAAGTAATTTTTATATCTGGTGGTAGCAGAGGAATTGGTCTGGCAATTGCAAAAAAAGCTGCTTTAGATGGTGCAAAAATTATTATTGCAGCTAAAACAGCTGAGCCCCATCCAAAATTACCAGGGACAATATACACAGCAGCTGAGGAAATTGTTTCTGCTGGTGGAGATGCGCTTCCTCTTATTTGTGACATAAGAAGCGAAGACAATGTTAGAGACACAATTAATAAAGGAGTTGATCATTTCGGAGGTATAGATATCTGTATAAATAATGCCTCTGCTATACAACTTACAAATGTCACTGATACAGAGATGAAAAGGTATGACTTAATGCATCAAATCAATGGAAGAGGGACTTACATGGTGAGTAAGTTTTGTCTGCCTCATCTAAAAAAAGCAGATAATCCTCATATTTTAAATTTGGCACCTCCACTCGATATGAGTGCAAAATGGTTTGCAAATACTGTTGCTTATACTATGGCTAAATACACAATGAGTATGTGTGTTCTTGGGATGGCTGAAGAATTTAAACCAGATGGCATTGCTGTAAACGCTTTGTGGCCTAGAACCGCAATTGCAACTGCTGCAGTACAGAATCATCTTGGTGGTGATGAGATTATGAAATTATCAAGAAATGTAGACATAATGGCTGATTCAGCATATTCAATTTTAACCAAGGACTCTAAGTCTTTTACTGGCAA